>OQWI01001150.1_pt1 | contig 11653 bp, 7 predicted proteins | sample 1691551 | NCBI WGS metagenome assembly OQWI01 (sample SAMN03418259, study PRJEB22391) | human gut metagenome | biome: human-gut; feature: organic feature; material: feces | host: Homo sapiens | place: Tanzania | collected 2013-01
GGGGGGGTGGACTTATTAATGTATATAAAATACTTTATATAAAGCATAAATGAACCGATTTAAAGCTAATTTAGATGTAAAATTGTCTAGAGAACACTGTTGTAAGCGCATACGATACGATGTAAAATTATTACAACTCATTAAGTGATTTTTAGAATTTAATTAGATTAATTTTAGAATGTAAAATATGTGCTTATATAACCTTATGTTTATATAAGAAATAGTATTATGAGGATTAAAATGGGTTTGTTAAGTGATATTAATATTGTATAAAGATTCTTTTATATAATGTTAAGATTATAAGCAGTGAATATAGCTGTGGTTATATGTTATGAGAAATCAATAGTATTTTAATTTGTTTGTACAAATTAGTAGTGTTGTTTGTATTTTTTATTTTCATTTATTTTTTATAAAATATGACATATAACCAAAAGTGCTTAAAATGCACTAAATACGTGTGAATAAGACGCTTTAATTGAAATAAATATAACCGTTTAAAATATTTCAAAAAAAGCGCTTGCAATCGATTTTACGTTTATGTAAAATACGAAGCGGAAAATTTTACTTGTATGAAAGTTTTTATATCATTAAAGTTAGATTTGTTTAAGATAAAGTTGAAATGCATATATCAACTAATTAACAAAAGATGATGTATGTTCATCTTAATATAATCTTAATGTGTGGATAGGGATATGGATAAGAAAGATTTAAGACATTTAAAACGAAAAGAATTGATTGACTTGATTGATAAGATGCAGACGGATAGTGATCTTGTATCGAATGAAGAGGTCAAGGAAGAGCTTGGTCGTTTAAAAGAGAGAGAAAGATATTTAAAAAAAGTACAGAAGACATTGAGTATACTTGTTGTCGTGGCTGCCATTTCTGTATTGGTGGCAACACTTTGGATGCCAGTACTAAAGATTTATGGTTCGAGTATGGATCCGACTTTAGAGAATGGGCAGATTGTAGTGTCTATAAAAACTAAAAAATTAAAGTCGGGTGATGTTGTAGCATTTTGGCAGGGAAATAAGTTATTGGTAAAGCGTGTTATAGCTAGTCCTGGTCAAAAGGTGGATATAGATGTGAATGGAAAGGTGTTTGTGGATGGCAAGGCTATTTCAGAATCCTATTTGGATAGTGAGTCACTTGGAAATACAGACATAGACTTTCCACATCAAGTAGAAGAGTCTCGATGGTTTTGTATGGGTGATAATCGAGAGAGTTCGATTGATTCGAGAAGTGCTGTAATAGGGGATATTTCAAAAGAACAAATTGAGGGTAAGGTATTATTTTCGGTTTGGCCTTTAAATAAAATTGGAATTGTAAAGTAATAGAAAGTAGGTGAGATTGTGCAGGAGTATTTAAGGCGTTTATTAGAAGACAAAGCGCGCTTAAAAAAATGGAAAAAGATCATGATAGCACTTTCGTGTATTGTGGTTGTATGTACTGTTTATGCACTATCTTTACCTGCTCAAACATTGGCTTGTAACAAGGAAGAACATACACATACGGCTGAGTGTTATGATGAAAACAATGAATTGATTTGTGAAAAGGAAGAGCATACGCATACGGATGATTGTAACAAACAAGAAGAAGTAAATGAAGTAAATGAACAAGAAGAAAGTACCGTTGTCAAGGATGAGTCAGAAACATTAAACAATGATGAACAAGTAAATAAAAAAACAACAGTGACTACAGAAACTACAACAGAACCGTTTGATTTAAATAATAGTGTGGGTAAGATTGATTCTATAGTGATAACTGATGATAAAAGTAAGTCAGGTATTTCAAACGGTACATTAACACCAAATTCAAATTTTTTAAAAATCACGGTGAAATTCAAGGATATTATTGCGAGTGAATTAAATTCTAAGTATGGAAGATCTTTTAGTTATACACTTCCTGAATTTTTCCGTATGACAGGCGACAAGGAGACAACAATTAAAGATAGTAGCGGTACTACTGATATTGCGACCATTCGTGTTAAGAATGGAAAAGTGGTCATAACTTATACTGAAGAGTATATAAATTCGGGTACGAATACCACACTTAAAGGAGACTTCTTTGTGGAAGGAGAAGTTGATTTAAGTCAATTAAACAAAAATGATGGAACGACAAGTCTTAAAACGCCAAATGGAAAAATTACTTTAGATTATCGTCAAGATTATTTAGAAAAATTTGGTGATGTTAAAGTTACAAAACAATGGTCTAAGCCAGATTCTAAGAGTGATTATATTCAATACACAATTACAGTTACTGCTGGTCAAGACGGAAGTAAAAATGTATATGTAGTTGATAAGTTTACAAATAATAGTCAACTTGTTTCTTATATGGGTGATATTTCAAATACACCGCAAGATCTTACAACTTCTTCTGATGGGCAAAAGCCTTATGAAACAAGAACGACAGATGTTGCAGGAAAAATATATCTAACAAACATGCAAACTTCTGATAATGAAATTCCAAAACAAGTTACGGATAATTCAACTATAAATCAACCTGGAAGTTTAGTATGGTCAATAAGTGAATTGAAGTCAAATGAAAGTCGTACTTTAACTTATTTTGTTAAGTTAAGTGATAATAAGAATTTAAACAAACAATCTATCACAAATACAGCTTCAGCTTATACTAAAAAAGAAGGTGGCACAACTTATCCAAAGGGAAAAGATGTAAAAACATATACTCCAAATATTTATTATAATATGCCAAAGACTATGGTTGAAAAGACAAAGGACGATGATGGAAATTATATTGTTAAATATAAATTAGAATTTACATTAAAGTCATCTAGTGATTATCCTTTAAAGAACTTTATGTTCTATGATTATTTAAATTATCACAATATACGTACAGATGAAACAATGCTTCCATATATTTCTTATGAACGAGATACTGTAGAATTGCATCAAATTAAAGATAATAAGGATACTTTGGTAGCTCCATCAAAGTATAAGGTTGAATGGGAAAAGGATGGAACGAATTATAAAGCGGATTGGTCAGATGGAGATGGAAATCCAAAACGATTTAGAATAAGGGGAACGGATTCTCATCCATTCACGGTATATCCTGGTGACTCTTATTATGTTACATATAAGTTAAAGATAAAACCTGAAGTATATGCAGCCATGCAGTCGAATAACGTAACAATTAAAAATCGTTATATAGCGAATGCAGATAACGCAAAAGAATTTGATAATGATATATTAAATAGAGTTTATGATCAATTAGAGCTGAATGAATACACTTGGGTTGAAAAGACAAAAGAGGCTACAGTAACGAATCAAGTCCAAACAATTAACATGAGTGGTTCAGATATCTATGTAAAAAAGAATGATGGTTATGAAAAAGATAGTTCTGTTAGTTCATTTAACGTTCCAGCTGGAAGCTATCACTATACAGTGAATGTAAATCAGACAATGAATCAATTTGATGTAACTGATGCTACTTTAAAGGATGTATTGAGTTCTGATGTTATGCATTATGTTGGATATGTAAAGATAACGCCTTATAAATATGATGCAACTTCGAATAAATATGTGGATCAAAAACCTAAATGGGTGAAAATTGATAATGAGACTTCATTTGAGTTAAAGTTGTCTCAAATTGGATGGACAAACAATAACAATGGTTATCGATTTGAGTATTATGCGCAAACTAAAGATTTAAGTGAAGTTGGAAATGTTGAAGTAAAAAATACATTCTCATTAAGTGGTGTTAAAAAGGGAGACACAACTTTTACATTTGATGATGTTGGTTCCTCGTTAACAATTCAAGTGAAGGGTCATTATTCTTTGAGCGTGAATAAAAGTGCTTGGTATTATGAAAAACCACAAGAGAATGCGACTTCTTATACGAATGGAAAGCTATATTGGGTAATTGAAGTAAATGGTACTGCAATTCGAAAGGGTACTCAGATTCAAGATGCGATTTCAAAAGATAAAGGTTTAACAGATTCCTTCTTGCATAGTGATTCGGTTGCAGGTATTTATCAGGGTAAGCCAGCTAATAATATAAATTCGTATACTAGTTTTGAAGAATTTAAAAATTCAAACAATGGATTAGTGGATAAATCAAAATCATTTGATAAAGAATTTGGCAATAGTAAAAATTTTACTGGAGAAGATAATTCTAGTGAATTGACATTAACGGCAAAAGAAACGATTTCATTAAACAATGATGAAAGACTTTATATTGTGATAATGACCGAACCACATAGTTTGCCTAGTGCATATAGAGCTGAGTTTACTTATAGAAACGTAGTTTTAATGAAGGACATTTCAGACCAGTCTTTTAAAGAATGCAAGTCTGCAAGTCAAATACTTTATGGAGGTCCAAACATACTTAAAGAGTTAGGTCAAACGTTTACGTATGATGGTAAAACGGTAACTACTCTTCAAGTTGGTGCTGATAAAACTAATCCAGAATCTAAAATTTGTACAGATTTATTAGATAAAACGAATAGTAAGGGTGCATTTATTTCATGGGCATTTAAGGTAAATCTTGCAGGAGAATTAGAAGGGAATTATCGTGTCTTAGAAGACATACCGAATGGCATGGAACTATCATATATTCGTGTTAAATGGCATGCTGATGAAGCTGGAGACGTAAAATCACAAACAATAGATGGTTTAGGTGATGAATGGAAATCAAATAATAATGAATCAACTAATGATAATGGAAATCTAGAAACAACAATTTATTATTACAACAAAAATAAAAATCAAGCTATGATTCAGTTAGGTGAATTTGAAGATGGAAGAGTTGGCGATAAATATGCAGTTGATGTACAAGTTGTTTGCCGAGTAACAGATGATGAGGTTTTGTTAGGAGGGGAAGAAAAAAGTTTTACGAATAAGGTAACTCTTCTTAGTCCAGATGGACAAACAATAATTGATACGGCTAGTAATGAGGCAACAATGTCTAAAAGAGATAATTTATCTAAAAGCGATGATTTTAATAGAGAGCATGCAGAAGATAATACATCACAAACTATTAATTATACAATTACCGCTAATGCACTAGGACAAACACTTCCTTTGAATGATGGAAATAAGCTTACTTTAGTGGATAAATTAGATGAAAACTTAGAATTAGATCCTACAACAATCAAAGCTAAGGAAGAAAATGGAAACGAAGTATCTATTGATAAATCATACGATTCTAAAACAAATACTTTAGAGATTTCTATTCCAAATGGAAAGAAAGTGATTATTACATATAGTGTGACGGTAAAAGCAGCTCCAGGTACACCCGTGGATTTATCTAACAAAGTATTTTGGAAATCATATTCTGAAAATGGTGGAGAGAATGATGTGATTAAAGGTTTTAAATATCGTTTAGCTGCAGGTGGAAGTACAGAAGGTGAAGAAAATCCGCAATTGACTATCATAAAAATGGATGAAAATAAATTAGAGCCTATTAAAGATGTAAAGTTTGATGTCTATGAATGTGAATTAAATGGTAAAGCGATTGAACGTGTATCATCAAAAGGGAGTATAAGTGGCAAAACAGATGCTAATGGAATTTACAAAGTTGACTCTTCATTTATTACACATTCCAATACGATTTATGAAGTAAAGGAAACTGAAACACCAGATGGGTATGTAGAAAATAAGGATTCTTATTACATTATATATGTGGAAAAAAAGAATGGTGTTAATCCGCCATATGTGCAGGATTGTATAGATTATTTTAACAAACAAGATAAGATTAGATATAAAATTGTAGATTCACCTCAGAAATTCAATCTTGTAGTTTATAACACGCAAAAGGGTATTACGGTTAAAAAGCAATTTACAAACAATGCTGCTGAAACTGATAAAAGACCAGTGAGTGGTACTTATAACTTTGGATTGTATGATAATCCTAATCCTCAAGATACAGAAAAACCATTAGATACTACATATATTACGTATGGACCTAATGATTCAGAAGATGTTTTGTCAGCAAAATTTAAAAATCCAGATAATCTAAAAGGAACATATTATGTTTTCGAATTAGATCAAAATGGCAAACCGATTCAAGCTTCTGCAGAAGCTACTATAAATTCAATGCAATATAAAGTGGTTTATGAAAGCAACTCAAAAGACAACTCAAAAGCTACAAATATTGCAAAAGTCGGTGATACGGTTACCGTGACAAACAAGAGCCGTACAAAAATACTACCTTCAACGGGTGGTACTGGAAACCTGATTTACAGGATGTCAGGGACAGCCCTAATGGCTGTAGGAGTGATAAGCCTGTCAATTATAGATAAAAAAAGAGAAAAAGAAAGTAGGAGAAAGTAATGAAATTAATTAAAAAGATTGTAGCCATTATGTTTGCGTTCATGATGGTATTCACATTGAGTAGTAATGTTAGTGCAGAGACTACTAATTTTGGAAGTCAAGCAGATGGAACAACAGGTACTTTGAAAATTACAAAAGCAAAACCTAATCAAACATACAAGCTTTATAAAATGCTTGAATTGGAAAGTTTCAGTGGAAATAATTATTCTTATAAAATCGCATCAGGATGGGAAGAATTTTTTAAAAATTCTAAATACGAAGGAAGTAAGTATTTTACTCTGAATAATGATGAATATATTACTTTAAATAATGGTGTAACTGATGAAAATCTTCGCGAGTTAGCAAAAAAAGCTTTGGAGTTTGTTAATGAAAAAGACATTAAGGTAATAACTACTTTAACTACTGGTGTGGATGGAAGTTATACTGCAGAAAACTTGCCATTAGGTTATTATTTATTGGATTCTAGTGTGGGTGCTTTATGTAGCCTTACTTCTTCAAATCCTAATGTAACTATTGAAGAAAAGAATGATGTACCTACAGTAGATAAAAAAATTCAAATTGATACAAAGGAAGTTAAGGAAAATTCAGTGAGTATAGGAGATAATATAGACTTCTCTACAACTATACATGTAAAAAAGGGCGCTCAATCTTATGTATTATACGACAATATGTCAGAAGGATTGACTTTAAATGATAAAGTAAACCAAAATTATAACGGTCAAGTTTATGTTTATACTACTCTTGGAACTCATACATTTTTAACTGATGATAATGAATTTAAATTTGAAAAGACATCAAATGGATTTAAAATCACATTTGATGAAAACTTTTTACAATCACATCAAACCGAGGAATACGAAATACATGTTTGCTATAGTGCCACTCTAAATAGTAAGGCGTTTATTTCAACAAAAGATAAGTTAAAAGCAAATACTAACGAAACATACTTGACATATGGAGATAGTAAACAAAGTGCTACATCGACAACAAATACATATACATTTGCATTCCCAGTATTAAAATACACTGGTTCAATAAAAAACCCTACAAGATTATCTGAAGCAAAATTTAAATTGTATTCAGATTCAGATTGTAAAACAGAGATAAAGTTAACTAAAGATGGAAATAATTATCGCAAATTAACAGGTGTTGAAACTGAAGCAGAAATTGTAACGGATGCAACAGGAGAATTTACAATTCAAGGACTTGCAGAAGGTACATACTATCTTAAAGAAACAAAAGCTCCAAATGGATACAATACATTAAAAGATCCAATTACAGTTAAACTTGAAAGAGTAGCGGATGGGGATGGTGCATCATCTTTATCAATTAAACAAAATGGTGATCCAACTAACAGAATTAATGTTTTAAACAACCATGGTACAATCCTACCTTCTACTGGTGGTATGGGTACAACACTAATCTACTTAGTAGGTGGTGCATTAGTATTAGGTTCTGGATTTGTTTTGGCTAACAAAAAAAGAGCGAAAGCTAAATAATTGAATTGAATGAATTTACGTTGTTGAGGGAGTGTTCTACATTCTCTTAACAACAGTAAAAAGAGGATTGTAGCGAATGTTTGTTACAGTCCTGTTCTTACTGTTGTTGAATAAAAAGGATAAAGGATATGAAACGGATCAGGGAAATTGTAGTCGTCTTATTTGTTTTTGTGTTTGTGTTATGTGATAGTGTAAGCGCAAATGGTATGGGTGGATCGATTATTATTGATAATGCGATTGATGGTGAGATGTATACGATTTATAAGATGCTGGATTTGGAAAGCTTTGATGGGGATAACTATTCTTATAAGATTTCTTCTTATGAGTGGGATGAATTCTTTGATTCTGGTGATGGTCGTTTCTATTTTGATGTGAATTCGAATGGTGGTGTAGCTTTTGTTGGGGATGAGCAGAGTATGGATTTGGTTGCTCAAAGGGCATTGGCTTATGCGAAATCTCATGAGAGTATTACGAAAAAAAGTCAACGGGCAGTTGGAGGTATTGTTGAGTTTAAAGATTTAGATTTGGGTTATTATTTAGTGGATTCAAGTGTAGGGGTTTTTTGTGGTTTGACTACTACGAATTATGTGGTTCGTGTTGAAGAGAAGAATGAAAAGCCTACTTTATCGAAGTATGTGAAGATGGATGGTACGGATTCTTTGGGTAAGTATGCTACGGCTGGTATTGGTGATGTGGTGTATTTTACGAGTGTTATAAGGAATTTTAAAGGTGCTGAAAATCTTGAACTTACGGATGTGATGGAGACGGGGTTATCGTTAAATTTGGATTCAATTGTTGTTTCTTTGGTTAATGATAATTTGATTATAGATTTAAATGAAAATGAGCATTATAGTGTATTGGATTTAGGAAATGGATTTGAGGTTTTATTTACTTTTGATGGTTATAGAATTTTAGAAAATCATTGTATGGATTGTGATATAAGAATTTCGTATAGTGCCATTGTTAATAAGGATGCATGTATCAATAATGCGAATGTGGCTAGTTTGAAATATGGTGATCATCTTGTGTCATTATCGGATAAGGTGAATGTTGGTGTATTGAGTATTCCAGTGTTTAAGTGTTCGGTGAATAGAGTTGGGCTTGAGGGTGCAGAGTTTAGTTTGTATACAAGTGAAGTGGATGCATTGAATGATGTGAATTGTATTCGTTTTATTGAAACAAAGGATTCTAATGTGTTTCAAAAGTCTGATTTGGGTCAGGGTCTTATAAAGACGGATAGTAGTGGTCGCTTTGTTCTTTCTGGTTTGAAGTCTGGAAGGTATTTTCTTAGGGAGGTTCAGGCTCCTAGAGGATACAATAAATTGAGTGATCTTGTTACTGTTGTGGTGAATCCTGTTGTTGGTTCTGCAAATGAAATTGTTGGTCAATCCTTCCTTGTTTTTTATGGCATGAATGTGGGTAAGGCTGAAGTTGAGGTTGAAGTTCAAAATCGGAGTGGTAGTTTATTACCTTCTACAGGTAGTGTTGGAACATGGTCTATTTATTTAATTGGTTTTGTATTTGTGCTTGTTTCGTTTGTATTATATGGAAAGTTTAATGATTAGTTTTTTGTTGTTAGGGGAATGGATTGTAAGATGAGGAAACATATTTCAACTATAATTGCGATACTTGTTTTTGTGACTGGCTTATCGTTGTTATTGTATCCTACTGTTAGTAATTATTGGAATTCTTTGCATCAAAGTCGTGTTGTGGCAAATTATTCGGATGCTTTGGCTAAGATGGATCAAAAAAAGAAGCAGGCTGAGATTGATCGGGCTGTTGAATATAATGCTGGGTTAATAAATAATGGTGGTCGTTTTACTCCAAGTGATTCTGAGCTTAGTGAATATAAGAGTCTATTAAATGCAGATGGTACGGGTATGATGGGATATGTTACGATTCCTAAGATTCAGGTGAAGCTTGCGATTTATCATACGGTAGACGAGTCTGTATTGCAGATAGGTGTTGGTCATTTAGAGGGTTCGAGTCTTCCTGTAGGTGGTGCTAGTACGCATTGTGTTATTTCATCTCATAGAGGTCTTCCGAGTGCGAAGTTATTTACGGATTTGGATAAGCTTAAAAAGGGTGATTATTTTTATTTACATGTATATGATAAGGTGCTTGCATATCAAGTCGATAATATCGCGATTGTTGAGCCGAATGATTATGGTTTATTAGAAATTGAAGAAGGTAAGGATTTATGTACATTATTTACTTGTACGCCTTATGGTATTAATACGCATCGATTACTCGTTCGTGGACATCGTGTAGAGAATATGATGGATGAGAAGAATTTAACGGCAGATGCTGCGAAGGTAAATCCTTTGGTTGTGGCTAGTGTCATTGGTTTGATTTTGTATGGTATTGGGTATGTTGTATATCGAATGAAAAGGAAGGGAGTGTAGGTGATGAAAAAAGGAATTTATTTTATATTCATTTCGTTATTGTGTTGTCTTTTACCTACAACTCTATTCGCAAAAAGTGATTTGATGAATTTGGATGTTTCTTGTCCAGTATCAGATATGCAGGTTTCTTTATATCGAGTAGCGGATGAGAATTATAAATTGACAGGTGTATTTTCGAATTATTCTGTTGATTTAAAACAAGATGTACAAGGGGCTGCCAATGCATTAGAGAATCGTATTTTAATGGATGGCATTGAGGCAGATGCTTATGCTGCTTCTGATTCTTCTGGTAAGGCTAGTTTTTCTGGTCTAGAATCCGGTATTTATTTAGTGGTAGGAAAAGAAGTTGAATCGAATGGTGTATTTTATATGCCACAAGTATCCTTAGTTTCTTTAAGTGGTGATTTAAGTGTGGATTTAAAGTATGAGACTAGTAATAAGGCGAGTCGTATCCATGTATTAAAGGTATGGAAGAAGGATAATAAGAAGTCTCGTCCTAAATCGATTGAGGTATGTTTATTAAGGTCAGATGGTATAGTGGTTGATAAAGTGATATTAAATTCAGATAATCAATGGTCTTATACTTGGGATTCTCTTTCAACTTTATATACATATAGTGTAATGGAAACAAGTGTTCCTTCTGGCTATAAAGAGAGTTGTTATAGGGAAATGGATAGTGTTGTTTTAACAAATACGGGTAGTTATACGGATAAGAAGAAAGAGAAAAAGGATGATGAGCTTGCTTTCACGGGACAGTTATGGTGGCCAGTTCCTGTTTTATTGTTTGTTGGACTTGTTTTATTTGGCTTAGGACGCCAGTTGCGTAATGAGAAATAAAATAGGAAGAATCATATATTGTATAGGTATTGTTTGTATAATTCTATCGTTATCTTTATGTTCTTATAATGTCTATGATTCGTTGCGTTCTTATTATGTTTCAAAACATTTGATGAGTGAGTATCATCCTGTAAAGGCTTCTTCTGGAATAGTGCCAGACTACGTATTAAATCCAGATATGGAAATGCCTGAACAAAAAGTGGATGGAATACCTTGTGTTGGCATTCTTGAAATTCCTAGTTTGAATTTAAAGCTTTGTGTAACAAGTACATTTAGCTATGCATATATGAAGAAACTTCCTTGTCGATATTATGGAAGTATTTATAAGAATAATATGGTAATTGCAGCTCATAATTCTTGGTTTCATTTTGGTAGGTTAAATACTTTACATAATGGTGACAAAATCATTTTTACAGATGTGAATGGAAATAGTTTTGAATATGGAGTGGATGCGATAGAGGCTCTTAAACCAAATAGTGTGGAGGCTGTAACAAATGGTAAATGGCCATTAACTCTATATACTTGTACGATGGATGCACAGTATAGGGTGGTTGTAAGGTGTAAGTAGGAGGGTAACCAAAATCATTTAGGGTTTTAGCGCAATCATTTGGGGCCTAGTTCGGGG
>OQWI01001151.1_pt1 | contig 11652 bp, 26 predicted proteins | sample 1691551 | NCBI WGS metagenome assembly OQWI01 (sample SAMN03418259, study PRJEB22391) | human gut metagenome | biome: human-gut; feature: organic feature; material: feces | host: Homo sapiens | place: Tanzania | collected 2013-01
ACAGATAATATTTCTTGTTATAATGGCATTTAATATAGCATCTCCCATATAATACATAGACGGAGTTGCTGCTCCGCCTAAAAATGCTACGGTTAATATACCGTATACTATTACTTCTACGCCTAACATTATGCCATAGAAATAATATAGTTCTTTACTTTTCTTTAACCATAACTTTGTTATGATTGATGCTAAAAAGCAGTTAGCTAGACTAGCAAAGCTTAACCATTTAGAATCTATGCCTTGCATAGTAATAGTATGAACTATTGGATATGCAAGGCTATAAAATAGATTACTTACGGCTGCGCCAACAACTAATGGATCTGCTTGTTTTAGCTTATTCATCTTTAGTAGTCCATGGCTTAAAATTTCTAACTTGTTCAGCTAGATTATTTGTATCGCCAGTGAAACATATAGCTCTGTCGTCTATATAAACTATTGCTGGTGGTTTTTTACAATCAATACCATCTACTTCTATATTGTATTTTTTTAAATAGTCTCTTATAGCTAGTCTTCCTTCGACAGTCTCTGCTCTTGAAGATACAATAACTACTTTATGATCTTTTCTTAAATCTTTTATAACTTCGTCAATTCCTTCTACTAATGGATCTGGGCATTGGTCTGCTCCTTGCCATCCACTAGTATAGCTATGAATTACTCCATCGAAATCAATTGCTACTGTAGGTCTATAACCTGCCATAATTTATCATCCTTTCTTATTTACTTTTTAATATATCTTTCATTTTAGTTTCTAAATCATCGTTCCATATTTCGTTTATATAGCCTTCTTTTTCTGCATTTGCTTTGAGAACACATGCATATTTCATAACGTCTGCAAAATTATTATCTAGATATATTTTACCACATTTTGGGCATGGTTTATTAGTATGTTCTATAACTGTAGTCGTATTAGAAAAATCATCTTCTATTACGTGACCACATTTACATTTTATACTATTCATTTCTGTTGAAACTATTTTTCTAACGACAAGTGAAAATAAATCCATTATTTTAATCTCTCCTTTTCTGCTTTTAATGTTCTTTTCCAGCACTCTAAGCATCGAGCGCTATCATCAGGCCACTGTTTTTCATTTAAATCACAATTATTACAATCATTTATTTTGTCTTTTCCTCTTTCACACCATGTATAACCAAATAGTGGACAAGAATCACCGAAATATTTATCATAGCCTTCTTGAAGCGTTATTTTTCCTTCTATATATCCTTTAACACCTAGATACATTTCGCGATATTTATAAATATCTGCTGGATCACTTTGAATATTAAACTTCAAGGAGTTCAATGCATCTAGCAAAGACTCCTCTTTATCTTCTTTATACAGATTGCAGCTTTCGATTTTAGCTACTAGTTTGCCTTTTTCTTCTGGACTTATATTTGTTTCATATAATATGTCTTTTAAGGCTTGTTTACTTATTAATATCATTTATTTACCTCCGTAAAATTTATCTCTTAATGAGATTATATCTAAGGCTTGTACTTCTTTAGGTTGAGTTAACAACCAAGTATAAAATGCATGTGCTAGAGGTTCAGATACTAATGATTGTTTTTTGATAAATCCGTTTCCTGCTATTTCATTTGCTACATATCTCATTCTTTTCCAGAATTTATAATAGTCTGTTTTGATTTTAGTCATGAATCCTTCAGCATCTTCTAGTACAAAACCTTCTAAAATATTGTTTTCAGGTATATTAACTTCTGTTTCGTACCAAGATACAAATTCATTCCAGTTATTAAGAGTTTTAGCTTTTCTTTTCACACTAAAACCAAGACGAACGCCTGTGAATTGTAACATTTCATAACTCATATGTCTAAAATCTAAAGTATTGTATATAATATCTAATAATACGACTGTGTCTTCTTCATATTTGATCATATGAGGATCCTTATCGACTAATATTACTTCGAATACAAATGTAACATTCATTCTCTTAATATAGTCTTTTACTGCGTCTAATTGTTCTACAGTATAATGAGTTTGCATATATTCTTTGAACCATAGTGCAAATTCTCCTTCGTCTGTAGATTTAGAACAATACATAAGCTCATCTGTTTCAGGATTATATCCTATAAGTCCTAGATAGCCATTGTATTTTTCATATGCTACAACAGGATATTTGAAGTTCTTTTCAAGATTGCCTATTTTAGTTAATGGCATCTCTCCTATATTAAAGAACTTATTGTAACTTCTAGCTACTATTTGATTTATATTAGTATTAATAAATAATCCACGAGCTCTTATTGTTTCTTCGTTCCATACTTTCTTTTTGAATGCCTGTGGACTGAAATTGAATGATGATACATTATTGTTTAGTTTCTTTTCTCTGATAAGATTATTAGCTCTTAATGTGATGACGGCATCTGCTACAGATAAATTATTAAAGTGGTCTGGCTCATATTTTATTGTCTTGAAGTTATCATTCTTTATTTGGTACTCTTTGAATCCGTCTTTGTCAAGTGTTACACATCTTAAATGACCGCCGAATTCTACTTCGCCTTCAAGATTAAATGATCTTATGTTGCTGCTTATAGATGCACCGTTTATATTTCTATGACCATGTATTTGATATATATTAGTATCTTTAACAGATTCTGCAAATGCTTTTTCTGCCATATCTACTTCGTCGTAATCTCCTACGCCTTTAATAAATTGTTCAGTAGCCATTAACATCAGATTGTCTAGCATATGTGCTATACCACCATGAGTTACAAGTATAGTCTTATCACCATAAGTATAATATGCTATTTGACCTAATTTTCTGTAAAATACTCTAATATCTTTCTTAGATACGCCTGCTTCATCAAACTCTTTAGATGTTACGGTTGCAAACTCTGTTGATGTAGGATGCTCATCTTTAGCATATCTCCAAAGATGTCCTTCATGATTACCAGTTAATAACTGTACATTATTACGTTTAGCAAGTTCCATCATATATAATAGAGTTTCTACATTTTGTGTACCTCTGTCACAATAATCACCACAAAAGATATAATACTCGTCATCTTTAATTTCTCCTAAGTATTTTTTAAGACAATCTAAAGAGCCATGAATATCACCTATATGATGTATTTTATTCCATTTATTAAAGTCTAGAGGTTTAAGTTGTATTGCATTGTCTATTTTTTCTGGTTTAATTACTTTGATCCATTTAGGTATATTTTCTGTTTGAAATCTGTCATACATTCTGTCTATAACGAATTCTGGTACTCTTTTATACTCTGGTAATCTGTGTGCATTTCTTTGTTTGCATACGTCTTTTGGTATATCTGTCATATCTACTATTAATGCTCTGTATCTATATAGTTCAACGAGATGTTTATATCTTGACATATCTGCTGTTAAACTATTAGTTGCGTCTATAATGACGAACTCTCCTCTTTTCATACGTTGTTCAAGCATGTCAAATAATAGCTTCCATACGTATGTGTCGTTACTTTGTGATATACCATAAGTACCGTCTGCTTTTTGAACAGGTGCTTGACACATTAATCTAATATTATCTGCACTAAGTGAGTATTGTTCAAGATTGTGATCTTTTATGAATGTACTTTTACCACAACCTGGGGCTCCTCTAAATAATAATAATGTTCTCATATATCTTCCTCCTTAATATAATATTTCGAATTTAGATTTGTAGCCAATTACATTATTTATTATTATGCCAATTTCTTGTAGTTCTGTTAAATAATATGTGAATGGCTCATTCACTTTCTCTTTAATTTTATTAATAGCATCTATACATGCTATTGATTTTTCATAGCTTTCGTTTTTTAATACAAGATATAATACTTTATCTTCCTTTACTGGTTTATATACAACTGCATATTGTATTATTTTCTCTTTTCTTAATTCTTTAACGAGCTCATTTAAAGTCATGCTATATCTCCTTTATTAATGGATTTAATTTTTGTAATAATTCTTCGAGTCTTTTTCTATCTCCTTGAATTGTAAATGTCTCTGCTGGTTTAATGCTAAACATAGTAGAGTTATTTTTCATAACTAAGCATAAGTCTCCACTTCTCATTAATGCATATCTTATATGTTCATATTCAATACTTATCTTATTTGTTATTTTGCCTTTAGCTACAGCTATCGTACCTCTTCCAGGGTACAATATATCCATAGTTTTATCATTTAGATTTATAAAGCTTCTTGGACTTAATTCTATAACCATACTATTGCCTCCTAATATTTTTCGTCATAGCGAAGTTCATGTAATGTATCATCTGCATATGGATCTGTACCTTCTATAATCCATCCGCAGTCTTTACAACATTTGCCTTTCCATGTCATACCACATCCGTAACTATTTTGTAATGTTACATCCTCTACATGTTCATGTTTACAGTCAGGTTCGCTTCCAGGTTGTCTCCATTTATCATTTCTTTCATTAGTAGTTTCATATGTAAGATTATACATGTAGTCTCCACTTCCGTTATATTCTGCAAATCTTTCAGTTCCGTCTTTGAATATTACTTTTCCACTAGCGTGACTCATGATATCACTCCTTTATAATTTATCTCATAATTATTCCATCTGGTAACTTAATACTGCACGATACAGTTGTAGTGGCGATAATTACCGCCACTATTATTAATAGAACTATATACTTGATATATTTCATTTTATTCTAACTGAGCCTCCTGCATCGATATCTCCTGTGTGATTGCCTGATATATTGACACTGTTACCACAATCAATATCTCCTTGCATATCTCCTCCTATCTTAACGCTATTGCCACAGTCTATATCACCTGTAACGTTACCTTTAACTTCAACTGAGTTACCGCAGCTGATATTTTCAGCATTGCCATTAACTATTATATTGACAGGTTCTTTATTTTCTAACTTTTTATCTTTATATTCTTTACCATTGATATATACTTTATTGTGTTTTATTGATATACTAGCTCCTTCTGGTATATCTATTTCCACATTATTAACAATGGCTTTGTTATCACCAGATATTATTGTACTATTAGTTATTTTATTATCGTTAAATATTCTCATTGTTCTTCCTCCTTATTTAAACCTAACATTGATTTTATTCTTGCTCTATCTCCTTGTAATGTATTAAGGTCTGGATATGTAAATGATATTCCTTCTGTTGAGCCTTTAGGCACTACAGTTATTGCATATACATCTCCAAATGTACGTGCTGTAAAGTTTATAACAGACATATCCGATAGATTAACGATACTTCTGCTTGAATCTTTTAATTCTATAAGCATATCTATCCCTCCTTAAGAATAAAAAGCAACGAAAATAACAAAGATACATAAGAATATACAAATAGCATATTCCATATCTATTGTTATTCTCTTTTTTTCTTGTTTATGTTCTACAATATTATATTCTTTTAAGATAATCAGCATATTATATGCATCTATCCATTCAATAGGCGTATATGATGTATCTTCGAATATATTTAATATCGTTATAAAACAATACTCTTTAAATACTTTTGAGCGTATTTTCTCGAAATCTTCTAATCTTGTCTTCAATTCACTGATATTAAAAACGTCCCTATATATTCTCTTTTTTATACTTCTTCTGTAAAAGTCTATTTCTTTTTCTACGGCTTCTTTAAATTCAAACATCACATTGTACTTCGTTTCTATCTTCTGTCTTCCTAGTTCTTCTATTGATTTAATTGTATACTTCTTTATTTCTTTTAAGTTCTTTATATTTTTTCTTATTAAAATTCTTAATTTCAAATTTCTAATTATATTCATATATAAAATCACCTACACATAAATAACATAGTCCATTCTGGACCAACCTCCATAGGCTATAACATGTTTTACTGGTTTATTTAATAGATCGTTATTAAAATGTTGGCTCACTATTTCACCACCTCTATAATTAATAACATCTATACCGTATACTTCTATATTGCCCCATTCATTAGGGCGCTCTGTAAATATCATCTGTATAAATTCTTCTACAGTATATTTTTTGCCTTCTAAATTTACTTCGTACGTATTAGTACAATCGCTGAGCGAATCTGTTATAATTAGAAACATCATTACATTTCTCCTTCATCATATATATGCCACTTATTGAATATTTCTTCTGGTTTAAAAACAATATTTGAATCCACCCATACATAACTGTTTAATAATTTTACTAAAATTATTTTGCCATTAACACATTCGTCTATTTTGTATAAACGAAAAGTTTTACATGATTCTATTATTTTTCCTTCTTTTAATGCTTTAATTGCGTCCTCAAATTCTACTTCTTCTTTTCTTAATTTGAATTGTGCATCATCTAAAACATAACAAATTATACTTGAGCAATACTCAATTCTTATTGATTTGTCTATATAAGATATGCTTTTTATATTACAATCATTTATACAATCCCAGGTTTCACCTGGTTTTATGTTTTGTAGTACTTCTCTAAATGTTTTAACCATAATATTCCCTCCTTTTTATTTAAGCGTTTCTATTGAAAAATTATCGGCACATCTGTTATCAAAATATACTATACCGTTTTTTATTTTGAATTCATTTGTATAGTATGTATCACAGTTTTTGCCTTTAAATATTTCTATCTTATATTTGTATTTGCTAGTCAATACCTCATTTTGTTTTGCAGTAGATTCTGTTATATATTTAAATAACCCAAGTGTTGTAACTAATAGCAATAACAATGCTACAAAAAAAGTTAAATTGCTATCTTCTATAAAGAAACGTCCTACTATTACAACAATTAGTACGAGAAAATAAATTGCCATAACAATTATCTGCGTTTCATTTGAATACCAAGTCATAATATACCTCCTTAGCGTCTTTGCCAGCTCCAACTATTTACTCCAGCATATTTTAGCTTTTTCATTTTAGCTGCTTTAATAAATATATAGTCTAGATTCTCTCCTTGTTTTATTGTGCCGTCTTCTTCTAAATGCTTATTAGGAATCCATACATTTTGATTGGTTTCATTAATAGTAAATCTTTTTGCCTTATTGCTTCGATATGTATCTCTGCAAATTAATCTCAAAGGTATGCCTTTATAGTATTGAACATTCATGTTGAAACTTCTTTTAGTTCCTTTTTTGATATTTCGCTCTATTCTTTGTTTTTGAAATTCAGTCATAAAATGCCTCCTTTATAAAAAACCTAATTTTCGTTTTATTTCTGTTACGTCTCTACAAAGATATAGTAGATCTTCATATTCATATGAATAGTAATCTTTATTGCTGTAACCTATTTTAAGATAGCAACAATCAATTGATGTAGTAGTAGTATACATACTTCTTATTCCTCTAGTATCAATTATACTATTATATTTATCGTTTAATTCTACATAAGTCATTTATATACCTCCTTATTCATATATATTCGCTATGTTATCATAAATAATATCTTTATAATTTCCATTATTGTCAATATAAGAAACTAAAGTTTCTGAAATAGTATAGCCTCCTTTTTTATAGTATTTTTGCGCATCTACATTTTGACTTTCTCCAGGTCTAAGAGATGAGTCTATGCCTATTATATACATACTATCTTCTTTAAAACTAAATGAGGCTTCAGTTATTATATAAGGACTATTATTAGTTATGATAGCACGTCCATTATTAGTGAATTCAATTTTTAAGTCATTTATATCAAATTCATTACTGGTTTGTACTTTAGAATACGATTTATCTTGTTGCATATTTTCTTTTACTGTATACGTTCCAATACCTAAAAAGCCTAATATACTTATAATTAGCAATATTCTATCTAATATATCCAGCATTTTTTCTCCTATTCTCAATGCTTTAAAAGGCTTAGGATACTTTTTCTCTAATTTCTTTAATAACATTATATACCTCCTTATATCCTCCCCGAAGGGAGGATTATTTTATAAGTCTAGTTTACTATTGTCGCTTTTAGGAACATCTACAGTCTCCGTATCGTCTCCAAAAGTATATGACATTTTTGTTATGTAACCATTATTTGTATCTACATAAAATCTGAATACTATTGTTGCGCTTATTATATAAGTTATAGTGCCTGTCATAGTTACTATTTCTTGTCCGTCTTCAGTTTTACTATATGACCATTCTTTATTTGTTACTTGACTATATGCGTCATTTTCTGCCATTAAAACATCTACTTTATTCTCTACTGCGTTTATAACACGAGCTTCGTATTCTTCTTGGCTTTCACATCCTATTGTGCATGTTGCTATAGTACATAATATTAATAATAAACTTAATATTTTTTTCATCATATTCCCTCCAATTAATAACTAATTACATACATCACATGGATCTGTCTTTGGACAGTTATATCCTTCATATATAACTTTGCTTCTACTTAATGTAGGGCAATTTTTAGTACTATGATAAGACTTGCCATTAGGTGTCCAATACACATAATCTTGGCTAGGTTCGTCAGTAGTAACATCATCGGAAGCTCCATCAAATGATGAATCCGAATTGGACTCATTATTAGAATAATTATTAGACTCATTATTGCTGTTGTAATCATTGCTATAATCTTTTGTGACATAATTATCGTTATAATCTTTTGTGGCATAATCGTTGTTGTCTGTTGTATTCTCTTCTTTGTTTTTTAATTCTTCTAGTTCTAATTCTGCTATTTTCTTATCTTGTTTTAATGTTTTATTTTCTTTTTGTAATTCTTTATTTTGTTCTATCAATTTCTCTTTATCTTTTTTATATTGCTCTACCATCTTTTGACTATTGTCATATTTTTCTTGTAGAACAGTTAATTCACTGTTGTTTCCACATCCTGTACATAGTCCTAGAGTTAAAACTCCTGTCATTAACAATATCTTTATTCTCTTATGTTTCACCTGCGATTTCTCCTTTCTATTAGATTATATCATACAAATTATTCCATTATAGGTTATTATTGTCTAATTTATATGATATTAAAAATAAAGCTATACCGAAAAATGAACCTATACATACACAAGCTGTTAGACCTATGATTATATTTACTAACATAACTATACCTCCTGTATAATAAAAGAGACGCATTGCTGCGTCCCTTATAAATCTATGTTTCTTTCTTTTATTTCTCGTGCTAGAGCTTTAAAATATATGCGATTTCTATCTCCTTTATAATTATAGAGCATGTCTAGTAATTCCTCATCTAGATATGCTTTGAATTTAGATTGTTCTAGCTTAATATCTTTTTCTGAGTATTGCATATTACCATCTCCTTAGAGTTCTGTTATTTTATGCTTTTCTTCTCCATTGTCGAAGTAGAATTCATTTACTAGATTAGCAAGCTTTACTATGGCTTCTTCAAATGTATCAGCGCCACAGTCTAGTCTGTAGTCATGTTCAAACATAACATTATCAGTTATACTGTAATCTACAAAAGCACGGCCAAATTCTAACCATACTTCAGTTTTAGTATTATTATCCATTTTAGTATCTATCTCATTTGTCTTTGGATTAACTTTAACTACACTTATGTCTAAACATTTGTCAAAGTAATTGATCATACATTTACGTTTGTGTCTATCGTCACCAAAATTTATTTCACATTCACACATTCTATGATTTCTTAAAAAGTTGAATGCTTCGTAAAAATCATCAAATCTCATAGCTTAGCCTCCTTTATATTAATATATACTCTATTTTGAATAAATTATAAAATACGGCGTAGTAATGTTTCGAGTTCGTTGGTATCAGATATTACGTTTCCTGTTCTTTTGTTTATAAAAGATACAGTTACACTGCTAGGTGCCATATAGTTTTCATCTACTACTACGTCTATTAATTTTAATACTTCATATCCAAATATATCACATAATACATCGATGGCATCATGTCTTAAATTCTCTTTAAAACGTCCATCTATTATTGCTTCGCCTTCTTTGTATTTATTGTCAGCAAATAGTGAATCCATAGCTAGCATGAAATCTTCTATTTTTTCTTGCATATGATTCCCTCCCAGTCTACGTTTCTATTTTCGAGCTCATCTTTTATTTCTTCAATAACATTTGCTCTACAATCTTTACATTCATTAGAAGTAAGATTATATATACATGTATAGCACGGATTAATATCTACGGGAACACAACCTTTACTTATACGTTTCATTTCTGTTATAAGCTCTGTGTTTGTCATTTCACTTAGATACATATAGCATACCTCCTAATCTGTTTTACTCTCATTGTAATCATCTATCTTATCTTGTATTATTTCTACTACATATTTTTCTGGTACGGTATTTAATTCTATTATATCTGCTATACAGTCTTTTATATTGCCTATTTCTATTAAAGCTACAATTACAGTTGTTACAAGACTTATTGCAAATGCTGTTGATAATATTTTAGCTGAATTAACATACTCTTCATTTTCTTCTGATTTTGATATCATTTTATATGCTATTTTGTATAGTACTATAGTTACTATGATAAATAATGCCGTTATAAATATGGCATATATAATATGATAGATATTTATATATATACCGTATTTAATCATACGAGTCATTAAGTCGTTTAAATATGGCATTACATTAGTTGATGACCAATCGATTGCTACACCAAATTGTTCACCTAAATGATTAAGAACTTTAATTACTTCATCTCCCATTATTTAAGCTCCTTTCTCTTTTCTAATTCTTCGTTATATTTCTTTTTATCGCCGCATACATTTTTTATACAGCATGTACTAGGATTATATATACATCCAACGCATGGATCTTTAGGATCTTCTAATAATTGTCTGAATCTTAATAATTCATTTATATAATTGTCCAGATCTTTAAGCATATCTTCCTTTGCTTCTTTAGCATTTTCTCCATATCCTGTTACATAAAATTGTGTTACTTCTTCTGTTACTGAACATTCATAGCTTTGCCATTTTTGTTTGCCGTCGTTATACTCCTCTAATGTAAATTTATATGTTGGTCTATATCCTCCACTCATATATTCTCCTCCTTTTTATGCATATGAGCCAAATGATGTCACATTTACAGTATATATGGTATCCGTATTTTTAACTTTTTCTTTGCAATAAAGCTCTATTACGAATACGTAACACTCATCTATATAGACTTCCATTATTAATGAATGTTCTTTGTCTTCATCTGTGTAATATTTTACTGTTATATGTTCTTTTAGCTCTTTTTTATGTTCTTTTAATATTTTATCTGCTTCTTCAAATGTTTTAACTTCTATATCATAAAGCCTATGTTTCACAATAGCAGTAGAAATAGAGATATAATGGTTATATACAACCATTCAGGAGCTGCAATATTTAAACGCTGCGAAACGAATAATGGACGGGGACTATGATTACATCAATAACGGGAGGGAAGCCAGTACCCTTCATGTAGAGAGTGAAGATGGGATACATTTTGGCGTAAAAGAAGTAGCGGTCGATTATCAGGATTATCCGGAAACATATACCCGTCATGTGAGGGATCCAAAAGTATGGAAAGATGATGATGCTTATTTTATGGCACTCGGCGGACGCAAAAAGAATGATCAGGGAGCTGTACTGATCTACAGATCAGAGAATCTCAAGAACTGGACTTACGAAAGGGAAATCACTACAGAAGAACCATTTGGATATATGTGGGAATGTCCGGATATGTTTAAGATAGAAGGACAGCAGGTGTTGTCTGACTGTTCCAAGAGAGATCCGT
>OQWI01001152.1_pt1 | contig 11649 bp, 8 predicted proteins | sample 1691551 | NCBI WGS metagenome assembly OQWI01 (sample SAMN03418259, study PRJEB22391) | human gut metagenome | biome: human-gut; feature: organic feature; material: feces | host: Homo sapiens | place: Tanzania | collected 2013-01
TCTTTGCTGTCATCCTCTATCCTTTCTATCTCATCAACAAGGAACTGATATCTTCGGGCGATACAAACTATGCGATGATATTCATGGCCATCCTGCTCATAGCAAGCGCCTTCTATTCCTTCATCTTCGTATACCGTATCTTCCGGGAAATCATCGAACTGAAGAAGAAAGACTGTATCCTTTTCTCTGCCATGCTCTATTCCTTCGGTATGGTGATGGTTTCCATGCTGGTACCCGACCACTTCTGCTGGTCGCTCCTCATGCTGACCATGACGCTGTATCTGGCGGGCATAGCGATGAAGGAGAGACGCAAGCTGTCTGCCTGGACCATCGGTATCCTCAGTTTCCTGACCGGAGGAGTCACCCTCAGCAACATTGCCAAGACCTATCTGGCAGCCTGGTTTACCAACGGCAGGAAGGTCTTTGCCCCAAAGAATCTCGTGGCTATGATTCTGCCAGCCATCCTGCTGGTAACTACTGCCTATCTTATCTATACGGAGGTAAGGGAGCCCCAGTTTCATGCAGACAAGCAGATTGAGGTAAAGGCACATGCCAAGGACCCGGAACAGCAGCGGAAGGATTCCATCCATCACGCCTGGGTTATGGCACATACCGGAGAACCGATGAAGCAGGAGGGATTCTGGAAATGGACCGATACGTCAACTTCCAGGACCGATGCCCTGATTCACAACATGATGGGAGAATCCATCCAGCTCCACGACTCTTATCTTCTGGACGATATGTGCGTAAACCGCCCTACCATCGTGAAGTATAACTATGCATTCAATTATGTCATCGAAGCCATCATCTCGCTGCTGTTCATCATCGGCATCGTGGTTGGCATCCGGCACAAATTCTTCCTCCTGGTACTGAGTTGGCTGGGATTAGACATCGTCATCCATTTTGTGATGGGATTCGGTCTGAACGAGATGTATATCATGGCTTGCCACTGGATATTCATCATTCCTATTGCCATCGCCTATCTGATGAAGACGCTCACACCGGACAGACAGGTTATCCTGAGATATTTCTGCTGGTTACTCACCCTGTATCTCTGGGCATGGAATGGCTACTGGCTGTTCACCTACATGTCAGACCAGGCAACCCAGATCATGAAATAAGCGGTCCCAAAAGCCCCATTCTTTATAATAACTCTCTAAAAAAGGAATCTTATGAACATAGCAGTCATCTTTGCAGGAGGCTCCGGCCTCAGAATGCACACCAAGTCAAGACCTAAGCAGTTTCTGGAACTGAACGGCAAACCTATCATCATCTATACTTTGGAATTGTTCGACAATCATCCGGAGATAGATGGCATCGTCGTAGCCTGCATCGAATCATGGATTCCTTTCCTGGAGAAGATGATACGCAAGTTCGAAATCAGCAAGGTGGTGAAGATTGTACCGGGTGGCAACAGCGGACAGGATTCCATCTATCACGGACTCTGTGCTGCCGAGGAGTTTGCCGGCGGCAGAGATGCCAACGTGCTCATTCATGACGGCGTACGCCCACTCATCACCGAGGAAACCATTACAGACAATATCCGAAAGGTGGAAGAATGCGGCTCCTGCATCACCTGTATACCAGCCACAGAGACTTTCATCGTAAAACAGGAAGACAACTCGCTGGAAATTCCGGAACGCGACAATTCTCTGATTGCCAGAGCGCCACAGAGTTTCCGACTGAAAGATATCCTCTCTTCACACCGCAAGGCGATTGAAGAAGGCAGACACAACTTCATCGATTCCTGTACGATGATGAGCCACTACGGCTATAAACTCGGTACCATCATCGGTCCGATGGAGAACATCAAGATTACAACACCAACCGATTTCTTTGTGTTCCGTGCCATGGTAACGGTACATGAGAACCAGCAGATTTTCGGCTTCTGATAAAAATAGAGAAGATATGAAACATAACGAAATAGAACTGGAAGACTGGAAAGACTTTGCCAAAAGCTTTCCGCTTTACGAACAACTGAGAAACAAGACCATCGGCATTACGGGAGCTACGGGCTTACTGGGCTCCTGCATGGTTCATTGCCTGGAAGAACTCGACAGACAGCACGGACTGAACCTGACCATTGTCTGCTTCGTAAGAAACGCAGAAAAGGCGCAGCAGGTACTGGGCCATCCTCAGGAAGATGCCCATTCTGCAGAGGTTTTGGGCAAGAACATCGTGATTTTGAAGCATGATTTCAGCAAGACAGAGGAGATGCCACAGGAGGTTCATATCGATTATCTGGTGCATTTTGCCAGTCCTACTGCATCCCAATACTTTGTCAGCAAGCCGGTAGAAACCATGATGACCGATTTCGACGGCACAGCCCAGCTCCTGCGTTTCGCTCTCCTACAAAACACCGCCTCTATCGTCAATGTTTCATCCCTGGAGGTATATGGAAGCATCTATGATGATTCCCATCCGCTCAGCGAGGAAGAACAGGGCTACATCCATCTTTCAGATACCCGCAGCAGCTATCCCGTAGCCAAAAGAGCAGCCGAATGCCTCTGCCATGCCTATGCCCGAGAATATGGGGTGCATGTCAAGACTGCCCGCCTCGCCCAGACCTTCGGAGCAGGAGTTACAGCAGATGACAACCGCGTCTTCGCACAGTTTGCCCGCAACATCATTGCCGGAGAAGACATCGTTCTCCATACCACCGGTGAACTGAGCCGCTGCTATTGCTATACGGTTGATGCCATCGAGGCAATCCTTTTCATCCTGCTGAAGGGTGAAGACGGCGAGGCATACAATGTTGCCAACGAGTCAACCTATATTTCCATCATCGATATGGCGAAGTTCCTCTGCAACACTTTCAATCCGGATATCCAGCCGGTTATCCAGCTGAAAGAAGGCATGGGCTATTCTCCGATGACCCGGCTCCGTCTGTCCTGCAGCAAGGTGCATCAGCTCGGCTGGACGCCAAGATACGACATGAAAACCATGTTCCAGCGTCTCATCAATTCCTTGAAAGCATCATCTGCATCTCATTAAAAAGCATCCATCAGCATCATGACATCCATTCTAAAGAGAATATACAAGAGTACATTGGGAATATACGAGCGCAAGGATCTGTCGTCCTGGAGCCATACTCCAGCCTGTTCTACTCCCATCTACGGCATCTACCATATCTTCTGCGACGCCAACTGGAAAGAGATGGTAAGGGAACAGATGCAGCATCTCGTCGACAGCGGACTGCTCGAGGCTAGCAACCGTCTCTATATCAGCTGCATCGCCAGAAACAACGAAGATATCATGGAATTAGAAGATATCCTGCGACAATATGCGGCAGATAAGATAGAATTTGTTTCCAAGACCACCAATCCACAGCGATTCGAATTTCCGGCACTCGACTATATGTATGAGAAATCACAGCACGAAGACTTCCTCTTCTACTATTTACATACCAAAGGAATCACCTATCAGACTACCCTGCATCAGGAAGACAGGGAATTCAAGGGATTCGTGGATAAGATCGTGGCATGGAGAAGAATGATGGAATATTTCCTGATGAACCAGTGGAAAGTGGCTGTCAACACCCTGGAAGCGGGATATGATACCTACGGAAGCTATCTCTTCCCTCCTTTCAAGAACAAGATGTATGCCGGCAACTTCTGGTGGGCGAAGGCGTCTTATTTCAGAACGCTCCCTGCCCTAGACGAAGATACCAAGCTGCACAACCGGTTCATGGCCGAGGAATGGCTGCTGAGTCTGCCGGGGGTAAAGGCTTTCTCGGCTTTCGATACGGTGGCAGACCTGTATTTTGTCAGGATTCCGCCTACCATCTATGAGGTGGGCAGACATTCCCTCTTCGATTCCCTCAAATTCTGCGCCATCTATACCTATAGAAAATACCAGCGCAAATGGTTCGGTTACAGCTATAAGCAGCACTGCCAACAAAAATTCCAGCAACTCAAGCAATCGCTTTAGTTGCTGGAATTTTCCATTTATAACTGGTTCATGATTTGAACTCCAACTTGCCGACGTGCAGATTCACCTTGTCCAGATCCGGCAACTGCATATAGTTGCCATATTGGTCGGTCAGCACCTTGTCATAGTTTCCCGGTACCGGCATCTGATGCCCCTCAAACTCCAGGGTAGTCAGCGGGAAGATGTCTTCCAGATGGCGCTCTACGACAAAAGGCACGCCGAAAGCATCCAGATAAGCACCACCGGTCAGTCTGGCGATGCCCCTCATCACCGGATAAATTATCCGTTCATTCAGATGCACCCAGCGCATCACCTTGCCGATAATCACCTCATCCTTCAGATCCTTCCGCTTCAATATCTTGTAGGTGTGCCCGATGGTCTGCATCGACAACCGCTGCAGCCATTTGGGATGCTTGTCGATAGGAAAGATATCTATATAGATGCCACGCTCCTTGAAAATCCGGTCATAGCCGTTGTTCTCATCCAGCACCGAACGGCGGTCTCTCAACTTGGCATACTGGAAGAAATAGTTTTCATCCGTCTGTCTGCATTGCAGCGCCATCGTCCCATCCAGTTCCCGGGGCAGAATCTCTATCATCTTCAGATAATCCTCCCGCAGCATCTGCACATCCATGTCATCATCCCAGGGAATAAAACCCTGATGGCGGGCTGCACCTATCAGCGTACCGCCTATCAGCCAGTAACGGATGTGATGGCGCTTGCAGATGGCATCAAAAGCCAGCAGCAGCTCTACCATCCTCTGCTGATGCTTCCACAGCTGGGAACCTTCAGGATTGAACCGGGCTCTCAGCTCCTCATTACTATATTGTCTTGTCTGATTTTCCATCATATTCTTCTATTTTTTCTTTAATACAAAACGGATACACTCGTCCAAAATGGCAACCCGGGCTATCTTCATGACCACGAAATATAATACGGCAGCCATCACGACCCTTGCCAGGAGCAGACATGCCAGATTGGAAATACTCATCGTTGCCAGATAGGTGAGGCTCATCACGCCCAGAGCCGCCAGCAGGAACGGACAGGTATCTTTCAGAAAGTCGAGCGGACGGTAACAGATATAGCGGTAAGCCAGCGCATACCATACAAACATCCAGATAATGGTCAATGCCACGTAGACAGATACCATCAGACGGATGCCGTAAGGCCAGAGAAACAGCATCAGCACAATCTGGGTAACACTCAGCGATACCGTACACCAGAAATAGGCGCCGGATTTACCCTTGCTGATCACCACGTTGGAAAACAGCGTATATAGCGGCATTACCGAACCGCCCACGCACAGCATGCGCAGCAGTTCTGCACTCGACTGCCATTTCTCGGTCAGCGTGATGATGATAAACTCATTGGAAACGAGTCCCAGTCCGAACAGCAGGGGGAAGGAAAGGAAGCAGATAAACCGCACCATCTTCCTGAAAGCCATCAGCTGGCGCTCCTTGTCGTCAGAGAGATTCACCAGCGTTGGCTGGATGACCGGATTCAGCATTCCCTGCAACAGCAGATAACACTTCGAGTTCCACTGGTAAGCCTGGTTGTAGCTACCCGTAATGGCATTGTTGTAGAAACGTCCCAAAAGGATATTCATCACATTGTCGTTGATTTTGGTGGCGATGGTTGTGGCAGCTATTTTGAAACTGAACGGGAACATCGTCTTCACGGGCGTGAAATCTATCTTCAGCAAAGGTCGCCAGGTGGAATAATGCCATACCAGCAGGGTATTCAGTCCTACATAGACCACACCCTGGGTTGCCAACGACCAATAGGCAAAGCCATTCCATGCCATCAGCACACCCACGCTACTCGACAGCAGCACCGCCGTGATACTTGCCTTCGCCTGCTGCTTCACCATCATGTTCTTGAAGAGGAATGCAGCCTGAGCCGTACCCAGACTGGAAAAGAGAATCGTGACGAAAGCCAGCCTGCACAATGCGATAAGCCGGTCATCATGATAGAAATCTGCAATGAAAGGGGCACAGAGGAAAAGGATGACATAAAGAGAACCGCCCACGATGATATTAAACCAGAACACGGAGTTGTAATCATTGGAGGTAGGATGCTTCAGGTTACCGATGGCAGAAGCGAATCCGCTGTTCTGGAGTGCAATCGCTATCAGTGGGAACACATTGATCATCGCCATCATTCCGTAGTCTTCCTTCGACAGCAGTCGTCCCAGGATGATGCCGAATACCAGTCCGATAACCTGCATCGCTCCATTGTTCATTGCCCCCCAGAAAAGTCCCTTGGCTGTTTTCTCCTTCAGTGTTTCTGCCATATCTTCTAATCTTTTTTATCTTCCTGTTTTACTATTCTCCCCGGATTCCCTACCACGGTAGCCCCGTCGGGAATATCCTGGAATACCACGGCACCGGCTCCTATCGTCACGTGGTTGCCGATATGGATGCCGCCGAAGACCGTGGCTCCGGTATAAATCTTCACGTCATTTCCTATGGTAGGCCTGCCGCCCTTGCCGTTGCCCAGCGTCACCATCTGCAGACAGTAGAAGTCATCGCCTATGCTTTCTGCATTGAGATAGGTGGCATAGCTGTGTTCCAGATGCGCACCCTTCCCGATATGCGGGCACCAGATGGTCATCGTGCGCTCGGGAGGCAACAGCCAGCTGATGAAAACCGAACGGTATTCGCCCATGCGGTAATAAAACAGATTGCGGAAACTCCTTTCGCGGGTGCATGCCTTAATCAGGTTGAGCATCGTAGGCTTCCTGTCCTGCACCTTCAGCAGGTCGGCATCTATCTCCTTCTTATGGAGCAGATACAGAGCGATATGCGGCAACATGCGCACCGCCGAAGCTGACAATATGATGGTTTGTACTATCGGATTCATGACTCTAAATCTTGTTTTAACATGGATGCAAAGATACAAAAAATAAAGCAACTAGCATGCTTTTATCCGAAAACAATTGTTCTTTTCACTAAAAATAAGATAATAGAACAGGGTTTGTAGAATTTTAGTCGGTTTTATTGCTAAATAATGTGAATTAAATAGCTTTCCATACAACTTTTCCGTACCTTTGCACAAAGTTATATATAACGATATTTTAGAAGAGGATAAAACAGAACATCATGAAGAGGATATTGATTGTAGAAGACGATTTGGCATTCGGAACCATGATACAGACTTGGCTCAAAAAGAAAGGATTCGATGTAGAAAGGGTAACATCCGTAGGCGCTGCCATCAAAGCGATGGGAGCCGGCGATGCATTCCATCTGGTTCTTTCCGACCTGCGCCTGCCCGACCACGACGGACTGGTATTGCTCCAGCATATCAGAAAGTCCGATGCCCACCTGCCTTTTATCGTAATGACTAGCTATGCAGAGGTTCAGAATGCCGTATGTGCCATGAAATCGGGTGCTACCGATTACGTGGCTAAACCCTTCCATCCCGAAATCCTCTTAGAGAAAATACGTGAGGCTATCCAGTCGGCTGCTTCAGCGGTTTCTGCCCCTCAGCCTGCGGAATCTGCCGCCATGCAGGATGCACCCCAAGAAGAGCAGCAGGGCGCTACGGAGGTGCCTAGATATATAAAAGGTGAAAGCGAGGCTTCCAAACAGCTCTACGAGTTCGTTTCGCTCGTTGCCCCAACCCCGATGTCAGTGCTCATTCTCGGAGCCAGCGGCACCGGAAAGGAATATGTGGCGCGCAGCATCCATGAACAGAGTCTGCGCAAGGACAAGCCTTTCTATGCCATCGACTGCGGCGCCATTCCTAAGGAGGTGGCGGCATCTGAATTCTTCGGATATAAGAAGGGAGCCTTTACCGGAGCCGAACAGGATAAGAAGGGTGCCTTCGAGATAGCTAACGGCGGAACGGTTTTCCTCGATGAGATGGGAAACCTCAACTACGAAGTACAGGTGCAGCTCCTCAGAGCCTTGCAGGAGAGAAAAATCCGTCCGCTGGGCAGCACGCAGGAGATTGATGTGGATATCCGACTCATCTGTGCCACCAACGAGAATCTGGCGCAGGCGGTAGCCGAAGGCAAGTTCAGAGAGGACCTCTATCACCGCATCAACGAGTTTACCATCTACATGCCTGCCCTCAAGGACAGAGGTGCCGATATCTTCCTCTTTGCCAACCTCTTTATCAAGCATGCCAACCAGGAACTGGGCAAGAATGTGCTCGGACTGGATGCCAAAGCCTCCGAAATCATTGCCTCATACGACTGGCCGGGCAACCTGCGCGAACTGAACAATGTGATGAAGCGCGCCACCCTGCTCACCCGTGGCAAGTATATCGGTGCCCAGGAACTGGAGAAGACGATGGCACAGACCTCCACAGCCCGACCGATTAATATGGAGCTGCACAGCGAACAGTCGGAACAGGAAAGCATCGCTGCTGCCCTGAGAGCCACCCACGGCAACAAGAGCAAGGCAGCCCAACTGCTTGCCATCGACCGCAAGACACTCTACAACAAAATGAAAAAATACGGCATGGAGTAAAAGATTCCCCAATATATTCCACACTATATTGGGGAATTTTTCTACACCTTTTCCCCACTTTCCCCATATCCCGTTTCTGGCACAAAACACCATCTACTCTGATTATCAGATACTTAACTAAATCCATCATTTTCTGGCACGCCTATTGTGATATTATTTAGCGAACTCGCAAATGAGTTTCAGCAAGAGAATTAATAAACAAATAATATTCACAATTTAAAAACAAAAGAATTATGAAAAAGTTAGTATTTGCAGTTATCGCAGCAGTAGCAATGGTATCAGTTAGCAATGTATTTGCAGGTAACAGAATGGTAAACGTTGCAGGTTCAGAACCAGTAGACACAGTAGCTCCAGCCGACACAACAGCAACACCTGTTGAGACCCCAGCAGAGGCTCCTACAGACACTACAGTAACTCCAACAGATGCACCAGCTGAAACACCAGCAGAGGCACCAGCAACAACAGTGGATTCAACCGTAGCAGAGTAAATTCACCTTCAGAAAATAGTAATTACGCGTCGCTTTCAATGAAACAGGAGATAGATGACCAGCTTTTGGCATTTATCTCCTGTTTTCGTTGGTTTATATCGCATTTTTGATTAACTTTGCACGCAAATAGCAAAAAGACTCAAAACATTAAAAGATTAGAAGATGCAGAAAACAAACGTTCCTTTCAAGGTAGCCCTGGGTTACATCATCGTCGCCATCGTACTGATTCTGGCGATAGGGTTGGTATATCGCAACACCACAGCCGTGCTCGCTATCAACCAGGCAACCCGCGACTATATCGAAAAGCGCCAGGCAGCCGACAGCACCATGTCCAGCCTGCTCAAGGAGGAACAGACCAATCTGCAGCAGCTTACCCGCGCCATGCAGGGCAAGTCATCCCACAACTATCTGCACGAGAAGATGAACAGCCTCAACAGTGGCGAAGATTCCGTTGTCGTGCATTCCAAGGCACCCAAGACTCATGTGGCAAAGAACACTACCGTAGAGGTGATGAAAACCCGCAAGGGCTTCTTCCGCCGCCTTGCCGATGCCTTCAAGAAGGAGCATGCCGAAACGCTCAGCATCAGACGCGACAGCAACCAGGCTGTCACCGATACCCTCTCTACCCCGGTCAACGTAGCCGGAAACGTAGCCAATATCCTGAAACAGATTGACCGCAAGGAGAAGCAGTCTACGCGCGATAACCACGAAGCTATCAACCGCGAGGTGAGAGACCTGCAGATAACCAATGCCCGCCTCGCCCTACGCTCCTCCCAGCAGCTCAACGATATCCACCAGCGCGAACGTCAGGCGATGCAACAGGCTATCAACCAGGCGATGCAGGCGCGCCAGAATCTGCTCTGGCAGATAGGTCTGCTTGCCATCGTAGCCATCACAGCCGCCGTCATCCTCGTCTATTACATCTACCGCGATACGCAGAAGGAACGCATCTACCGCGAGAATCTCGAAGAGGCTAACGAGGAAATCAGGCGCATCATGAACCAGCGCGAACGCCTGCTCCTCACCATCACCCACGACATCAAGGCGCCGGCTGCCAGTATCTCGGGTTTCATCGACCTGATGAAGGATTATGTCGACAACCCGCAAGGCATCTCTTGCCTCAACAGCATCAAGGGTTCTGCCACCCATCTCTCCCGGCTCGTTGCCGCCCTGCTCGATTATCACCAGTTGGAAAACGGACTGATGAAGCTGAACCCGGTAGATTTCTCGCCTGCCGACATGTTCCGCCAGTGTGCCGGAGAGATGCAGATTCTGAGCCGTGAGAAGGGACTGGAACTGCATCTGGAGCTCGATGGCATCAGCAGTCCGCAGACCTACTACCGTGCCGATGCCTTCCGTATCCGTCAGATACTCAACAACCTGGTTAGCAATGCCATCAAGTATACCGATGAGGGCAGCGTCACCATCCAGGCAGCCATCAGTCCCCAGCACCTCCTCACCTTCTCGGTAAGGGATACCGGCAAGGGCATGACCAGCGAAGAGCGCCAGAAGGTGTTCCAGGCGTTTACCCGTCTGAAGAGTGCCCAGGGCATAGAGGGCACCGGTCTCGGACTGAACATCACCCAGGAACTGGTCAATCTGCTCCAGGGCACCCTGCGTCTGGAATCCGTCAAGGACAAGGGCAGCACCTTCACCGTCACCATTCCGCTTGCCTTAGGCACCGCTCCTGCAGCAGAAGAGGCAGAAGAGCAGAAGCCGCTCACCCCAGTCAAGCCCCATTTCGAAAATCACAAGATACTGCTGCTCGATGACGACCCGTTGCAGCTCCGTCTGCTTCAGGAGATGCTGAAGAAGCTGGTAGGCGACAGCTGGCAAGTCTTTGCCTGTCTGCATGTAGCCGAGGCGCTCACCGTGCTCCACAACGAGCATCCTGCGCTGATGATGATGGATATCGAAATGCCCGAGATGAACGGCATCAGGATGATTCAGCACATCAACCACAGCCACATGAAGGTAGTAGCGATGACCGCCCACGATGCCAGCATCATCAGAGAGTTGAAAGAAGCTGGTTTCGACGATTGCCTCTTCAAGCCGTTCAGCACAGAGAAACTGAAAGAAATCCTCGGTTTGGAGGATGCTGCATCAGAAGCAGAGGATATTATAGAGGAAACAGAGGATATAGCAGAGAAATCATCATTAGAAACAGAGGATATTGCAAAGAAATCCAATAAGAATTCCCGTTTTGCAGCCCTCCTGACCTTTGCAGAAGGCGATCCAGAGGCAGAAGCCGAGATACTCAGCACCGTCAAGCAGGAGTTGTCATCCCATCTCCAGAACCTCCAGCAGGCAACAGATGGCGAGTTATCAATAGAAGCCATCGGCAAGACAGCCCACAAGCTCCTCCCTATCGCCACGATGATAGAGATGGAGACCCGCCAGTACATCGCCGCCCTCGCTCCCGAGCATATCAGCGATTTGTCAGAATCTCAGATAAGAGCCTACACCCAGTCCGTCATCACCGACCTGAAGGGCTTTTAAAGGTAAAAAAATAAAAGGGTAAAAAAGGGCTAACCCCCGTTCGTCCCCGTTCCCAGCGATTCCATCGCTGGTCCCCCGTAAAGTTAAAAGCCCCTGATGCAAAAACACCAGGGGCTATTTTTCAAGACTTGAGGGGACCAGCGATGGAATCGCTGGGAACGGGGGCGCAAAGGGGGAAAGGCTTTTTTTACCTTTTAAAGCCCCTTTTTACCTTTTTACTTTTTTACCTTTTTACAGCCCCTCTTATCACGAACCAG
>OQWI01001153.1_pt1 | contig 11644 bp, 7 predicted proteins | sample 1691551 | NCBI WGS metagenome assembly OQWI01 (sample SAMN03418259, study PRJEB22391) | human gut metagenome | biome: human-gut; feature: organic feature; material: feces | host: Homo sapiens | place: Tanzania | collected 2013-01
AAAGGCTGACGAGACAAGCAAAGAGCTTGAGTCACAGCTGGTTCTCCTCCCTAACATTCCTTGCGACCTCGTCGTTCCCGGAAAGGGAGCCGAGGACAACCAGGTAGTGAAGATGGGCGGTCCGGAGATCAAACTTCCGGAGAATGCGCTTCCACACTGGGAGCTCGCCAAGAAATTCGATATCATTGACTTCGACCTCGGAGTTAAACTCACAGGCGCAGGTTTCCCTGTATATAAAGGAAAGGGCGCGAAACTCCAGAGGGCGCTCATCAGTTTCTTCCTCGACAACAATACGGCCGCAGGCTACAAGGAGATCGAGCCTCCTATCATGGTCAATGCCGCTTCAGGTTTCGGTACAGGCCAGTTGCCTGATAAGGAGGCCCAGATGTACTATGTAGGTCTCGACGATTTCTATCTCGTTCCTACTGCTGAGGTTCCTGTCACCAACATCTACAGGGACGTCATCCTGAACAACGACCAGTTCCCTCAGAAGCTTACTGCATATACACCATGCTTCCGTCGTGAGGCAGGTTCCTACGGCAAGGACGTGAGAGGTCTGAACAGACTTCACCAGTTCGACAAGGTAGAGATTGTCCGCATCGAGAAGCCTGAGAATTCTTACGCGGCACTTGACGAGATGATTGCCCATGTAGAGAGCCTTGTGAACAAGCTCGGTCTCAAGTACAGAATCCTCCGCCTCTGCGGTGGTGATCTGAGTTTCACATCTGCAATCACTTACGACTTCGAATTGTGGTCAGCAGCACAGGGCAGATGGCTGGAAATCTCTTCAGTTTCCAACTTCGAGACATATCAGGCAAACCGTCTGCACCTCAGATACAAGGACGAGAACGGCAAGATGCAGCTCTGCCACACTTTGAACGGAAGTTCACTTGCTCTTCCACGTGTCGTTGCGGCAATGCTTGAGGACAATCAGCAAGAAGACAGGATTGTCATCCCTGAGATTCTCCGCCCTTATACCGGGTTCGACTACATCGACTAAGGATGGCAACCATAATTGGAATTGACCCCGGAACCAATATCCTTGGCTTCGGGGTTATTCGTACTGAGGGCCAGAAGGCCACGTACGTGGAAATGGGCGTAATCGACATGCGCAAGGAGAAGGATCCTTATGCGAAACTGAACAGGATTTTCAATGAAATCAGCGAGGTCTGTGAAAAATACCGGCCGGACCAGATGGCATTGGAATCTCCTTTCTACGGAAAGAATGCCCAGGTCATACTGAAACTCGGACGTGCCCAGGGCGCGGCCATGCTTGCGGCAGCCACCAGAGGAATTCCGATCACGGAATATGCCCCGAGGAAAGCGAAAGAGGCCGTCACGGGAAACGGAGCGGCATCCAAGATGCAGGTCAATACTATTCTGCAGAGGATTCTCGGCATTGACATTGAAGAAAAATTTCTCGATGCCACGGATGCCCTGGCGATAGCGTTGTGTCACCATTATCAGATGACGAATCCTCTGGCGGGGATGAAGTCTTCTACCAGTTGGGAAAAATTTATCGCTGAAAACCCGGACAGGGTTAAGTAACCTTCAAAAAAAATAAAACGGCCTTTCGCTTCGGAAAAACGAAAGTTCAGCCGTAGAATGTGGCCATTCAGCGGTTTTTGCAACAATCTGACACTACATAATTAAACCGGAGAACAGGTTTCATGTCTAAAGTTGTGTTGTTAAAAAGCAGAAAACAACTTGGAAGAAGTGTGTTACCTAATTACGAACGGACAATGAAAAGAATCATTGCTATGTTTTGCGGGCTGGTGACTATGCTCGCATTTTCTTTTGCGGTCGCGGCTCAGACCACGAGGTCTGTCACGGTGGTGCTGCAGGATTCGTCTTCTGGCGAGCCTGTCGGTTATGCCACTGTATCATTGACAAAAACCGGCGCGAATACCGCAAGCAAATATGCCTTGACCAATGACAAGGGAAAGGCCGTACTTGACAAGGTGGCTGCGGGAAGCTACACGATCAAGGCTGAGCTTTTGGGATACAAGAATTACACTGCTGAAATCACGGTCAAGAATTCCGTGGATTTGGGCATCGTGAAGATGGACCCTGACAGAAAGGTTCTCGAGGCTGCAAGCGTTACTGCAGCGGGCAATCCCATCATCATTAAGAAGGATACTATCGAATATACGGCTTCTTCTTTCAAGACGACTGACAATGACATGCTGGAGGACCTTCTGAAGAAGCTCCCGGGTGTGGAGGTCGGCACGGACGGAAGCGTCACTGCAAACGGACAGACCATTTCGAAGATTACCATTGATGGAAAGACCTTCTTCCTGGATGACCCACAGCTGGCATCGAAGAACATTCCGGCCAAGATTATCGACAAGGTGAAGGTCGTGCAGAAGAAATCAGAGCAGGCGCAGTTCACCGGCATTGATGACGGGCAGGAAGAAACTGTCATTGACCTTTCCATTCAGAAGGGGATGATGAACGGGCTTTTCGGCAATGTCCAGCTCGGCGGCGGCCACGACTGGCCTGAGAATACGGCTAACGGAAACGGCGACTGGCGCTATCAGGGTGCGGGTTTCATCGGCAGATTCACTGAAAAAAGCCAGTTGAGCATCATCCTGAACGGCAACAATACCAACAACCGCGGATTCAATGACCTGTCGGGTTCGATGATGAGGTCAATGCGTGGAGGCGGTGGAGGAATGGGCCGCGGAGGCGGCGGATGGGGCAACTCCAACGGTATCACCACTTCATGGATGGGCGGTGTCAACGGTTCATGGGACTTGTTCGGCGACAAGATGGACCTCGGAGCAAACTACCTTTTCAACGGCACTCAGAAAGATGTGAAGGAAATCAGTGACAAGACCACCTTCCTGGATGACGGTTCCAGCCTGATTTACCACAACGACGGATACAGTTTCAACAATTCCTACGGACATCGTTTCGGAATGCGTCTGGAACACAAGTTCTCGGAGAAGACATCTATCCTCTTCCAGCCTCAGTTCAATTTCGGAAAGGGTGATTTCCAGGAGTTCTCCAAGTTCACCACTGACGGCATTGCGGCGGGAGAGACTGAATCCGTGGCAAAGAATGAGGGTTTCAACAACAATACCGGAAACAACAAGAACTGGACAGCCAACGGATTCTTTCTGTTCAGACAGCGTCTCGGGCTTCCGGGCAGGACATTGTCCTTCAACATTGACTATAATTTCAGCAACAACGACCTCTACGGTTTCAACCAGTCATTGACGAAGACCTTCGGAGCGACAGATGCGGAGAATGTCAATGCCATTGTAAATCAGAGATATGACCAGAATTCGAAGTCTTCATCCATCAGCGGACGTCTCGTCTATACGGAGCCGCTTGGCGCGGGTTTCTATCTGGAGGCGAACTACCAGTACAAATGGTCTCAGAACAAGTCGGACAAGCTGACTTATGATTCTGCGGACAGGGGTGCCTATGATTTCAATTCCGACACTCATGAGTATTACCGGGAGACTGACATGTACGACAAGGACGGCAACATCGTCTATGTGGACGGCAAGCCAGTTCATTCGAATGAGGTGCTCAACTCCCAGTATTCCAGCAACATACTGAACCAGTACCAGACTCATCGTGCAGGTGTGAACTTCATGTTCCAGAAGGACAAGATCAGGGCCCAGGTCGGCGCATCGATTGTTCCTACAATCACCCACAACGAGACCAACGGAAAGAGTTATGACAATTCTGTCGTGAACTGGTCGCCTACTGCGATGTTATGGTATGACATAAATGACAATATGAATGTCCGCGGTTTCTATTTCGGAAATTCATCACAGCCGACAACTACACAGCTCATGCCGGTTCCTGACAATACGAACCCGCTCAACGTGTCTCTGGGTAACCCTTACCTGAAGCCGTATTTCTCACATAACATAAATACCAGATATGGCTTCTCGAACAGGCAGAAGTTCCTGTCTGTGCATGCCAACCTTAGCGGAGGCTTCGTGCAGTCCCCTATCGTCTATGCCAGTTGGTACAATACCAACGGCACGGCGTTCTCGCTCCCTGTAAATGGTCCGACTTCGGGTAATGTCAATGCCAGGATGTTCCTCAATGCTCCTTTCGGAAAATCGAATTTCAGCATATCGTCCAGTACATCAGGAAGTTGGAGCACATCGACTTCTTATGTAGGAAAGAGTTCTTTCGACACGAGCACTTATTACACTGACGGTGATTTCGATTATGTGAAGTTCCACAATGACTTCCCTGATCTCGGAAAGAGTGACAAGTTCCTGGAGAACAATACCCAGACGATGAATTTCACCGAAAGGATGAGGATCACATACCGAAACGATTTCGTGGAGATTATTGCAGGCGGACGTTCACGTATTGCAAAGTCCTGGTACACAATCGAATCAGCAAATACGAATGTCACCAGAAACAATCAGGCGTCAATGTCGATGAACTGGACAATCCCAGGCGGTCTCGGTCTCGTGGGCGAGTTCAACTACAACTGGTACAAGGGATACCAGACCAAGCAGGATGACGAGTATGTATTCAATCTCGAGATTACCAAGCTCCTGTTCAAGAACCAGTGCACGCTGTCTCTCAAGGGATATGACCTGCTGAACCAGTCGAAGAACCTCTCGGTTTCTGATTCTTCGAACTATCACACTGAGACGTGGAACAATACTCTGGGGCGTTATGTGATTCTTTCTCTTACCTGGCGTTTCGGAAATATGAACAATGCCAGCAAGGGCATGAGGGGAAGAGGCCCGGGCGGCCCAGGACATGGTCCCGGCCCGGGCGGTCCACCACCGATGATGTAAGCATAGCATTGAAAAATGCAGTCTGTTCTTGCGAGCGGACTGCATTTTTTATTATAGATTATGGATGTTACTTACCAGCCTTTCTTGATATTGTCTGCAATGGCTGCCACCAGGCGGTCTCTTGCCTCGACACTTGCCCAACCGATGTGCGGGGTGAAGTGGAATTTCTCGGGATGGCGCGTATGAAGGATCGGATTGTCGAACGGAATAGGCTCATTGACAAATACATCCAGAGCGGCTCCGCCGATGACATTTTCGTCAATGACTTTTGCCAATGCTGCTTCTTCGATGATTCCGCCGCGGCCCATATTGACAATGACGGCTGTCGGTTTCATCATCCTGAGTTCCATCTCTCCTATCAGTCCCGCTGTACGCTCGTTGTACGGGGCATGGATGGAGATCACGTCTGAGGTGCGCATCAGTTCTTCCAACGGAATGCACGGATATTTCGTGCAGTGTCCGGTTCCGGATGTCGAGTAATATACGACCTTCATGCCGAATGCCTCCGCAACTTCTGCCACACGGCTTCCGATTGTTCCCATGCCGATGATTCCGATCTGCTTGCCGTAAACTTCTATGAACGGTTTGATGACATTGGTGAACATGCCGCTTGAGGAGTATCCTCCTGATTTCACCGCGTCATCGAAGTACGGGCCGTTGCCGAGCAATGAGAGGATGTGCATAAATGTCTGCTGGACAACCGGTTCCGTCGAGTATCCGGCAACGTTTCTGACTATGATGCCGCGTTTTTCGCAGGCTTTCACGTCAATGTTGTTGATTCCGGTCCCGGCTTCGCATACCAGTTTCACATTAGGAGCGACGCCAAGAAGGTCTTCAGTAACTTTCACTTTATTGACCACAAGCACGTCGCAGTCTTTCACCCGCTCCTTGGCTTCCTTAGGGCTGGATGTCGGCCACGCCGTAAGATCGCCGCATGCCGCTATTGGCGACAGTGATGTTTCTCCGACTGTAGCTGCATCAAGAAATGTTATTTTCATCTTATCAATGTTATTGTTTATATTCAATTATGCCACGGAGACTCGTCTCAGGCCGGCAATTCAGCCCACGATGCCCTCCGCGGCACAATGATACGAATTGTTTTTGGATTGGCAAAGGTTTTATCTCATCGCCTTGTCCTTAGTTTGCATAACCGGGCCAGTAATTCCGGCAAATCGTCACGACTTTGGTAAGCGTCTCCGGAGTTACGTATTGACCGTACTCTGTTCTGGGGCAACGTCCGGCATGTCAACTCCACAATTATTTTCGACCCTCTTGACATTTGTCGGTCTCGGCCTTGCCGCTATAACATATTGTCTGCCAGCGTATTACATGCCGGTATGGAGCCAGGCGCTCCTGCCAAGACCCCATTTCATTGCTACCTCTTGGCTCTCTTTTAATCAGCTAACTTTCTGATAATTAATACGTAACGTCGGATTGCGGTTGTCAAGAGGATCGAAAATCAAATGGCTTTGGTCCCGATGACGTAAAACAACTCCGCAGTTCTGTGATTTCAAAAGTGTATTGGCTGCGGGTTCATCCCAGCCGGTGTCAATGTCAACAATTTGTTTTAACAGAACAAGCACATCCGGCGCCGTATGTACGGACTTCGGATGTGCTTGTTCTGTTATTTCATGACGGGATAGCGCGGCTATTCCCACTCGATGGTTGCAGGCGGTTTGGAAGAGATGTCATAGACAACGCGGTTGACCCCCTTGACCTTGTTTATGATGCTGTCGCTGACCTTGGCCAGGAAATCATATGGGAAATGGAACCAGTCTGCTGTCATGGCATCAGTGGAAACCACGGCACGAAGCGCTACAGGATTCTCGTAAGTCCTTTCGTCACCCATGACACCTACGCTCTTGATAGGAAGGAGGATCACACCTGCCTGCCAGATGGCATCGTAGAGATTGGTAGCCATGATACGCGGATCTGAAGCGGAAGGGAAACCCATACCTGTGCAGTCATACTCGCGAAGCCCCTTGATGAAAATGTCATCAGCCTCACGAAGCACATTGAGTTTCTCCTCAGTCACATCACCGATGATACGGATAGCAAGAGAAGGACCAGGGAACGGATGACGTCCGACAAGTTCCTCCTTGATACCGAGAGAACGGCCGACCCTGCGGACCTCATCCTTGAAAAGCATACGGAGAGGCTCCACAATCTTCAGGTGCATCTTTTCAGGAAGACCACCCACATTATGATGGGACTTGATCTTCGAAGCGATACCAGGAATGCCGGCAGACTCGATCACATCAGGATAGATGGTACCCTGGGCAAGCCACTTGGCATTCTCGATAGTATGTGCATATTTGTCAAAAGTCTCTACAAAGAGACGTCCGATAATCTTTCTCTTGGCCTCAGGCTCGGAAACTCCTGCAAGAGCACTGATGAACTCCTTGGAGGCATCAGCACCTATAACATTGAGTCCCATATCCTTATAAGACTCCATGACATCCTCGAACTCATTCTTGCGGAGAAGACCGTTGTTCACGAAGATACATGTGAGATTGTGACCGATAGCCTTGTTCAGAAGGACAGCCGCAACCGTAGAATCCACGCCGCCGCTGAGACCGAGAATAACCTTGTCATCGCCGACCTGAGCGCGGATTTCATCGACAGTAGAGTCAATGAAAGATGCCGGAGTCCATTCACCTTTGCATCCGCAGATATCAAAAGCGAAATTCGAAAGCATCTTGGCACCCTCAGTAGAATGGAAGACCTCAGGATGGAACTGGACCGCATAGGTCTGCTCACCCTTGAAATGGAAGGCAGCATTGACAACATCATCGGTGGAGGCGATTACCTCAGCATCAGCCGGAAGGGCTGAAATAGTGTCGCCATGCGACATCCAGACCTGCGAATGCTTCGACACATCCTTCAGGAGCGGAGAACCGGCATTGACAATATTCAGCATTGCCCTGCCGTACTCTCTCGCGAGCGAGCCTTCGACTTTTCCGCCGAATTTGGATGCGAGATACTGCGCGCCGTAGCAGATTCCGAGGAGAGGAAGTTTCCCCTTTATCCCGTCGAGGTCAATCTGAGGCGCATTGGCGTCACGCACCGAGCACGGGCTTCCTGAAATGATTACACCCTTAATGGACGGATCAGGAGCCGGCATCTTGTTATAAGGGTAGATTTCGCAGAAGACATTGAGTTCCCTGAGCCGGCGACCGATAAGTTGCGTCACCTGGGAACCTGCATCAAGAATAATGATTTTTTCAGTCATATCGGAAATTTTCGGATGCAAAAATTTTTCTGATGCAAAAATAATATAAAAAGTTCATTAAAACCGAAGAATTGAGTAATTTTGCAGTTTATATTAAGAGCGATATAATATAATAGGTAAGTTTCGCGGAAGAAACGAAAATACCGGAGACGGTATCAGAGGAATTTAAAGAAGACAATATAATTTATGGACGTTAGGAACATTGCGATTATCGCACACGTCGATCACGGTAAGACGACTCTCGTGGACCGTATGATTTATCAGGCAAACCTTGTAAGACAGCCTGAAAATCTCGGGGAACTGATTCTCGACAACAATGACATTGAAAGGGAAAGAGGTATAACCATCCTTGCCAAGAACGTATCTGTGGTATATAAGGGTGTAAAAATCAATATTATAGACACTCCGGGCCATAGCGATTTCGGAGGTGAAGTAGAGAGAGTCTTGAACATGGCGGACGGCGTTCTCCTCCTGGTGGATGCGTTCGAGGGCTGTATGCCTCAGACCAGATTCGTACTCCAGAAGGCGCTCCAGATGGGAAAGAAGCCTATTGTCGTAGTAAACAAAGTCGACAAGCCGAACTGCCGTCCTGACGAAGTTCAGGAAGAGGTGTTCGACCTGATGTTCTCCCTCAATGCCAATGAGGACCAGCTTGATTTCCGCACAGTGTTCGGAAGCGCAAAGCAGGGCTGGATGTCTCTTGACTGGAAGAAACCTACCGACAACATCACCCCGCTTCTCGATACCATCCTTGAGGTGATTCCTGCACCTGCACAGGTGGAAGGCACACCTCAGATGCTGATTTCTTCACTCGAATACTCTCCATACGTAGGACGTATCGCCGTAGGAAGAGTCACGAGAGGCACCCTCAAGACAGGCATGAACATCAGCCTCTGCAAGAGATATGACAGGATAGAGAAGCAGAAAATCAAGCAGTTGCTCGTATTCGAAGGCCTCGGAAAGAAAGAAGTTCCTGAAGTTCAGTGCGGTGACATCTGCGCTGTCGTAGGTATCGACGGTTTCGAAATCGGTGACACTATCGCAGATTACGAGAACCCTGAGGCACTTCCGCCGATTGCCATTGACGAGCCTACCATGAGCATGCTCTTCACTATCAACAATTCACCGTTCTTCGGAAAAGACGGCAAATTCGTCACCTCAAGACATATAAAGGACCGTCTCGACAAAGAGCTCGAGAAGAACCTCGCACTTCGCGTAAAACCGGGCCTGAACGCAGATTCATTCGTGGTTTACGGACGTGGCGTGCTTCACCTTTCAGTCCTCATCGAGGAAATGAGACGTGAAGGATTCGAGCTTCAGGTAGGTCAGCCTAAGGTTCTCGACAAGACCATCAACGGACAGAGATGCGAGCCTATCGAGGAACTCAGTATCGAAGTTCCGGAGCAGTTCGTAGGTGCAGCCATCGAGATCTCAACAAGAAGAAAAGGTGCGCTCATCCACATGGAACCGAGGGGAGACAGGACACTTCTCGAATTCGAAATCCCTACCAGAGGTCTCATGGGACTCAGGAGCAACCTCCTCACCGCATCACAGGGAGAGGCTGTCGTAGCCCACAGATTCAAGGATTACCAGCCTTACAAGGGTGATATCGAGCACAGGACCAACGGTTCACTCGTATCACTCGAAACAGGAGAGGCCATCGCATACTCCATGAACAAACTCCTTGACAGAGGCAAGTTCTTCGTAGATCCGGGCGAGGAAATCTACATGGGTATGGTCGTAGGAGAGCACACACGTGACCGTGACCTCAATGTCAATATCTGCAAGACAAAGAAGCTCACCAACGTGCGCGCAGCAGGAAGTGACGAGAAGATCATCCTTCCTCCAGCAATCAAGATGACTCTCGAGGAAATGCTTGAGTATATCAATGAAGATGAGCTCGTGGAAGTTACTCCTCACCACCTCAGAATCCGCAAGATTTTGCTTGATCCTATAGAAAGGAAAAGAAAAAGCGGAGATGAGGATTGATATTCCAAAAGTTTTTCTTACCTTTGCAAGCCCAAATCTATTTATAGGAGAATGACAGACAATTTTATCATACCTTTGAATGGATTGAAACCGGGAAAGACTGAGTTTTCCTGGCATGCCGGGGCAGATTTTTTCCGGAATTTCGGAAATGCTGACATCCTCGAATCCGATGTGACAGTGGAAGTCACGGCAGAAAAATCCGGTTCATACCTCGGAATTGACTGCAGACTCAGCGGGACATTGACAGTTCCTTGCGACAGATGCATGGAAGATGTCGAGCTCCCGATAGAGACGGAGGCGAGACTCAGTGTGAAATTCGGTCCCGAGCCGACGTCGTCTGAAGAGACGGTGACAGATGAAGACGAAAGGGAAATCGTCTATCTGCCTGAAGACGGAGCTGACATGGACATGAGCCAGATAGTCTATGACTATGCATACTTGGCCCTGCCTATGCAGAGAGTTCACGAGGAAGGAGGATGCAATCCTCTGGCGCTCAGATACTTGAACGGCGGTTCCGTAGCGGAGACAAGGGAAGAAGAAAAAGCAGACAACAAGGACAATCCTTTTGCAGTGCTCAAGGGATTGGACCTGGATAAGAATTAAGGACGAGCACAGGAAGTGAATAAATAATTAAAAGTATATAACAATGGCACATCCGAAACACAAACTTTCAAAGCAAAGAAGGGACAAGAGAAGAACACACGACTTCGCTGCTGTTCCTACTCTCGCAACATGCCCTAATTGCGGTGCTACAGTAATGTATCACAGAGTATGTCCTGAGTGTGGCTTCTACAGAGGCCGTCAGATTATTGAGAAGAAAGTAGCTGAATAAGCTCTTTTCTCATAATGGCCCTGTAGTTCAACGGATAGAACGGAAGTTTCCTAAACAGGTGTTCTGTAGGACGGCATCCAAGTCGCACTAAAGGGACGGTATTTTAGAGAAAAGTAGCTCAGAGGCACGCTAAGGCTCTGTAGTTCAACGGATAGAACGTGGGTTTCCTAAACCTAAAATATGGGTTCGATTCCCATCGGAGCTACTTTTTTTAGCCCAGCCAGCAATGGTTGGGCTTTTCTTTTTCCGCAAATTCAGCAAAAAATGGGTATCTTTGCGGTAAAAAGTTCTACAAATGTTCTACAGAAAACAATATGGCAACATTCAAAGCGGAAATATATGCCCATCAACGCAAGGAGGATGGTACATATAACATCAAAATCAGAGTTACACATAACAGGCGCAAGAAGTACCTCCCTACTGTCTGGTATGTAACCAAAGATGATGTTACTAGGTCGTTCAAGATCCGAAACAAGAAGTACTTAGACCTTACGGATGAGCTGATACGAAAGTACCGCTCCATCTGTGATAAGGTCGGAGAGAGGCTTAAGGGTATGACAGTTGAGCAGGTGGTGGAGCTGGTGACTGCAACCCAGGAGGAGAAGTTTGAGCTGGATATAGTGGCATACACCTGGAAAGAGATTGAGAAGATGAGAGCATCGGGGCATACTGGTAACGCTGCCACCTATGTATGTGCCATCAACTCCCTGGTTAAGTTCGTTGGCAGGGATAAGGTGATGATCTCAGAGATTACGGTGAAGTTCCTCCAGGACTGGGCAAAGTGGCTCAGTGAGCAGCCGAATGTAA
>OQWI01001154.1_pt1 | contig 11644 bp, 10 predicted proteins | sample 1691551 | NCBI WGS metagenome assembly OQWI01 (sample SAMN03418259, study PRJEB22391) | human gut metagenome | biome: human-gut; feature: organic feature; material: feces | host: Homo sapiens | place: Tanzania | collected 2013-01
CCCCCTCAACGTAAGCCGAAGCTATCTACAGAGTGATGCCAACGTGAAGAAGATCAGCACGTACATCACCAAGAAAGTGGCTGATCGTCTAGAAGAAATCTTTAAGGAGCAGAGAGAGCAGTACGAGCAGAAATGGGACAATATCAAGCTCTTCATCGAGTACGGAATGCTCAGTGATGAGAAATTCTGCGAGAGGGCTATGAAGTTCACGCTTCTCAAGAATACTGACGGAAAGTATTTCAGCATAGATGATTACCGTAAAGCTATCGAGCCGGCGCAGACCGACAAGGACAAGAAATTGATATTCCTGTATGCTACTGATTCCGAGAAACAGTATTTCTTTATAGATGCTGCCAAAAACCAGGGATATGATGTTCTGCTTATGGACTGCGAGCTTGACAGCCACTTTGTCAACCTGCTTGAGTCCAAGCTGGAGAACGTAAGGTTTGCAAGGGTGGACAGCGATTCCGTGGACAAGCTGATTCAAAAGGGAGAAGAGGTCAAGCTTGAACTCAGTGAAGACGACAAGAAGGCTCTCGATGAGATGTTCAAGTCCGTTCTTCCGCAGGGTAATGAGTATATGGTGGAAGCCCGCAATCTCGGAGAGACGGCAGTGCCGGTACTGATTACCCAGAATGAATTCATGCGCCGTTACAGGGAGATGAGTGCGATGGGTGGCGGAATGAATTTCTACGGTTCAATTCCGGAATCATACAACATTATAGTCAATATGCAGAATCCGCTTGTGGCCAAGATTTGGAACGACAGAGCCGTGGAAGGAGACAATGATCTGCTCCGTCAGGTCGTGGATCTAGCCCTTTTGAGCAACGGAATGCTTAAGGGCAAGGACTTGTCCGACTTTGTGGCCCGCAGCGAAAAGCTTCTTGGCAAGTAACTCAACGAGGAAGGTCTTGCAGAGTGAATCTGAATCCAAGACCCTTGTTTTCGACATTGTACGCCGTGATTTTCCCTTTGTGGAAGAGCACGGCGTTCTTTATTATGGAAAGTCCGAGCCCGGACCCTTCTGAAGTCCGGCTGCGGTCGTCGTTGAGCCTGAAGAAACGCTCGAAAATCCTGTCGAGCATCTCCGGAGCCACACCGCGGCCGTTATCCCAATAGTTGAATATGTGCGTCTCGTCCTTGCTTGTGCAGTAATCCATCGTGGCAGTACTTCCGTCACCGGCATATTTGGCGGTATTTTCCACGAGATTGCGAAAAATGGAATAGATAAGCTGGTAATTCCCCCGCACGCATATTGGAGGAAGGTTGTTGTTGACAGTTATGGAGTGGGCGTCAAGCGTTTCTTTGAGTTCCTCCGTGACTTCTTCGAAAACGTTACGGATATTTACCGGCTCCGTCTTGAACTGATGCGGCGCCTCTTCCAATTTTGTGATAAGCGATATGTCACGTATCATGTCGCTGAGTCTCAGGCTCTGAAGATATGCTCTTTCCGTAAAAAGCTGCTGATTTTCGGGGTCTATTTCGGGGTGGTTGACCAGTGTCTCCAGATAGCCTCTGATGCTGCTTATCGGGGTCTTGAGTTCATGCGAGATATTGGCTGTTATTTCGTGCTTCAGCCGTCTTTTTTCCTTCTCCGCAGCGTCCTCGGCTTCTTCTGAAAAGTGTCTGGACAGTAATACCATTGCCGCCAAAGCGAGGATCAGAAGAAGTACGATACTTATTATCAGCATCCAGTCGAGCCGGAAGAACTGCTCCAAATCCACCTCATAGGGTTGCGCGCAGCGAATGATCCGGTCCCCGTAGTTTTTGGCATAATAGAAATACTTGATTTCCGATGTGGAGGATTCCCTTATGGCATAAGCGCTTCCCGAGTCGATGCTGCGTCTGATTTCCGGACGCTGCAGGTGGTTTTCCATATTCTCGGGGTTTGTCCTGGAATCAGAGATGACGGTGCCGTCCGGTCTGATTATGCTCACCTGGATTCCATGAGGAAGGTTTGTGCTCGGGGCGTTTGCATAGTATATGGCATCGCAGTATGCTTCCAGCCGCGCCGAGAGAATGGATTTCTTGTCTCTGTCTTTGCTTACGGAAGCAATGCTGATGGCGGCGATGGCAAACAACACGATAATTCCTGCACTTGTCAGGATATTTTTGTTCCTAAGATTCATGTGTGTCTGGGTCGATATAATAGCCAAATCCTGTCTTATTCCTGATTATGTTGTGAAGGGGACCGAGTTTTGTGCGTATTCTGGCAAAATGTACGTCAATGGTCCTGTCCAGAACATAGGGTGCGTCTTTGTACTTTCCTGATTTAGGTTGACTCGGGTTTATAGATTATTACTGGTATAAGTTGACTTATCGTCGTTATCCCTAAGATGGGTTTACCATCCGAGCCTTATCACTGTCAGGGGTTGACTGGAGGCCGTAGGCCGGAAGGAGACCCCTGACACTCCGGCAAAGGTAAAGAATTTTCAGAGATATCCAAGTTATCCCTGGATTTTATTGCCAGATGCCTATAGCTCTTCCATCTCATATCCCTGTCGCCGGTTGACTCGGATGCTTCAGTCGGAGTCATCATTCCTATGCTCATGTGAGGTCTTCTGTTGTTGTAGAAGTCCACGGCAAGAGCGACTGCTGCAATGACTTCCTCGATACTTCTGAAGACTTTGCCCTTCAGCAGCTCATTCTTCATCGTGTTGTTGATGCGCTCCGCTTGTGCGTTGTCCTTAGGATCTCCGGATTCGGTCATGCTGACCTGTATGCCATGCTCACGAAGCATGTTCACATACTCCCTACTGGCATACTGGCAGCCGCGGTCAGAGTGATGTATGAGATTGACTTCCTTGTCCTCTATACTCTTCAATGCCATCCTCAAGGCGGCCATCGGATAGTCCGTGTCAAGCGTCGGCCCGACGCTCCAGCCGACAATCTCCTCGCTGTAGGCGTCAAGTATCAGAGACAGGTAGCAGAAGTGATAATGGAAGTCATCATCCATGATGACGATGTATGTTATATCGCTAACCCATAGCTGATTAGCCGCGACTGGGATATACTCCTTGATGAGGTTGGGATAGACGGGAAGCCCGTGGGTTGAGTCCGTCGTGCGAGGCTTGGCTATTCTCAATCGCACCTTCTGACCGTTCTCGTTGGCTATCCTACAGAAGCGGTCACGCCCTATATGATGATCACACAAGAACTCCTTACGGTACATCTCCCATATCTTGGAGATGCCCATGCCTGGATCCAACTTGTGTATATCCTTGACATATTGGAGAGCGAACTCTTCACGCGCAGCCTTTGCATGCGCAGCGTCCTCATCATACTGATAATAAGCCTGCTTGCTTACGCCAACCAGTCCGCAAAGTCTCCGGATATGACAGCGTCCAGAGACCTTTGCGTGCAGGTCATCTACTGTTTGTCGCCGGCTTTTTTTCTTATCGGAATCTTGAACTTCGCTTCCGCCACGTTGATCATCTCATCGTAGAATTCAGCCTTGATCTCTGCCCGTCTAAGCTGCGCCTCCAGTTCCTTGATTCTCTTCTTGAGATTTTCCACCTCCTCGCTCTGAGCTTGAGGGGTTATGACTTGAGACTTTTGCATAACTGTTATTGGAGACACCTTACCGTTCTCCGCTACAAAGTTAGCAATCCAATCTTTTATTGCATGCCTGCTTACAGGAACAAGACCTAGTTTCGCTATGCGATACGGGGTATATCCCGTTTGTTGATAAATCTCAATTACCTTATCATAGTAATTGAACTGTTTCTGGGTGTGTAAATACGCCATTGTTAACTCTTTGTTGTGAGTCAACTTTTTTCAGGGAAAGACACTTTCCAGAGTTCGTCAATGATGGTCGTGCGGGAAAAATATGTGCCGGGGTGCCTGGCAAGCAGCACGAGCAGGTCAAATTCCTTTCTGGAAAGTTCTACATTTGAGCCGTTGACGCAAACCGTGCCTTTTTCCGTATCAATGCGCAGCCCGGATATTTGTATGACCTTGTCTTGAGAGGCTGCGCCGGTGCGCCTTAGGATGGCTTTTATGCGTGCGTTTAACTCGTTGAAAGAAAATGGCTTGGATATATAGTCATCGGCTCCTGAAGAAAACCCTTCAAGGATATCCTCTTCGTCTCCGAGAGCAGTCATGAAAATTATCGGGACGGTGCTTCCGTCGTGTTCTCTAAGCTTTCGCGCCATCTCGAATCCGGACATGCCCGGAAGCATCACATCCAGCAGAATCAGGGATACCTGTCCGCTCATAAGCTTCATCCCTTCCTCGGCACTGCCTGCCTCGAGGACTTCATAACCCTCGCTTCGAAGGTTGAAACAGAGAATTTTCCGGATGTCCGTTTCGTCCTCCACCACTAATACTACATGACTCATGACGCAAATATAGTTTATCTTCTGCAGATACCGGACGGGAACTGTTAAATAATTGTTAAATCGTAATTTGGATATTTGACGGACCGCATATAATGCGCAACTTTGCAGGCGGAAACAAGTTATTTGAACGATGATTTTAAGTATTCTAACACTTATCGGAGCTCTCGGTCTTTTCCTGTATGGAATGAACCTTATGAGTTCCGGACTTCAGAAAGCTGCCGGTTCGGGGCTTCGTAAATTCCTTTCGTCCATAACGTCCAATCCGGTCAAGGGCGTGATTACCGGACTTGGCGTCACGGGTATAATACAGTCTTCCAGTGCAACCACCGTGATGGTAGTGGGATTTGTCAATGCCGGACTGCTTACGCTTACGCAGGCCATCAGCGTTATTATGGGCGCCAATATAGGCACCACTCTCACTGCCTGGATAATCGCGGTTTTCGGCTTTAAGGCGGACATTTCCATCCTGGCCGTTCCTCTGATGGCAGTCGGCTTTATCATGAGCATGTCCAAAAAAGGCCGCATACGTGATATCAGCGAGTTTGTAGTCGGATTCAGCCTTTTGTTCCTGGGACTCTCGTTTATGAAAAATTCGGTTCCGGATTTGCAGTCAAGTCCTGAAGTGCTGGCATTCCTTCAGAGCTGGTCCGGACGCGGGCTGCTCTCAGTGCTGCTTTTTGTGCTGGTAGGTACAACGCTCACATTGATATTGCAGTCTTCGAGTGCAACCGTTGCGCTGACGCTGATATTCCTCAATATGGGCTGGATAGAGTTTGACATGGCTGCCGCAATGGTGCTTGGTGAGAATATCGGTACGACCATTACGGCCAATATCGCAGCAGCTGTAGGAAATACAAATGCCAAGAGGGCCGCGCTGGCACATACGGTGTTCAATGTGTTCGGTGTGATATGGGCGGTGGCTCTTTTCCACCCGTTCATTTCCCTGATACACTGGATTGTAGATGTGCTGGGCCTTTCCGGCTCGGAGCAGGCACCGCTGTATGGCATATCAATGCTTCACACTGTGTTCAACCTTATCAATACGACCCTGCTTATCTGGTTCATTCCGCTGATTGAGAAGTTTGTCTGTCTGGTAATCAAGGACAAGAAGGGAGAAGAGCAGGAAAGGCTTGTGTATATCAACGCCGGTCTTATCGCCACTCCGGAACTTGCAATATCGGAAGCTGACAAGGAGGCTGTGCACTTCGGAAAGATAATGCAAAAGGGATTGGGATATATCAGAAGCGCGGTGGAGACATCATCCAACGAGCAGTCTTTCAGACCTTTCCAGGAGAAGCTTGTGAAGTATGAGGAGATTTCAGACAGAATAGAATATGAGGTGGTCGGATTCCTCAATAAGGTCAGCCGCGATACGCTCAGCGACAAGTCTGCCCTGCACATAAAGTCACTGTACCGGATAGTGGGGGAGATGGAGTCTCTGGGAGATAGCGGAGAAGCCATCAGCAGACTGATTGCCAGAGCGCTTGAGCGCGGACAGAAGCTCAGTGAATCCCATAAGAAGGAAGTGTACGACATGATTGTATTGGTGGGTAGAGCCTTTGATGCGATGATATACAACCTTTCCAACAGCGCCACCATTTCAAATATCGACAATGCCGTTGTGGCTGAAATAGATATAAACACCAGGCGTGATTATCTTCGTGACAAGGAACTGTCTGATAATGAGGGAGACAAATACTTCGAGGGAGTGTTCTATATTGCGCTTGTCGAGGAGCTTGAAAAGATGGGCGACTATATTATCAACATATCCCAGTCAATAATGAGTTGGAGAGGTGGAACCCCCGATGTATCAAGTTCTAACGATGACTGATTCGCGGGGAAAGATAATAAGAAATTAATTGCTATATTTGTGTGGATAAAAACACACGTCTATGGCTAAGGAAAATAAAGAATGGATCTGCTCAGTATGCGGATACAAGTTTGTAGGACCGGAGCCCCCTAAGGAGTGTCCGGTCTGTCATGCTAAAAAGGAGTACTTTGATGAAGTCGGCAAAGAGCCGGAAAACTTTTAAACTGATGACGCTATGAAAGGAATTGTACTCGCAGGAGGATCCGGCACACGTCTGTATCCTATCACCAAGGGAGTCAGCAAGCAGTTGCTTCCGATTTTTGACAAACCGATGATCTATTATCCGGTCTCAGTTCTGATGTTGGCCGGCATAAGGGATATTCTGATTATTTCCACGCCTTATGACCTTCCCGGCTTCAAGCGCCTTCTTGGCGACGGAAGCGATTTCGGTGTGAGGTTCAGTTATGCGGAGCAGCCGTCTCCTGACGGACTTGCCCAGGCGTTTATCATAGGCGAGGAGTTCGTAGGAGATGATTCCGCGTGTCTTGTTCTCGGAGACAATATTTTCCACGGAGCCGGATTCTCGGAACTTCTGCGCAATGCGGTGAAGACAGCTGATGAGGGCAAGGCTACGGTCTTCGGATATTGGGTCAGCGATCCGGAAAGATACGGAGTGGCGGAGTTCGACGGACAGGGCAACTGTCTCTCCATTGAGGAAAAGCCCTCTGAACCTAAATCCAACTATGCCGTGGTGGGACTCTATTTTTATCCCAACAAAGTGGTGGAAGTGGCCAAGCATATCAAGCCTTCCGCCCGCGGGGAGCTTGAGATTACCACGGTCAATCAGGAGTTTCTTGCCGCCGGTGAGCTGAAGGTCCAGACTTTGGGCAGGGGATTTGCATGGCTGGATACAGGTACTCACGATTCTTTGGCCGAAGCTTCCAATTACATTGAGACCATCGAGAAGCGCCAGGGACTCAAAATAGCCTGCCTTGAAGGTATAGGCCTGAGGAAGGGATGGGTTACACCGGACAAGGTGCGTGAAGTCGCCCGTCCGATGCTGAAGAATCCTTACGGCCAGTATCTGATGCGTATGGCGGAGGAAGTTGAAAAGAAGGGCCGGCTAAACATAGATGAATTTTAATTAATCATAAATGAACGTAATACAAACTGATATTCCCGGAGTGGTGATAATTGAACCGAGGGTTTTCGAGGATAGCAGGGGATATTTTTTTGAATCGTATTCCCAGCGGGATTTTGACCAAATGGTGCGTCCTGTGCGTTTCGTGCAGGACAATGAAAGCAAGAGTTCCTACGGAGTGCTGCGCGGTCTGCACTTCCAGAAGGGGAAGTATTCGCAGAGCAAGCTTGTAAGGGTCGTCAGGGGGACGGTTCTTGATGTGGCGGTGGATATAAGAAAGGGAAGTCCGACATTCGGCAAATATGTTTCGGTGGAATTGTCGGAGGACAATCATCGTCAGTTTTTTGTGCCGCGCGGGTTTGCACATGGATTCAGCGTCCTTTCCGGGGAGGCTGTTTTCCAGTATAAGTGCGACAATCTGTATTCTCCTCAGAATGAGGGAGCAATAGCATGGGATGACCCTCAGATCGGGGTCGATTGGAAGATTCCGGCAGATAAGGCGATTCTTTCCGCCAAGGATGCCGCTCATCCCATGTTGAAGGATTGTGACTGTTTGTTTGATTTTAATGAAGATTTGTACGCACAATGACTATTTTGATTACTGGTGCCAACGGTCAGCTTGGCAATGAACTCAGAATAGCTTCCATGAAATCGGAAGACCGCTTTGTCTTCACCGACATCACAGAAGCCAGAGAGGAGCAGTGCGCGATGCTGCGCAAGCTTGCCGGAGATTCTGTCCCCGTGGACACCGAAATACTTGATATTACCGACATTGACGCGATACGCGGCATCATCCGCCGGGAGAATGTCGGCGTAATAGTCAATTGCGCGGCATTTACGGATGTCGAAGGGGCGGAAGACAGACAGGAACTTGCAGAAAAACTCAATGCCACGGCACCTGAAAATCTTGCGGTGGCAATAAGAGAGGTGGGCGGTACGCTGTTTCATATCAGCACCGACTATGTGTTCGGAGCAGAGCCTTACAATGTCCCTTGCCGGGAGGACCAGAAGGGCGGACCTACAGGAGTGTATGGCCTTACCAAACTGCATGGCGAGGAGAAAATCATGGCGTCCGGCTGCAATTACGTCATAATTCGTACGGCGTGGCTGTACAGCGAGTTCGGAAAGAATTTCGTGAAGACAATGCTTTCCCTTACGGCTTCAAAGCCTTCCCTGAAGGTGGTGTTCGACCAGACCGGAACCCCTACGTACGCCGCAGATCTTGCAGACGCCATCATGACCGTCATTTCGCAGCGCTCTTACCTTGACAAGGGTGGCATTTACCATTATTCCGACGAGGGAACATGCAGCTGGTACGATTTTACCAAGTATATTGCCGAGTGTGCGGGACATACGGAATGTGACATCCAGCCATGTCATTCCGATGAGTTCCCAAGCAAGGTCAGAAGACCTTCATATTCTGTGCTTGACAAGACCAAAATCAAGACTGTTTTCGGAATCAGGATACCATATTGGATGGATAGCGTAAAGCTCTGTATAAGTAATTTATGAAATCCCTTAAGGAACTTTACAAGATAGGCCGAGGTCCGTCAAGCAGTCATACGATGGGGCCTCAGAAAGCCTCCATCATGTTTTTGAAAAAGCATCCTGAGGCAGCGTCTTTCGACGTGACTCTCTATGGAAGTCTTGCGGCGACAGGGAAAGGGCATCTTACCGATGTGGCGGTGCGGGATGCGCTGTCGGAAGGCGGAGCGTCGGTGAACATTATCTGGGAGCCTCAGATAGTGTTGCCGTATCATCCGAACGGGATGAAATTTGTCTCCAAAGATGCTCAGGGACACGCGACGGACGAGTGGACCGTGTACAGCATCGGCGGCGGTACCATATCCGAAGGACCCGGTTCTCTTATCGGAGAAGGTCCTGACATATATCCGCTGAATACCATCTCGGATATAATGCAGTGGTGCAAGGATACCGGCCGCAATTATTGGGAATATGCCCAGGAGTGCGAGGATTCCGATATATGGGATTATCTCGAGGAAGTGTGGATGGCCATGAAGGCGTCCGTTGAGAACGGGCTCAACAATGAGGGTGTTCTCCCGGGACCGTTGCACTTGTCCAGAAAGGCTGCCACATACTACATAAAGGTGGCCGGGTACAAGGCTAATCTTCAGACCCGCGGACTGGTGTTCTCATACGCTCTTGCCGTGAGTGAGGAGAACGCCTCCGGAGGCACTGTGGTTACGGCTCCTACATGCGGATCGAGCGGAGTGCTCCCGGCGGTGCTGTATCATATTGCCAAAGGGCACAATTTCTCGGAGAAGAGAATACTGCATGCGCTGGCGACCGGTGGCCTTTTTGGAAATGTGGTCAAGCACAATGCTTCCATTTCCGGAGCGGAGGTGGGTTGCCAGGGGGAAGTGGGCGTAGCATGCGCAATGGCTTCCGCTGCCACGTGCCAATTGTTCGGGGGTACGCCATCCCAGGTGGAATATGCCGCCGAGATGGGACTGGAGCATCATCTCGGGATGACATGCGACCCCGTATACGGACTGGTGCAGATACCTTGCATTGAAAGAAACGCCATGGCTGCCGCCAGAGCGCTGGATGCCAATCTGTATGCTTCTTTCTCGGACGGCTATCACAGGGTGTCATTTGATGAGGTAGTGCAGGTAATGAAGCAGACCGGGCACGATCTTCCATCGCTGTACAAGGAAACCGGAGAGGGCGGACTTGCCGGCAGATGCGGATTGAATCACAAGAAATACTAACATACACACATACATGAAACGATTGATTATATCATTGTTTGCCCTTGCAAGCGCATTGTGTCTTCAGGCTCAGCCTGGACAGGCGCAGGAAGGCGGTTTCGGAGGTTTCCAGCTTCCTGAAATCAAGATGGAGTATTCCAGGAAATATTCTGACGTTGACTATGTCGGAGACGGAAAGGTGTTCCATCAGATGGATATTTACATGCCTAAGGAAGTCAAGGCTTCCTATCCGGTGGTTGTGCATATTTATGGCAGTGCATGGTTCAGCAACAATTCCAAGGGAATGGCCGATCTCGGTACTATATGCCAGGCTCTTCTTGATGCCGGCTATGCCGTTGTCACTCCTAATCACCGTTCCAGTTCCGATGCTCTTTTCCCGGGGGCTATCCATGATATAAAGGCTGTTGTACGGTATGTACGTGCTCATGCTTCCGAATATGGGTTCGATCCATCCTTTATCGCTACGTCAGGGTTCTCTTCTGGAGGACATCTGGCTTCCCTTGCGGCCACTTCCGCTGATGTTGCGGAGCTGGAAGGAACGGAAGGGGACAATCTGCAGTTTTCCAGTGCCGTGGATGCCGCTTGCGACTGGTCCGGTCCGGTGAATCCATATACCATCAATTCTCCGATGAATATGGGCGCATCAAGTCCGGAGGAAGCCTTTTTGGGGCTCCCTAAGAACAAGGCCAACGAGGAAGCGTTCCGTGCAGCCGCTGCTGAAACCTATATCGACGCCGACGATCCTCCAATCATCATCTTCCATGGTGAGGCGGACAATGTGGTGCCGGTAAGCCAGGGAAAGGAGTTTTACGAAGCGCTCAAACATGGCGGCGTGAAGACTGAGATTCATCTTGAGCCACAGGGCGGTCATGGAATGAACATGTATTCGGAGGAAAATCTGAAAGCTATGGTAAGTTTTCTTGATGATGCCAGGGCAGCGAAGATGCGCAGGCGTCCGGCCCCGGCATACAGGACTGTCAATCCTGACGGAAGCGTTACCTTTTCCATAAGGGCGAATGGCGCGAAGAATGTCGTGGCGGATATATGTTCTGTGAAATATCCTATGAAGCAGGATAAGAGCGGCCTTTGGAAAGTGACCACTCCATCTCTTGTACCGGGATTCCATTACTATTCCCTTGAAGTGGACGGAGCACGTTTTGCTGATCCTGTGAGCGAGTCTTTCTATGGATGCAGCATGATGTCCAGTGCGCTTGAGATTCCTGAGCCTGACACCGAACTCTTTGAAATACAGGATGTTCCTCATGGAGACATCCGCCTTATGAACTACTACTCCGAGCAGACAGGGGAGTGGAGGCCGCTTCAGGTTTATGTGCCTGCAGGATATGACAGGAACAAGAAAAAGTATCCGGTAGTGTATATCCATCACGGAGGCGGAGAGGATCACAGAGGATGGATGCAGCAGGGAAGAGTCGCCAACATTATGGACAATCTCATTGCTCAGGGCAAGGCGGTGCCGATGATTGTGGTGTCGGTCAACAGCAATGTCCGTATACCTGGCGCCGTGGTTACCGGAGGCTACAGCAAACAGAGCATGCAGCCTTATCGCACCGAACTTATCGACTATATCATTCCTTTTGTGGAAAAGAATTTCAGAGTCAAG
>OQWI01001156.1_pt1 | contig 11637 bp, 5 predicted proteins | sample 1691551 | NCBI WGS metagenome assembly OQWI01 (sample SAMN03418259, study PRJEB22391) | human gut metagenome | biome: human-gut; feature: organic feature; material: feces | host: Homo sapiens | place: Tanzania | collected 2013-01
GGCACCGAGCTGTACAACCGCGCCAAGAGTTTAGCACCCAGCCGTTGGCGCGTCCCAGACCGGGCGGGTAGATGCCGCAGCCGCCGGCGTTGCCCAGCAGCTTGTCCGCATAGGCGTACACCTGCTCCACGCTGATGCCCTGCACCTAAATGTCCGCCGCCTTGCCGTACAGATGCTGGCTGAACTTCGCCGCGTTCTTCTGCTTCGCGTTCCAGCTCGCCGTGCGGAACCCGCTGGTGATCGTCACCGGCTTGCCGAAGTGCACCCGGATCTTCTCCAGCACCTCCACAAGCGCCGTGTCGATGAATACCGGGTCACTTCCGTCACGACAGTAGAACTCCCGCACCTTGAAATGCTCTGAAAGCTTCTGGTTTCCATTTTTCAAAATGGAATAGGCTTCCAAACTCAACGATCATCCTTCCTTTCACGTTCCAAGCCGGAATCTTCCTTCTGCCTGTTTCAGCGGCTTTACCTCCACAGGCAGGGTATCTGCACACAGCATCGCCGCCACCGGCTTTGCCGCCGCATTCGCAGTGATTTTGATATTTTCCGTCACTGACGCCATTTTGAATTCTGCGCTCGTGCCGTCCTTTGCAGTGACGATACAGCCCGCATCCACAGGGACCCATTCCTCGGTGACGTTCGTCGAGTCGTCTTCCCCGGACGCAATCGTCGTCTCAAGACGCATTGCGGTCAGCGCCAGCGTAAAATTCTCCGTGTCCTTCACCGTAAACACGTTCTGATAGCTCATGCCCTTCACGATGCTCCCCACCGGGTTCGTCTCAACCACACCGTTAAGATCGCGCTCAATGGTACACGTTTCAAACTCTCCCACAGTCACGCTGCACTCGGCCTTCACCCCGCCGCACTCCGCTGTCACCACGGCTGTGCCACGTTTCAGGGCCAGAATGGTGCCATTTTGAGTAATTTTCACCACGTTCTTTGGTGCTGCCGTCACGTTCACCCTGCGGTAAAACGTGTTCGCCGGCCCAACGCCCACCAGCAGCTGGTATTCCATTCCCTTGTTCAGCTTCAGCTCGTAGACATTCAATGCCACGGCCTCCACCTTCAGGGTGTACATGGTCGGATGCAGGCGGTACTCCAGCGTGATCTTCGAGTGCCCCTTGTCGCTCTTGAACTGGTTCACCCACAAAAGGCCCTCGTAGTAGTGGCTGGGGTTATCCTCCAGTGCAAACCGCACCCGCTTGCCCTTCAGGCGTTCGCAGATGGTGGTGTACGCAGTCTCCCAGTCCCAGCCCTCATAGTCGTTCTCAAGGTAGAATTCGATCTTTCCGGTGCGGTCATCGAAGGTCGCCCGCTTCGGCACGGTCTGGCTGTAATCCAGCGAACCGTCTCTGCCCGGCACGGTCACAAAATTTGTCCGCTCAATGGGCGGCGCGATCACTGGCCGGGAGGAAGGGATCAGTTTCCAGTCGTCCCAAGTGTCGATGTAGTCATCGTCCACATTTATAATAAGAGAATGGTACATGGAGCCTCCTCACTTGGTGTTCAGGTATCCGATGGTCGATTGAATGGCGTTCCATGCCTTGCCTGCCGTACCGAAGTTTGCAGCCTGCAAAGACGAAAGCCTCGATGTCGTCTCGCCAAAAGTAAAGTCTTTTTCGTCCAGCTCATGCAGTGGGATCACTTCCTTCGTGCAGGGCACCCAGTCGTCTATGCCGTGGGGCTCCGCGAGCACGTAGGTCTCCTTCAGGAAGTCCAGTCGGTCGGTGTCCACGCCAATGTCCGCAAGGTCTGCCGCATTGATCTGCAGGCTCCCGCTGAATCCGCTGTGCTTTTTCAGCTCAGCCTTTGCTTTTTCGTAAAGGCTGTCGGTTGAAGAAGACGTTCCTTCCACCGTGATGGTCTTCTGGCACAGGCCGTACTTTTTGATTGAGTCTCCATTGTAAGCCTCTGCTGTGAGCTGCTGGGTATGGGTCGTCTCCCAGAACAGGAAGCCTTCCTTCCAGCTTGCCCAGCCGATGGCCTTCACCGAGTTCACAATGCCGTTGTCCTTGAGATAATAGGAGATGTCCAGCAGGTTATCCCCCAGCCTTATCACCTGATCGGTCTTGTCGTTCAGCTTTGCCACACAGTCCAGATATCTTGTGTAGACCCGCACCCCGTCCACCATTTTGATTTCTTTGTGCAGGCGCAGATAACCTCCGTATTTTCCAACAACATTGCTCGTCAGCACGTCCCAGCAGTCGCCCACGCTGGCCGTTTCCTTGTCCGTATCGCTCTCCGGCTTTTCCACCGTGATGCTTCCGGGCAGGAACACCTTGCCTTCCGCCTTGAATCCGCTGTGCTCCGCAGGGTCGTCCTCCACAGCAAGGGCCAGCTTCACAAGCTCTTCCACCGTGTAGAACTGGTTTTTCACCTGGCACTGCCGTTCCTGCAGATATCCCAGCTCGCTCACACAGGTCACATCGATGTCGAGATTGAAGTTCGTGCTCAGCTCGGTGATGTAGCCCATAAAGATCTCGCGCCCGTCCTCTTCCACGCTGACCACCGGTTTTTTCAGCAGCAGCTTGTCATAGTACGGGTTGGAGACCGGCACCGTAAAGGTAAACGAGCAGGGATCGTTTACTTCCAGTGTCAGCTCCGGGTCAAGGATAAAGGCTGCCTTCTCATCGTAAGGATCGTCCAGAATGTTCCGTTCGGTCCAGTAGTAGCTCTGTCCGTCCGCAGTACCCTTGATCTTCCCGATGTACACGACGTAGCCAGGCGACCGGATGCGGGTCACTTTGCAGCTCCGCACGGTGGTCGTCCGCCCGTCGTATGCTTCCACGGTCAGGGTGTGGAGTTCATTCTTTTCAAACTGCTCCAGTTCTTCCTTCGTTAGGGTGAACCGGTATACGCCATTTTGAATTGCGGCAAAGGTCTTGCGCACCGTATCGTCAATTTTCTCTGTCACGGTGATAGCGTCGCCTTCCGGGTCGGATACCTTGTACGCAAAGCCGAACTTCGTCCATCTGCCGTAGATGCCGTCTTTGCCAAAGTAGTTGCTCTCGATTTCCGGCGCTTTGTTGCTGGTGATAAATCCGTTGTCGTCCACCGTAGCGTTCTCGTCCACGCAGAAGCACACAAGGATATTGCCCTTTGTCGGCATCTGAAACTGGTTCTCTACATACGAATATGTGCCGTAATACACGCTGCTTCGGAGTGCGTAATAATATCCGCCCTCGTTGTCTGAGTTGCTGGCGTCTACGTTCTGTGTGGCACGGCTGTCCGCATAATCAACCTTATGTTCTGCCAGGAGCTTGCACACATCCGAATTCCCGCCAAAGTCGTCCGCCATCGGGATAAAGAACCTCTGGTCTGCCAGCGAACTATTTGTGTTACCCGCCTTGTATCGAATCGTCACAGGCTTTATCACGTCCAGCACGTCCTGCGAGAGCCGCTTTGCGTAGGTGTTGCTCAGCCAGGAACGTGGTTCACTGCTATTTGCATAGCTCTGACTTGTTGAGTAACTGTTTCCCCAGCGCACTGTGTCTGTCAGCAGCCCCGCCCGGATTAGCAGCGTCTTCCCCTTGCCGTTCAGATCTTTCTCGTAGTCATGCTGCGCTACGATGAATTCTACCGCCGTGCCGTCCTCGTACACCTTCAGGGTCTGGCCAACGGTCAGGTCTTTGACAATTCCCATCTTCTCACCTCACCTTCGCTGCGGCGATCTGCCCCATCCGGTTGTCGATGTATCCGATGGTCTTCCTTCCGTCAATGGTCATCTTCATGCCGCGGATACTGTCCACGATGCCGTCCATGTGTCCGGCGAGGCCGTTGATGGCGTTCAGCGTGTCGTCGTTCCCCTTGTTTTTCATTCCATTTTGAAGCTGTACTTCCGCATCGATCTGGTTCGCAAGGTTCCGGCTGATGTCGCCGTCCAGACTCAGGCTTCGGGTGGAAGCAAAGGCGTTGTCGATCTCGTCGGCCCCTTCCAGCACGTTCGTCAGGTCCACAACGGGCACGATCTGCGGCGTGTAGTCGTAATCGTCCCCCATCACCTTGCTGATGGTGCCAAGGGTGCTCTTTGCTGCATCCATTGCATTCTGGGTCACATCGTCCACCGCATCGTCAATGAGCGGCGCATCTTCCTTCACGCCATCGCTGATACCCTTGTCGATCTCCGAGCCGATGTCCTTCGCCACGTGGGTCTCACGGTTCTGGTTTTTGCGATTGCCCACAACCCACGCAATGCCGCCGATCACCGCCGCAATGGCCGCAAGCACGCCCACCACGATCAGCAGCTCCGGCAATGCCGACATGATGGCCGTTCCCAGTCCTCCAAGTGCCTCGCCAATGCCGCCAACTGCCATTCCTGCACCGGCTCCTGTCGTTCCCAGCTGTCCCAGCATGGGCAGAAGTCCACTCAGGGAATTGCCGACATTTGCCGCCGCTGTCCCGATGTTGGCAAGCTTTCCCACAAGGTCTCCATTTTGAATTCCGGAAAACAGCTTCAGCAGCATGTCTCCTGCCCCGCCGGTCAGCTTCTTTCCGGTGTCCGTGAACAGCAGATCAATCAGCCCCGTTGCCGCCGAAATGATGGCACCGGCATAGTCTCCCTGCATGGCAGATGCAATGGCCGAGACGAATTCCGTCCCGATCTCCATGCCTTCCTCGCTGAACGCCGCACCGAACACCCGTTCCAGTGTCCCGCTCATCTCTTCGCCCATGGCCCCGGAGACCTTCGTCCACACCTCGCTGCACGCATTGCTGATGGGCACCCAGTTTTTCTGGATGGCATTGGCAAGCTTTACCACCGCGCTCTTGGCGCTGTCGTCCAGATTCATGGCATCGGCCAGTGCCCCTGCAAAGCTCACCATAGAACTGCGGGAGGAGAGCAGCTGGTCCTTCAGGTCGTTCACGTCGTCTTTGCTCAGCGGATTGCCATTCAGGTCTTTGCCATCCGCCAGCTGCTGCTGGATAAGCCGGGTCTTTTCCAGCTCGGCATTCATGTTCTGCAGTGCTTCCACCGTGCCGAGGATGCTGGTGGTAATGCCCTGATACTTTGCTTTTCTTGCCTCAGCGCTGTTTTCGCCGTACTGCTCCACCGCCTGCTTGTAGGCGTCCTCACGGTCCTTCAGGCTGCCGTCGCCGTAGATGCTGGTCAGCAGGTCCATCCGACTCTGCATCCGGCTCTGTTCGTCCTTGATGATGGAAAGCTGCGCATCCAGCTTGTTCAGCGACTGCTTTGCGATGTCATTTTGAAGCTGCAGGCTCTCGGTCTGCGCATCCAGATAGTCGTTCCACGCTTCCTTTGTGCGCAGGTCACTTTCGCCGTACTGCTGGCGCAGGGTGTCCCACTGCTCCTTCGCCTTGGCTTCCTTCTTCTGCTTTACTTCCAGCTCGTTCTTCTGGTACTCGGTCTCCCGGTCGATCTTGTCCAGCTTCGAGGCAGTGCTGTCGTTCTGGGCCATCCAAAGGGCATATTCCTTTTCCAGCGTGTCAAGGTCGGTGTCGTACCGCTTCGTGATGTCCTCAAACAGGCCGGTGTACTGGTCTGCCTGCAATTTCGCAAGGCTGGTCTTTTCGCTCAGCAGGCTGGCATAGGCTTCCTTGGTCTCGGTCTTGTCCGCGCCCCAGCGCTTCAGCATTTCGTCGTACTTTGCCTGTGCAATGACCACCCGGTCGGTCTGGTTCGCAATTTCCGCCGCCGCGTTCTCCATCCTCTTCGCCAGCAAGGTGTCCTCGTCCGCGCTGTACTGGTTCTCGGTCTGCCACAGCTCGTATTCGCTGTCCAGCACTTCCCGGGCCGTCTTGTTGGCTTCCAGCTTCGTCTTGTACTTTTCCTCGATCTGCTGGGCCACGGTCTTCTTCGTGCTGGAGCCGGAGGATCTTGTGGTCGTGCCGCCGCTGCTGGAGGAATTCTTGTCATCCTCCGGGTCCTTCTTTGCATCCGCGTCAAGGTCTTCAGCAGTCAGTCCGGTCTTGCCGCCAAGGCCCTTCCACAGCTCTTTCGTGCCATTGACAATATTCGGCACAGCGTTCTCAATGCCCGGTATTTCTGGCATCTGCACACCGTTCACCGCACTGTTGACGGCATTTTGAATTTTATTGGTTGCACCTGGGAACCACGCTTCGATCTTGCTGATAAACCCATTGTACAGCCACTCTCCAAGGTTTCCGCCACTGGCTTCGGTGCTTTCCTGCGCCTGCTCCACAGCTTTCGCCGTGGTAGTCTGCACCGTCTCATTCACTTCACCGGTCTTCGCCTTGATGGCGGTCATGCTGGTGTTTACGTTCGCCGCATTTCCGCTGATGACCCCTGCCGCCGTGCCGGACGCATTTGCCGCATCGGTCATAGCCGCTTCGCCGTTCAGCATTGCTCTGGCCATATCCTCGGTAACGTACTTCACTTCACCGGTCTCAGTCGTCAGCGCAATCAACCCGTCCGTGTTCTTCTTCTGGGCAATGGTCATGACGTTGGTTGCTGCAGTGGCTTTCTCCGTCTGCTCGTTTGCTTTTTGCATTGTGGCAGCACTGTCATCCACCTGCTTCTGGTTTTCTTCCAGCGCTTTCGTGGTGTCCTGTACAGCCTGCTTGCTGTCCGACATGCTGTTCTCGATCTGGTTGCCGATCTCGTCCAAACTCGTCCCGAACGGTGCAAGGAACGGATCAGTGATGCCATTCAGGATCGCGCCAAACGCACGGTCTTTTGCAGTAAAGGTGTCTACCCAGCTGGTGGGGTCCAATGGGTTCACCAGCTTGCTCACTTCACTGCCTTTTTCGCCAATCCATGCTTTCAGCTGTTCCCACAGATCATCCAGCGCCGCTTTGATACCTCCGCCTTCTCCGTTTCCATCCCATGCCCAGCCGATCAGGTCAATCACGGTCTGGATCAGCACTTTGCAAAGGGTCAGCAGTGCCGCGCCGATCGGTTCCGCGCAGTTGTTGATGGTGTTGCAGATGGCCGTCAGGATGGCAGTCAGCGCCGCTTCAATGTCGTCTGCCGCGTTCACGATCACCTCGCGTAGCGGCCCTGCAAATGCACTCAGCACGGTCAGGATCGCCGCAGCAATGCTCAGCTTGATGATGCCGCCTGCAAATGCACTGAAGGCCTTACCCAGATTCACAAGGCTTGCGGCAAATACGGTAAGGCCCGTTGCAATGGGTGGTGCCGAACCGATCAACCCCAGCCCAACCAAGATGCCCAGCATTCCGGTAAATCCTGCCAATGCATGCTCGAGGCTCAGTCCGCTCAACAGGTAGCATGCCGGTGCAAGCATCAGCAGCGCAGTTGCCAGCATCAGGCAGGCCCCTGCTACACCGGTAATTCCGGCTGTCGCCGCGGGCAGCGCCCAACTCAATGCCACGATAGCACTAAGCCCGAGCCCAAGGGCGGCGAGATTCACAACGATGGTCAGAATATCCACATCCGCCAGCATTTTGATGGCCAGCGCCATTTCGATCATTGCCGCGCCCATGGCCACCATTGCCCCCGCCGCAGCCGTGCTCTCGGGTGCCCGCTTGCCAAGCAGATACAGTGCGCCTGCCAGCTCGATCAGCATTAAGCTCGCACCGGCCATGCCCGCGCCGCCGGTGTCCGTCTCCATGGCTTTGCCCATCTGCTTTATGGCAGCCGCCATCACCAGCAGCGAAGCACTGGCGATCACCATGCTCTCTGCACCCTTTTTCATCCGCAGCGGGTTCACCTTCGTGTTCGCCATCAGCACCAGCAGTGCTGCAATGCCGCTCACCACCAGCCCTGCGCCCCGGATGCCATCCATCATGCGGTCGCCAAGGCTTGCAAAGATCGCCACGGCCCCCGCCGCCATCAACAAGGCAGTGCCCATCGCGTTAATGGCGATCAGCATTCCACCCAGCTTCACAAGATATTTGGTGATTTTATCAAGGGTACTTACGTCAGCTTTTCCGGCAAGGTTCTGTGCCGCACCAGCCGCCACCAGCAGAACACTCATCGCGACTGCCATTGCACTAATGGCTTTCACACCGTTTTCTACCTGATAGGTATGCATTCCGCCGATCTTTTCAACGGCAAGTATCATGATGTCTATTGCCGCCGCAGCTGCAATAAATGCACCGGAGCCCTTTGTCCCGTCGCCATAGGTGTTGAACACGGTCAGCATTCCTACCATGCCCATCAGTACACTTGCCACCCTGCTGATGGCTTTCATGCCATTTTCCACCTGATAGGTATGCATACTGCCCATTTTGGTAAATGCGGCGGCCAACATACCCATCCCGATGCTGATGGCCACAATGGTCCCGATCAGTTTCGCCGTGTCAAGACCGGTCAGGTCGGTGGCCGCCAGCACTTTCAGTGCCACCACCATGCCAAACAGCTCTGCAATCACACTGGTCAGTGCCTGCACCGCCTTCATCGGGTCGTCGATCTTCGCCAGCAGATACATGCTCCCACTGATAAGCGCCACTGCCGTTGCAATGGCCTTTGCTGCAGTTGCAAGGTTGTTCGTGGTGTTTGCCTTTGTCCAGGTGTTCACGGCACCCGTCAGGCTGTTAAAGAAATTGCCAATGGGGTTTGCCAGCGTATTCTTGAAGTTGTCACTTGCCTTCTTCAGCAGCACCGTTGCGCCGTAAATTGCCGCCGCCAGTGCGCCCACATCGATCAGCGCCAGCAGCCGGTAGATGTCGATGACGTCCTGCAGGTTGAAGAAATCCTTCACTGCGCTGAGTGCATTCCTGCACGCACCGCTGATGTTGCTCATGATGCCGCCCAGCGTCCCACCAAAGTCTTTCAGCACTTCTTCGGCTTTCTCCGGCAGGCTCAGCACGGTGTCCCGGATGTTTTCCAGCAGCGGCACCTTGCTGTCGGCAAACTCGCTCACCGTGTCCCCGGCACCCTTGAACCCGTTGAACGCACGGCCGATCAGTGCGCCCACACCCTCAAAGGCTCCCAGCAGAATACCGCCAAGCAGCTGGAATGCCGTGCCAATGATATTCCCTGCTGAAACACTGCCTATTTTGAATTTGTCCAGCACACTGCCCACAGCGTCCACCACGGTGCCAAATGCGCCGAACTGCTTCTTTGCCTCCTCCATGTTTCCGCCGCGCACAAGGGTCTTCACGCCCTTCACCACGTCCGCAATGGGGCTCACCAGCGCCGCAACAGCACCCACAAGAATGCCCAGCACGTCACTGAGGCTCTCTGCCTGTCCAAGGCTCAGGTCCACCCATGTCAGCAGATTGCCAATGTAGCTTCCAATGTTCAGCAAAAGGTCGCCCATCGGGCTCAGCAGATTCAGCAGTTTTCCAAGGATCATAAAAGCGGTCTTGCCAACCGTTTTCACGCCCTTCAGCCCGATGCTCAGCACCCGGAATACGCCGGTAAATACCTTCTGCACCTGTTCCGCAGTTTCTTCGCTCAGCGCCATGTTGCCGGTCAGCTCGTCAAACCCTTTCAGGAAGTTGTAAAGCGGACTTCCGTCGGTCATGAACACGTCACCAAATCCGTCCCGGATCGGGCTCAATACGCTGTTGATGCCTTCCAGCACGTTCAGGATACCGTTGAAGAAATGTTCCCGGCCGCTCAGCTGGTTCATCTTGCCCGCAAGATCCTCCAGGTTCACGCTGCCATTTTGAATATTCTCCGCCATGGAGTCGTAGGCATTCGCCAGTGTATTCACCTTGTCCCGGTCAAGCCCCAGCTTATTCAGCTCTTCGTCGCTCATGGCTGCACGCTGGTGGTAGTGCTCAGCCGCCTCTCCCAGCACTTCGTACAGCTGCTGGACCGTCACGCCGCTTTCTTCCAAAGCCTTCTGAAAACTGCCTGCCTCTTCAATGCCTTCCTCGCTCAGCAGCCCCTGATTCACAAGTGCTTTCTGCAAAAGGTTTGTGTAGTTGTCTCCGGCTTCACCAAAGCCTTCTGTCCCCAGCAGCTGGTCAAGGCCGGAGTCAAAGGCCTTCTTCAGCCAGTTGTTCCGCCCAGCCGCACCGCCTGCGAACATGTTCCAGAACTCTTCTGCCAGATCGCTCCAGAACCCCTTTGCTTCCTCGTAGTTGCCAAACAGGATATCAAAGGTCTCCATCCAGCCGCTGCTCACAGCGTCCTTCGTGGCGTCCACCGCCTCGGAAAAGCTCTTTGCTTCCTGTGCGGCCTTAAATGCTTTCACGGCCACGTCGTCGTACTGGTCTGCCAGTGCATCAATGGCCTGTGTAGCCAGCATACCGGGGTTTGCATCCACCATCTTCTTCACGGCTTCCGCAAATTCTGCATACTTGCCAAAGGCGGTCTCCATCACCTCTTTGTCAGCCCACTTCTTCTGTAAGCTGTTGTCAAAGCTGCCGGTGGTCACGTCCCCTTCCTTGATCTTGCCAAGGCTCACGCCAGTGTCGATCAGAAGCTGTTTCAGCTGCTGGCTTGCAACGCCCGCCTGCTCCACGCTCTTCCAGTCGATCAGCTGGATGGCACCCGTGCCATAGCTCTGCGCCAGATTGTAGATCACCCGCTGGAACTCGGCCGCGCCTTTGCCCGCATAGGCCGTGGCATTTGCCATGCCCATGATCATCGGGATCATCTTTTCAATGTCGCCGCCCGCGCTCGTCAACGTGGAAAGAGCGCGGGTCATGTCGGTAAAGCCATAGCTGGTCTCGTCGGAAAACCACATCAGCTTATCAAGGTAGCTGTTCACCTTGGTAATGCTCTTGCCCGTCGCGTTCATGATGGTCTGCACGCTGGCGGTCTTCTGGGCGTATTTGTTCCAGCCGCTCGTCACCTGATCGAGGGAAAGGCTCTTCACCAGCTTTTCGCCGGTGTCAACGGCCTGCCTCGTAATGTGGCTCAGGGCCGCAACGCCCATCACTTCCACAGCCGAAAACTTGCCGCTCAGGTTGTCCAGCGCGCCCTGCATCTCGTCAAAGTCCACTTTGGCCGATGCATCACTGATCTTTTCAAAGCCCTTTTCCGCGCCGTCCAGCTGTAAGCTGTTGTGGAGCTTCTCAAGGCTCTGCATGGTCTGATGCACATTCTTTTCAAACTGCGCGTTGTCAAACCGCATTTCTACTACGCGCTCGTCCACTTCCTGGCTCACAGTCTCTTTACCTCCTTCCACAATTCATCGGTCAGAGCAGAAAAAATCGGAGCCAAGGCAGGGTTAATGTAGTCCACCCCCTGCACATAGGCCCCGTTTCTCGTGCCGTGTCCGTATTGTAAGATCACCGCAATGGGCACGCCCTCCACAATGTTGGAGTTCTTCCAGCACAGCGTGGCCCCGCTCTTGTCCATTTTGATTTCGTAGCTCCAGCTTGCCGCTGTCTTTCCGGTGGCTTTCGGGGTGGCATCTGCAAGCCGTTCTACGCCCAGCTTTCCGTATTTCTCCAAAATGGGCCGCACGCTCCAGCTCTTGATGTTGCTGAAAAAGGTCAGGCTTTTCTTAAAGTCGCCTTTCTGGCGTATCTCGATGATTTTCGACATAACTTCTCCCCATTTTTCCTCTAAGCAAAGCTCGCCCCTTCGGGATACGCCAGAAAGGCGACTTTAAGAAAAGCCTCCATCTTCTCGGGCGGCAGGTTCTCTTCGCCGCAGGCCCGGATCAGCGCCAGCAATCGGTTTAAATGCCACTTTTCGCACTCGAACGGGATACCGTAGCTTGCCATAGCAGCATAGAACAGGTCTGCCGTCTGGTAGCGGGCACGCTTTTTCCCGCCCCTGCGGTCTTT
>OQWI01001157.1_pt1 | contig 11635 bp, 9 predicted proteins | sample 1691551 | NCBI WGS metagenome assembly OQWI01 (sample SAMN03418259, study PRJEB22391) | human gut metagenome | biome: human-gut; feature: organic feature; material: feces | host: Homo sapiens | place: Tanzania | collected 2013-01
GAACAACGATGCCACTGAGACTTTTTTCTATGTTGAATGTTAAGTGTTGAATGTTGAATTCTCGGGAAGGCGTTCGCGTCTGGGCGGCAAGTCAGAAGACCTGCCGTATTTGCCGTAAGGTTGTTCTATGCGCCTCGTGGATTGGGCACGAACGACAGACTAACATCACTGGAAAAGAATATTTACATAGTTCATGGCGTGATGCTATGGGCATATACTTTAATTACATAAATAAGCGTATGAAGAAAATCTTTACTTCTATTGTGTTGGCTTTGTGCATCAGCGTGTCTGTACTTGCACAAACCACAACCATCAATGTTCAGGGACAACCACGCAAGGTGAATGCCACTGTAGCCGCGCGCATACAGAAGGCTGCTGAAGCTACAACTTCAACGGGCATCGACTTCTCTAAAATAGAGCGTTGGGCAGGCGAAGGCGACTGCAAGGCTGCTCTTGCCATTAAGTGGGCAGACGAACAGAACGACGGCAAGACACTCGTTTGGGGCTATCGCTGGAAATCGTCTGAAAAGAAAACTGGCGAAGACCTTGTACGTGCCGTGGCAAAAGCCGACCCTGCATTGTATATGATGGCTACTCAAACCGATTGGGGTTTCTATATTGGTGCTTTCGGTTATGATGTCGACGGCGACCGCTACGTCACCCTTACTACTATGAAAGACGAGATATATCCACGCAACGGCGTGTTCGACATTCCATCGTCGGAGTTTGAAACAACTGTAAGCACCAAGTGGAGCGAGAGTGATGCGTGGAATACACCATGTGGCATGACCGACTATTGGAGCTATTATACAGCCGAGAAGGCTTCTGATGCTATTGTATATTCGAAAGTTGGTACCAGTGGTCGTAATCTAACAGATGGTTGTGTGGACGCATACGTGTTCATATCAAGCTCTTCGGAGAATGTATATGACGGCAACTTTGAGTATCTGCCTGCAACAGTAGACTATACAAAGGGTGTATATATGGTGAACGAAGATTGGACTGGACACCGAAATTCAACCGTTAACTTCCTCTCTAAGGACGGCAATTTCGTTTACGACCATGTAGAGAATTTAGGCGTTACGGCTTGTTATGGTACATTCTTCGGCAATCGTTTCTATGCCATCTCAAAGAAGGATGGTGGTTACGGACGTATCTCTGTATGCGACGCAAACTCTACACGCGTAATCAAGCAGATAAAGGAGATCAATGGCAAGGAGGATGGATGTTCGTTCTGTGGTGTTGATGAGCACAAGGCTTATGTAAGTACTTCAAGAGGTATATACACCCTTAATCTCGACGAACTGACTGTAGGTGCTGCCGTGAAAAACGCTGATGGTGGCGACGCCAACCTCGGCCTGTGTGGCAATATGGTGCGCCTTGGCGATTACGTATACGCTACAGAGTATGGCAAGAGTCTCCGCATCATCGACTGCAATACCGACCGCATCGTTGCTACAATTGAGGCTAAGGTCTATTCTATCACTATGTCGAAGGACGGACAGCTGTGGTTGAGCACCGATAAGGGCATTAGCCGTGTCAACACAGAGGCGCGTCAGCTTGAAGAGATAGCTCTGCCTACTGGCATTAGCGCTCCTGCAAACTCTTCATACGCATGGAATCCTGACGGATTGTGTGCAAGTCTTCAGAACAATGTTATTTATTGGACATCGGCTTCGGGCTGGAACACAACTACCATTTTTAAATACGACATCGACAACAATGAGTTTGCTAAGGTTGTAGACCTCACAAACGATGCCAACAAATGGGTAATGTACAGCACAAGCAACTTGCGTGTCGACCCCGTGACCGACAATCTGTATGTTAGTCTGTTTAAGAGTTGGGAATCTCAAGACTACGCTGTGCGCATCTACGACAACAAGGGCACGCAGCTCAATGAGTACGAACTCACACAGAAAAACTACTGGTTCCCTGGCATGTTTGTATTCCCCGACGTAGAAGACCCGATTGTAGGCAATATAAACGATGTAACTGTTGAGGAGAACAAGGAAGTTAAGGTTGACCTTGCTAAGGTTTGCAGCGATGCCGACAACTTCCAGGCTGCTATCGTCAAGACCGTAAATAGCGTGGCTGACAACAATGTTGCCACAGCAACTGTTATGGACGGCAAGCTCGTTGTTACGGGTGTTAAGGCTGGCAATACAACAGTTGAGCTTAACTTCTGCTCTAACGGCATCAGCACAACAGCCACTGTCAACGTAACAGTAACTCAGGCTACTGGCATCACCGGCACCCAGACCTCTGCTGACGTTCGCGAGATTGCACGCTACACCATTGACGGCAAGCGCATCAACCAGCCTCAGCGAGGCGTGAACATCGTTAAGTACTCTGACGGAACGGTTAAGAAAGTGGTTGTGAAATAATAGTTTTTATCCAATCCAAGATAATTAGGTTAGACATGGGGCGGTCAGAGCGCGGGAGCGTACTGCCGCCTTTTTTGCTTTTTTTTGAGTAACTTTGCACCGATGTACAAATTCAATATACTACTTATAATGCTGTTGCTGGGCATGCAGTCGATGGCTCAGACCTCGCGACTCGACTCCATCCACACCCTGCGGGATGTGGCTGTGGTAGGCGTGCGCCCTCATTATCTCACACCGTCGCAGACATTGCAGGGGGCAATGCTGCAGAATCTGTCCACAACCAGCGTTGCCGATGCCTTGAAGTATTTCTCGGGCGTGCAGATAAAGGACTACGGCGGACTTGGCGGACTGAAGACTGTCAACGTGCGTTCATTAGGTTCGCAGCACGTGGGAGTGTATCTCGACGGCATACGCATCAACAATGCGCAGAACGGACAGATTGACCTCGGACGCTACTCGTTGAGCAATATGGAGTCGGTATCGCTCTACAACGCCAACCGCAACGAACGCCTGCAGTCGGCATCGGAGTATGCCTCGGCTGCAACGGTGTATATGCAGACCCGACGTCCTACTGAGACTGCATACTCGCTGGAGTATGGATGCGGCTCGTTCGGACTGAACAAGGTGAAGGGTTATTTCTCGTTGAAGAACCTGATATTTGTCGATGCCGAATATCAGCACACCAAAGGCAACTACGGTTTCCGCTTCCGCTCGGAGCAGGAGGACACAGTGGGCAAGCGCAACAACTCCGACATAACATTCTATCGTGTTGAGGCTGCGGGCTTCTATCGCGGACTGTCAACACACATATATTATTACAACTCTGAGCGCGGACTACCCGGACCGGTCATCCGACGACTGTCCGACCAGTGGGATTCTACCGACCGCCAGTGGGACCAGAACTTCTTCGTGCAGTCATCATACAAGCACGCTTGGGAACACTTCGGACTGAAGGCAAACATCAAGTACGCCTTCGACTATCTGCACTATCTGCAAGACCCCGAAACCAACGCCTCTACTATGTTCTGCGACAACCACTACACCCAGCAGGACGTCTACGGCTCCGTAGCCGGAGCTTGGAACACACGCTACTTGTCGCTCACTGCAAGCACCGACCTGCGCTGGACCGACCTCAATGCCGACGTGTATAAGTTTGCTTACGTATATCGCATCGACTCAAAGTCGTTGCTGTCTGCCATAGCTTCTTATCGAGGTTTCGAGGCAAACGTAGCCCTTCTCTATACACACATATCCGACCATACACGTTCGGCAGCATCGCCTCTGAGCCGTCTGGCCCCAATGTATCTGGCGTCGTGGCACGGCGGACCATGGACTGTGCGTGCTTTCCACAAGCGCATATTCCGTGCGCCTACGCTCAACGACCTCTACTATACGCTCGTGGGCAACGTTCAGCTGCGTCCTGAGTACACTTCGCAATGGGATATGGGCGTAGACTATAAGGACAAGTATCTGCATCTCGCCCTCGACATGTATTACAACCGCATCGAAGACAAGATTGTGGCTATACCGATGAAGTGCCAGTTCCGCTGGTCGATGGTCAATTTCGGATTGGTTAGGTCGTTGGGACTGAGCGCTACAGCCGGTTACGACCGCCAGTGGGGCAAGTTCTCACTCTCAACCAACGCCAACTACACCTGTCAGCGCGACCGTGACTACTCGTCGCCAGCCGATCCGGAGTACAAGAACACCATACCTTACTCGCCATTGCACTCCGCTTCGCTCATACTCGACCTCGGATACGACGGCTACTCGCTCTGTACGTCGTGGTTATACACCGGCGACCGCTTCGCATTGATATCCAACAATCGTGAGGATATGCTCGGCGACTGGTACACCATCGACCTGAAGCTCAACAAGCAGTTCCACATTGGCAAGCACAATGTACAAGCCACCATAGAGTGCAACAACCTGACCGACTCGCGCCACGAAGTAGTGAAGCGCTACCCCATGCCCGGTCGCAACTGGAAATTCACTCTGCAGTGGAAGATATAGAAGAAGATTGGCAGCGAAAAAATTTTGAAAATACATCTTTTTTGACTATATTCGCACTCATAAAGATTCTATAATTCACCATAGCAGCGTTTGCAAAAACATATCAGTCAAAACAACAATGAATATGGAAAAAAGAGTACTTGAGAAACAAATACGTTTGCCGCTTGATGAGCTGAAGCTTGCTTTTGCTGCATCTTGCGTAGAAGGTATTGCACGAAAAACGGGCAAGCCCTACTACGAGGTGTATGAAAGAATGAGCAAAGTAGGGGCTATAGAGAATTACATTATTCCATATTACGACACACTGCATACTGAAAGTCGCGAATATGTTATAGCTGATGTTATGGAATATATAGAAAACAAGGAAAGGGGGACGAAATGCTGACAGTTTATCACGGTTCCACCCAAACAGTAGATGCACCCGTATGTGCTTTCGGTCGTCCGAGGTTGGACTTCGGACAGGGATTCTATGTGACTGATATAAAGGAACAGGCAGAGCGTTGGGCGAAAGCATTGGCAGAAAAACGCGGTATGCAGCCCGTGCTGAATATCTACACCCTCGACCGTGAACGAATCTTATCGGAGGGCAGATGCAAGATTTTTACTTCTTATAATGCTGATTGGCTTGAATTTATTGTGGCAAACCGACGTGGCGAAAACGTTGCAACCGAGTACGATTATATAGAAGGCGGTATAGCAAACGACCGTGTTATTGACACGGTGAATCTTTATATACAAGGGCTTATAGATGCGGCAACGGCGTTGCAGCAGTTGGCTTTCTATAAACCTAACAACCAAATATGTCTCTTAAATCAAAGTCTAACTGATAAATACTTGCAATTTTATGGATCAGAAAGAATTTGAGAAGCGAATGAAGTCGCCTGAAATACAGGAAATGATACTCAGTCATCAGATAGGAGGCGTGGCTTACGAGCTGTCCAAAAGGCTGAACGTCTCGCCAGCACGTGCTCTTGACCTCTTCTATCGCAGCCAGACTTGCGCCGACTTGCACAACCGTAAGACCGGACTTTATCTTTATGGCAATCTGTATATTGCCGATGAATTTATGTTGGAGTGCCAAGGCAGATAATCTACTTGGCTAACAGCTACATATTATACTTATGACTATATTGAATACACTACGCCATAAAAGCATGTCGCACACGACCTCTACGGATTGTGGCATAGCAGGCTTTTTGTGTACATTTATGACGCTCCTGCTCCTCGCTTCGTGCTCGTTACAGCCTGCCGACTATCCCACACCCGATGAGCCGACCGCCGATTCCGACCGACTCATTGTCGTTTGCGAGGGACTGTGGGGCATGGACAACTCGTCGTTGTCGCTCATCGACCATGGAGTGCTTACCAACCGATGGTTCCAACAGCAGAATCCGGGGCGACATCTGGGCGACACCGGCCTCGATATACTGCACGTCAACGACACGCTGATAGCCATAAGCGTCAACTGGTCGAACATAATACAGTATATCAGACCCGACGGCACAGCCATAGCCGCTACCGAAAACATCCCCAACAACCGCCGTTTGGCTACCGACGGCAAGGGATTTCTCTACATAACATCGTATGCCGACAAGGGCTATGTGGCTAAAATCGACCTGCGCACAAAGCAGATTGTAGACACCTGTCATGTGGGCTACGAGCCTGAAGGCATCGCCTACTACGACGGCCGTCTGTACATTGCCAATACAGGAGGATACAGCACGCAGACCAAAGACCACGGATATGAGCAGACCGTAAGCGTGGTTGACGCACCGACTATGCGCGAACTGCGTCGCATCGACACCGGATGCAAGAATCTGTACGGCATCATGTCGCAGTCGGGACAGTACATCTGCATCAACTCGGCAGGCGATATGTACCACATTCCGCCCCGTTGCATCGTGCTCAACATGGCTAACGACGAGTTCCGGGTGTACGATTTCCCCGCCACATACAACTGCGCTTATCACAATAGGTTCTACATGATAGGTTCCAGCTACTCATATATCACCAGTACATACACCTATTCGGCACACACCATAAGCCTGCCCTCGCTCGAAGCCAGCGAAGGACTTGCCGACTACAACGCTGCCAATGAGACGATAATGAACATGCAGTCGCCCTACGCCATATACATATCGCCACTGTCGGGCCACATGTATGTCAGCGACGCACGGTCGTATGCCACCAACGGATATGTCTATGAGTTCGATCGCCAGGGCGTGCAACTCAAACGATATTTGCTGCGCGGAGTCAATCCAAGCAGAATAATAGCAATGTAAAGCAATATGTTAGCAATATAAAAACAGAATATGAAACGATTGACAATACTTCTTGCCGCACTCATTATGGTTGTAGTGACGGCATCGGCGCAAGCCAAACAGACAGTTAAGGTGCTCGAATATTGCCCCGCACCGGGTCAGTTTACCAATAATCTCCCCGAAATCAACAACACAATGTCGGCAGAAGAACGACTGAAGGCATGCGAAGAGCAGTTGGAGGATGGCAACCTCGTGTGTCTCGGCGCAGCCGGAGGCTACATCACCGTGGCTCTCGACCAACCCATAAAGAACGGCAAAGGCTCTGACATACGCATTCTTGGCAATGCTTTCTATTCCGTAAGCGACCCTAAATATGGTGATGCCACAATAGGAGGTTCGGTAGAACCCGGTATAGTGTATGTAGGAGTAGGAGCGTCGCCCGAAACTGCCGAGTGGTACGAACTGGCTGGTTCGGAATACTACACCACCGAGATGCACCGTTTCGAGATAACCTATTACAAGCCGACTGTAGAAGCTGGCGAAAGCACAACGCCATATATCACCATCGACAACTACATCCGTTGGACTGCATCGTGGACCAATCCCGACGGCAGCAAGCAGACGGCAGAGGGATGGCAGCCAAAGAATCAATTTCACAAACTGTCGTACTGGCCCGCATGGGAAGAGAACGACCACATAACATTTCGTGGAGCACGACTGCCCGACAATGCAGTCAACTACGGTGGCGACGGTTCTGATCCCGACAATCCGCAATACTGGGTAAGCTATCGTTATGCAGCCGACTCATATGGCTACGCCGACGCAGCCCCAAACTCAGACAATATGTACACCACCTTCGACCTTGACTGGGCAGTAGACAGCGACGGCAACCCCAAGCATCTTGACCATGCCGACTTCATACGCATACAGTCCGGCGTGCTACAGCAGTGTGGATGGACGGGCGAGACATCAACCGAGGTGGGAGGCATCACCAATCTGCACCTCACGGAGGGCTACGATGACAACCCCATCATCATCACTCCGCGACAGCGTCCCACCGGCATTGCAGGCACAAGCGCCAACGCTGCGCGCGAGACCATGCGCATGAGCATTGACGGTCGACGACTGCTGAAGCCCGAACGTGGCATCAACATCGTAAGATACTCCGACGGAAGCGTGCGAAAGGTTGTTGTAAAGTAATTGTGTGCTAAAATCATACTCTTACACAAGAGTCATGTCAAAGAAAAAGCGTAACTTTGCAAACAAAACGCCCGCACATTATTTATAATTGAATAAAAACAGAATAAAATCATGACAATAGAACAGCAAATCGTCGCTACCGCAATTGCTGCGGTGAAAGAACTTTATGGTCAGGAAGTACCCGAGAAGATGGTGCAGCTGCAGAAGACCAGAAGCGAGTTTGAGGGCAACCTCACCCTCGTAGTGTTCCCGTTCCTCAAGATTTCTCACAAGAAGCCCGAGGACACAGCACAGGACCTCGGCCAGTATATCAAGGACAACTGTCAGGCTATTGCCGACTTCAATGTAGTGAAGGGATTCCTCAATCTCGTCATCGACAAGAAGGCATGGCTCGGATTGCTCAACGAGATGAACGCCAACGAGAAGTTCGGCGAGAAGCCCGTAACTGAGAGTTCTCCGCTCGTGATGATTGAATACTCATCGCCCAACACCAACAAGCCGCTCCACCTCGGACACGTGCGCAACAACCTGCTCGGTTGGTCGCTCGCCCAGATAATGGAGGCCAATGGCAACAAGGTGGTTAAGACCAACATCGTCAACGACCGAGGCATCCACATCTGCAAGTCGATGCTCGCATGGCTGAAGTATGGCAACGGCGAGACTCCGGAGACCAGCGGCAAGAAGGGCGACCACCTCATCGGCGACTACTACGTGGCTTTCGACAAGCACTACCGCGAGGAGGTGAAGGGGCTTAAGGCCAAGTACATGGCAGAGGGTATGGACGAGGAGTCGGCCGAGAAGAAGGCCAAGGAGGAGTCGCCGCTCATCAAGGAGGCTCACGAGATGCTCGTGAAGTGGGAGCAGAACGACCCCGAGGTGCGCGCTCTCTGGAAAAAGATGAACGACTGGGTATATGCCGGATTCGACGAGACCTACAAGGCTCTCGGCGTAGGCTTCGACAAGATTTACTATGAGTCTAACACCTATCTCGTAGGCAAGAAGAAGGTGGAGGAAGGTCTTGCCAAGGGCCTCTTCTTCCGCAAGGACGACAACTCTGTTTGGGCCGACCTCACCGGCGAGGGCCTCGACCAGAAGCTCCTGCTCCGTTCCGACGGCACCAGCGTCTACATGACCCAGGACATCGGCACAGCCGAGATGCGCTTCAATGACTTCCCCATCGACAAGATGATCTACGTAGTGGGCAACGAGCAGAACTACCACTTCCAGGTGCTCTCAATCCTTCTCGACCGTCTCGGATTCAAGTGGGGCAAGGAGCTTGTACACTTCTCTTATGGAATGGTTGAGCTGCCCAACGGCAAGATGAAGAGCCGCGAGGGAACCGTGGTTGACGCCGACGACCTGATTGCGGCAATGATAGCCGACGCCAAGCAGACAAGCGAGGAGCTTGGCAAGTTCAAGGACATGAGCGAGGAGGAGCGCAACGAGATTGCACGCGTTGTGGGTCTTGGTGCGTTGAAGTACTTCATCCTCAAGGTAGACGCCCGCAAGAACATGCTCTTCAACCCAGAGGAGTCGATCGACTTCAACGGCAACACAGGTCCGTTCATCCAGTACACCTACGCACGTATCCGCTCAATCCTGCGCAAGGCAGCAGCCGAGGGCATCACAGTCCCGGCAACTCTCTCAGCCGAGATGCCTCTCAACGAGAAGGAGATAGAGCTGATTCAGAAGCTCAACGAGTTTGGCGCAGCTGTGGAGCAGGCTGGCAAGGACTACTCGCCGTCGGGCATCGCCAACTACTGCTACGAGCTCACCAAGGCATTCAACCAGTTCTACCACGACTACTCAATCCTTGGTGCCGACACCGAGGACGAGAAGGTTGTGCGCCTTGTGCTTGCACAGAACGTGGGCAAGACATTGAAGAACGGCATGGCGCTGTTGGGCATCGAGGTGCCGGAGCGCATGTAATAAGAAATATATATATGGACGAGAGGGTGTGTCAAAACTCACAAGCATGAGTTTGACACACCCTCAATTCATATCTGTATAGTAGGTTATTATGCCGCATATCTAAATATTTGAAGAATATTTTTTATCTAACTATACTTTCAGATATTTTTTTATAATCTTAATTCACGGATAATTCTATTTTCACAGCAGTCATGGCTTTTGTTGGAGAATGAAAAATGGGGTTCACAAAAACATGCTCTATCTTATCGTTTTTTTGAAGAATTATTAAGACCGAGCTTGGTCTTAATAATTCTTGAGCGTTGGTCTTAATAATACTTGAGAATTGGTCTTCTATTAAGACCTTTTTGGGTCTTCTTTTTTAGCAAGTGCTTGAGTCCTTATTCTATGAATTATTCCGTAAATTAGGAATGTAATAAACATTTAGAATTGCCTCTTATTGTTCAATAATTGAATATTTATCGTTTAATATTTTAAAATAATAAATTAATAAATAGCATACAGCTATCGTCCTCGGCAAAGAATTATTCCGATGGACGGATTTTTACAGGGCAAGCGCACAAGGTCGTCAAGAGCAGACAGATAGAAGTTCATCTTGCCGACATATTCCGGCAGAAACTCCGTCCACTTCAGTTCTATCGCCACCAAACATCTTAACCTGCGGTTGTAGAAAAGGAGGTCAATGAAGTATTCCTTGTCGTCAACGATTAGTCTGTACTGATTGCCCATATATGAGAAATCAGCACCGAGAGCTATGATAAACAGCTTGATGTTCTCAACAATCTTAGCTTCCACTTTGTGCTCGTCCCATTCATCGACATCATCAATCTCTATGAAATCAAGTTTGTAGTTCTTGCGAAACGCCCTCATTGCCTTTTGCTTCTGTTCTCCATCATGCAAAGTTACTGCAAAATTATTGGGCATTGTGCCCTCCTTCAAATACAGTTGCTCGCGCATATTGTATTTGAGTTTGTCAACACTCCAGAACTCACTTGCAACACGCTTTATATAAAAAAGACTTTCATTAATTGACTCTGATCGTCTAAGTATCTCATAATGATGGGTAGCACTGTAAGGAATGCTTCCAGTGTTGCTTTATCAAATTGGTCAGTTGATAACTGACCAATTATTATTTTATCATTGTCTGCCGAAACAGGTAATATTTTATTTGATGTTACACTATTAAAACAGCCTTATGTTTATGCCATGTTCTCAATAAGTAGAAAACTATTAAATCAAAATTCAAAATTGAATAACTCAAAATCGCCAACGGCGACAATTCAAAAATTTTGAATTTTGAATTTAGAGCCTTATAACTAACCATAACTTACTATGACTAACCAACCATAAAGTCTTGATTTTTTAATACTTTTTGTTTTTTTACACTTTCTGAGTGCTTTTTGGCAGTTCCCGATTTTCCACATATTTTTGCAGCGTATTTCTACCGTGGAGAATTTGCGGAGCTTTTATTTTGTCATATCGTGAACGTAGTTGACAAGGGTTTACGAGTGGTTACAATGGAGGACAGATTTGAAGCTGATAGGCAAAAAGCGTTATATCGTGGACTGGGTTGACAAAGGTTGTCAATGGTTCACTTCCGTTTACTCCATCGGTGGAATACTCAAAGTATGTAGAACATAGCAATATCAAAGAGTATGAGACCGACAAGAAAATGTGAATTTTGTGGCAAGACATTCGTGCCAAGAAGCGGTATGCAGAAATACTGTTCCGAGGAATGTCAGGCAGAGGCAAAACGTCTTAGGAAGAAAAGACAGCAGGACTTGATTAACGGTATTGAGCCAATCATGGATCTGCAACATCAGGAGTATCTTACCTTCTCCAAAGCTG
>OQWI01001158.1_pt1 | contig 11607 bp, 7 predicted proteins | sample 1691551 | NCBI WGS metagenome assembly OQWI01 (sample SAMN03418259, study PRJEB22391) | human gut metagenome | biome: human-gut; feature: organic feature; material: feces | host: Homo sapiens | place: Tanzania | collected 2013-01
TTTCGACATAGCCCGCTATGCCTTCAACGCAACTGTCGCAACTTGCTCGAAACAAACACTAACAAGATTTGAAATCTAATGACCGATTTGGGTTTAAGCATGGTTTGGTGGCGAGATGTATCATCAGTTGGGCTGTTGGGATTATCCTATTGATGAGGACAAGTATCAATGCCTCATCGCAAGCGAGATGAACATGCAGGGATATTATTCCAATAAATGACAAAAGAGAGTGAGCCATGCTGCACATAATCAAGTTGCAATAAGTCATTGTGTATATTGGTGTCCTGATTTGCGCAAATGCCGCATGAGGAAAAAATGAGGGTGAACCAAGAGTCTTGCGACTTTTGATTCACCCTTGTTGATGAGCAAGTGTTACCATTTCCTCAATAGGTCGTGGATTATGGGACACCTGCTTGTTTATTTTATGGGAGTTTCACATCATTTGATATATTCTATGATGCTGCTTGCGTCAATGAGTGTCTGCTCTCCTGTGACCATGTTCTTGAGGTTGACTTTGTTTTCTGCGAGTTCGCTCTCGCCAACAATGGCAACGTAAGGTATCTGCTTGGCATTGGCATAGCTCATCTGCTTCTTCATCTTGGCAGAGTCGGGATATATTTCAGCTCTGATGCCTGCAGCGCGCACTTTTGTGAGGATGTCAAGGCAGAAGTCAGCCTCTTTCTCTCCAAAATTCACGAAGAGCACTTGAGTGGAATTGACAGCCTCCTTGGGATAGAGGTCAAGCTGGTTGAGCACATCGAAGATGCGGTCAGCACCAAACGAGATTCCCACACCGCTGAGGCCTGGCATGCCAAAGATGCCTGTGAGGTTATCGTAACGTCCACCGCCTGTGATGGAACCTATCTGCACATCGAGAGCCTTCACCTCGAAGATTGCGCCTGTGTAATAGTTGAGGCCACGGGCAAGTGTGAGGTCAAGCTCTATCTCGTTTTTCAATTTTGACGTTCCATTGCCAAGCGCACCAAGTTTGGAGAGGATGAACTCCGTTTCTTCCACGCCCTTTATGCCGATCTCAGAATCTTTCAGCACATCTTTCATGGTTTGGAGTTTCTCTGCATTGGTGCCGCTGAGATTGATGATGGGCTGGAGCTTTTCTATGGCGTCGGCTGGTATGCCGTCGTCAGCTAATTCGGCATTGACAGCATCAAGCCCTATCTTGTCAAGTTTGTCGATAGCCACAGTGATGTCGACAATCTTGTCGGCCTGGCCAATCATCTCTGCTATGCCAGAGAGAATCTTGCGGTTGTTAATCTTGATGCACACTCTCACGCCAAAGCGTGAGAAGACTGTGTCGACAATCTGCATCAGCTCAACCTCGTTGATGAGCGATTCGCTGCCTACCACATCTGCATCGCACTGGTAAAATTCTCTGTAGCGTCCTTTCTGCGGACGGTCGGCACGCCATACAGGCTGTATCTGATAACGCTTGAATGGCAATGCCAATTCTTCACGGTGCTGAACGACGAAGCGGGCGAAAGGCACTGTGAGGTCATATCTCAGGCCTTTCTCGCAAAACTTTGACGCAAGCTTGAGAGTGCTTGTGTTTGCAACCTCATCGGCAGTCATGCCATGAAGGAAATCGCCTGAGTTGAGTATCTTGAAGAGGAGTTTGTCACCTTCTTCGCCATACTTGCCCATCAGCGTTGACAGGTTTTCCATGGCAGGAGTCTCTATCTGCTGGAATCCGTACAGGGCGTACACTTCCTTGATGGTGTTGAATATGTAATTGCGTTTTGCCATTTCCACTGGTGAGAAATCGCGTGTGCCTTTTGGAATGCTTGGTTTTTGTGCCATTGGTCTTTATTGTGTTATATGTTATAAGTAGGTATTCAAAATTATTTTATTATATCAAAGTAGGCCGCTCTCTTATTTGTCGCACTCTCTCTTGGCCATTTTTTACTCCTGTTTATCAGTCGCTATGCCCGCATAGCTCCATCAAACAGAAGAAAAATCTGCCTCAAGATAGGGTGCGTCAAATATAAAATAAATTATGAGCACCTACTTAATTCTTGATTATGTCATTGGAAAAGTGCGGCATTGCTGTATGTTATGGGCTGTGCCTGCAGCATGGTTCAGAACATGCGTGCCACTCGCTTTATGCCTTCAACGAGGACATCCACCTCATCTTTTGTGTTGTAGAGTCCGAAGGATGCTCTCACCGTTCCTTCTATGCCGAGACGGTGCATAAGCGGTTCTGCGCAATGATGGCCTGTGCGCACGGCTATGCCGAGACGGTCGAGAAGTGTGCCCATGTCGAGATGGTGTATGTTGCCCACAAGGAAACTTATCACGGCGTCGTGATGGTGCTTAGGCCCGAAGATGCGCATGCCTTCTATCTCTGCCATGCGTTCCATAGCGTAGGATGTCAGTTGCTGTTCGTGCTCGTAGATGTTGTCCATGCCGAGTGTGGTGACATAGTCGATGGCCTTGGCCAGAGCGTGTGAAGCAATGTAGTCGGGAGTGCCGGCCTCAAATTTGTATGGAAGTTCGTTGTATGTTGTTTTCTCAAAACTCACATTCTTTATCATCTCTCCGCCGCCTTGGTATGGAGGCAGTTTGTCAAGCCATCTTTCTTTGCCGTAGAGCACTCCTATGCCTGTGGGGCCATAGACCTTGTGCCCGGAGAATGCGAAGAAGTCGCAGTCGATGTCGAGCATGTCCACTTTCATGTGAGGTGTCGACTGTGCGCCGTCGATGAGCACAGGCACTCCATGCTCATGGGCTATGCGCACCACTTCCTTCACTGGGTTGATTGTGCCGAGCACATTGCTCACATGAGTGCAGCACACAATGCGTGTCTTTTCATTTATCAGAGCTTCATATTCATGCAGGAGCAATTCGCCATCGTCATTCATTGGCATCACTTTAAGATGAGCTCCCTTGCGCTCGCACATCATCTGCCATGGCACAATGTTGCTGTGGTGCTCCATGGCGCTCACGATGATTTCGTCACCTTCTTTTACCATAGCCTCCCCGAAAGAGAAGGCCAAAAGATTGATGCTTTCTGTTGTGCCTCGTGTGAAGATGATTTCTGCCGTTGACTTGGCATTGATGAATGCCCTCACTGTCTCACGGCTTGCTTCATGAAGGTCCGTGGCTTTTTGTGAGAGGAAATGCACGCCACGGTGCACATTGGCATTGACGTTGTAGTATTCGTCCACCATCGCTTCCACCACGCATCTGGGTTTCTGTGTGGTGGCTCCGTTGTCGAAGTAGACAAGCGGTTTGTTGTAGATGCTTCTTGATAGGATGGGGAAGTCGTCCCTTATCTGTGTGATGTCGTACATTATTGTGTGTTATTGAAATGTTAAACCCAAATCGGTCATTAGGCCGAAACAGGTTGTGCAGTCAGTGCATTGTTTGAAGTGTGGCTCACGCTGTGGCAGACGAGTCCTAACTAAATGCAAAGTAACGACTTTTTACTGATTTGGCAAAACAAGCCTTGACAAAACGTGCTTGTTATGCCGTAAAACTATCCGAAGAACATGTATGCGATGGCTATGGCTGCAATGATGCCGGCAATGTCGGCCATGAGTCCGCAGGTCACGGCATGCCGTGTGTTTCTTATTCCCACAGAGCCGAAATATACTGCGAGGATGTAGAATGTGGTGTCTGTGGACCCTTGGAATACGCATGCCAGACGGCCTGCAAAGGAGTCGGCTCCATAGGTTGTCATGGTGTCGACCATCATGCCACGCGCTCCAGATCCTGAGAGAGGCTTCATGATGGCTGTAGGCAGGGCGGCCACAAAATCGGTGTTGCCCCCAAAAGCCGCCACACACTTGTTGATGCTTCCGATGAGAAGATCCATGCCACCGCTGGCTCTGAAGACGCCTATGGCTACAAGGATTGCAACAAGATAAGGGATGACCCTTACGGCTGTGGCGAATCCATCTTTAGCCCCTTCGATGAATGCCTCATAGACATTGACTTTCTTCACTATGCCAGAGATGATGAATGACAGTATGATGCCAAAGAGGATGATGTTGGCAGCCAGTGTGCTTGCCATGTCCATGGTGTCTTTGTCCATCTTGCTGAATGTCCATATGATGGCGGCCACCAGGATGCAGAGGCCGCCTAATGTGCCAAGCAGCACGGGCTTCAGAAGGTTTATTCTTTGGAAGAGGCTCACTATTATGACGCCTACAAGGGTCGACACGAATGTGGCGAGCAGTATTGGCACAAACACGTCTGTGGGTTGAGCAGCTCCCAACTGCGCTCTGTAGACCATGATGGACACGGGTATGATGGTCAGACCCGAGGTGTTGAGCACAAGGAACATGATCATAGGATTGGTGGCTGTGGCGTTTTTCTCTTCTGCCTGAGCGACTGTGATGGTGCCTTGCCTCACGGCTTCTGCATTTCGTTCCTTGTTCAGTTCCTGCATGCTTTCCATAGCTTTGAGTCCAAGTGGCGTGGCTGCGTTGTCGAGTCCAAGCATGTTGGCTGCCAGATTCATGAAAATATGGCCTGTGGCAGGATGCCCCTTGGGTATGCCAGGGAAAAGACGTGTGAATACAGGACTCAGAACTTTTGACAGCAGATTCACCATGCCTCCTTTCTCGCCTATCTTCATCACACCCATCCATAGGGAGAGCACTCCTGTCAGTCCAAGAGAAATCTCAAAGGCAGTCTTGGAGTTGTCGAATGTGGAATTGATGATGTCGGCAAAGACTTCTGTATTGCCCATGAAGCACTGAGCTATGGAACAGATGGCTGCCAATATGAAAAAGGCTATCCAGATGTAGTTGAGTACCATGGTGTGTGATTTTTATGGAAGCTATATGGGTTAATGAAAACTATGGGAGTCGTTGAGAATCTTCTTTTTTTGCAAATATGTTAGCGAGGATAGTGCCGCTGATGCTGTGCCATGCGCAACTGATGGCGCAAGGCACTACCGCCATGGGGTTGGCTGCCACAAAGAAAGTCATGGCGAGGTTGGTGCCAAGACCTGCATTCTGCATGCCCACTTCAATGGCAAGCGTCTTTTTCTTCGCTAATGAGAAATGGAAAAGACGGCCGACACTGTATCCGAGAAGGTAGCCGATGCTGTTGTGGCAGAACACCATGCCGAACGTGAGGCAGAAGAGGGTGAGGCCGTTTTTGACCAATGGCTCGTGAACGGTCGATACTACGCCGCCTACGATGATGGCAAGGCAGGTGACAGACAGGCCTGGCATGCAGCTTTGTATCTTCTTGAACACGTTTTTGTGTCCAAGCCATACATTGAGAGTGAAGCCTATTGCTATGGGAATGATGGTGACGATGAGTATCTGCTTGAACATGCCCATGGCATCGACATCCACTTTGGCTCCTGCCAGCAACAGCACAAGCAGCGGGGTGATAAATGGAGCGAGCATGGTGGAGGCGCAGGTCATTCCCACGGAATAGGCCACATCGCCTTTGCAGAGAAACGACATGATGTTGCTTGACACTCCTCCAGGACAGCAGCCCACAAGGATGATGCCTATGGCCATGGCTGTGCTGTATGGCGCAAAGGCTGGCACTTGGCTGAAAGCCCATGTGAGGGCCCAAGCCACAATGGGCATGATGGTGAATTGAGCTGCGGCTCCGATGAGTATGTCCCATGGACGCTCGCACAGCAGTTTGAAGTCATTGGGCGTGAGTGTCAGACCCATGGTCAGCATGATGATGCCGAGGATGGTGGTCTGCAGGTCGCCTTTAACCCATTCAAACAACGCAGGCGACCAGAAGGTCACCAGCGCTGTGAGAATGACGAACACGCTCGCTTTGCCGCTGAGTGTGTCGCTGATAATTTTGAGAGCTTTGTATATCATTGTTATTGTTTGATTGTTTTTTTAGCATGTGAGCCTTGCTTTCCGCCAGTTGTGATGACGATGCCGCGTGTGGCTGATGTGGCAGCCTTGCCGCTCATGTCGTAGTTTCTGACATTGGCAGAAGTGCCTGTGGCATTGGTTGCATTGATGCCTGTAGGCACAGTCTCGTCGAATGAGTCGGTCAGATCCTTGGAACTCTCGGATGTGTCTTCCATGATGGCGGCAACTTCATTACCGGACAATGCGTAGTTGTAGATGCGGAAGTCGTCAATGTGGCCGCTGAAGAGAGCGTCGGCCTTGAACATGGAGCGTCCGATGAAGCAGAGTGACGGGCTGATGTCTGTAGGCTTGATGGTGAAGTTGTCGCTCTGAGCAACCACGTTGCCGTTGAGATAGAGGCGTGCCTGCACTTTGTCGCCATCAGGTTTGAGTGTCACTGCCACATGCTGCCATGAGGCTGCAGGCAGTTTCTTGCCTGTGCCTATTATCTGTTCGTCACCTTTGTCTTTCATCACGAAGCGCATCTCGCTTCCGTTGTTGGGGCAGAGGAACATGTATTGGTCGGTGCCATTGCCAAAGTCGAAGATGCGCTGCCATGCTGTTGAAGACAGGCTGCATCTCACCCATGTGGCTATGGTTATCTCATCGTGGCTTGCCACAGAGTAGGGCAGCATGGCGTAGGCCTTGCCGTTGAGGTTGATGCTGTGGCTGCCCGACTTGAGCATGGTCTTTGTGTATGTGGCGTTGCCATAGACAGAGGCGTTGAGGCGGTTGGCCGACAGGTCTTCTGTGTTCTCGTCAAACTGCAGTTGGCATATCAGTCCTTTCTGCTCTTTTGTGGTGGCTTTCAGCATGGCTGAAGCTTCGGAACGGTTGCAGCGCACATCGACAGCTTGCACTTTATATATATAATGCTTGCCTGCCATGGCTGTGTTGTCGACAAATGATGTTGTTTCCACGTTGCGCCCGATGGTGTTGAACTCAGCTTCTCCGCCTTCTTCTGGTTCTTCAGCCCTGAGGATTGTGTAGGTGATGGTCTCAGTGCTTTTTGGTGCTGTCCATAGAATTTCGATGCTTGATGCTCGCTGTCTGGCTATCAGGTCAGTTGGAGCATCAGGGGCTGTCAAGGTGGTCAGGGCTGGAGTCTTGGCGTCGATAGGGAGAAAACGCCACAGATACTTTTTGAGTTCGCTTGCAGAAGTGCTTTCTGTAGGAGCCGCCTTAGAGTTGATGCGTGTGCCGCCAGTGGCGCTGCTGCAATAGAGATACTTGTTTGTCAGTCTGTTTATAATGTAGAAAGAGCCTTCCTTAGCATATTTCACATACCATTGCTCTTCCATTGGATGATTGTCTGGAGTGTTGTATACAATGACATTGGCCGATGTGGTGAACATGGTGTTGAGGTTGCCCCAGTCGAGCGCAGAGTTGAGGTGCATGTTCTCATTGCCAGCATTGTCTATGAACCAATAGGATATGTCACCATCGGTATGTCCTGGATACACATTCCATCGTTGCGTTGTGCCTGACGCCTTGCGCTGTTCGCTTGTGGCGTTGCCATTGTTCATGGTGAGCATCTTCTTGCTGCTAAGGTTCATGACCATATATGTGCCGTTCACTTCGAATGGAGCCACATCGTCGCCCCATGTGATGTCGAAGAGACGCTCAGCGTTGATTTGACCTGTTTGGTAGCCTGTGCCGCCAGGCATGTCATACACATACATTCGTGTGGGGCCGTAGCCATTGACAAACACGTCTTTGCCTTTGCTGATGAAAGCATACGAATCGGCTTTGGCCTGTCGTTCGCTTGAGCCCATGTAGCCATGCACCTCGCCAGTCTTTTCATTGCGGTAGACGGCGGCGTTGGTCCATGTGCTGCCGTTTTCGCCATAGCCTATGCGCACGCCCTCGTTGGAGTCGAGGCAGAACTGTCCTCTTGCCTTTGAGTCGAAGCCCCACCATATGCCATTGGTCATGCCATAGTTTGCACCCACGATTGCTTCGCCCACATTGTGAAGCTCATCGGCTGTGCCCACTTTGCCATCGGCTGTTACTGTAGCGAAGAAGTTTTTGTATGTGTCGAGTTCGCCTGCAAGCTGGTGGGTGTTGCCTTCATCGAGATAATCTTTGAGATAGTTGTACCATGGCATGGCGCGGTCGCAGTTGAGCGTGTTGCCTCCGCACACTCTGATGTCCTTGAAGTAGTCGTCGGCTTTGATGAGCTTAGCTATCTCGAGAAAGTCTTTCATGGCAGTGCTTTCATCCTTAGCTTGCTGCCAAACATAGTCGGGCTCATTGAAAGGTGACACGCTGACCACTTTCAATCCTTGCTTTTCCACAAACTGCGCGCTTGCCTTGATGAGCTTGTACCATTCTTTGGGTTTGCCTTGGTAGTTGGTGCGCCCTGTGTAGTCTGCAGGCTTGCCGTTGTCATCTGTGGGATAGTTGCCGTCGTTGTCTACTTTGCAGAAAAGGGCCTCATGGTCGCAGTTGAGGTTGACCATGGTGGTGCCTGTGAGTTTTATGAGGTCGCATCTCGACTTAAGCTTTTTCTGTTGGCGTGCGGTGAGTGTCAGAGTGCCGTCGCCATTGTCTGTCACGAGGTCGATGGGCTGGAAAGACACGCGTCCGGTGGCGAAGTTGCCTTTGCCGATGTGCGCCACGCCGCGCAGAACATTATAGTTCCAGTCCCATGCGGCATCCATGCCCCAGTTGACTCTGTATTCTTCTCCTGGAGCTGTGACGTCGAAAACTATATCGTTGCCTGCAACCTTCATTGCCTTCATGTAGTCGGCGCCTGTCTGCGCATTCATGGTCAGGCATGCTAATGCTAAAGTAGCGGTGATGACTTGCTGTTTCATGTGTGTGAAGTTTGTGAGGTAATCAGTATGCTGTGTGAAAGAGTGATGAGGTCATTGTGCCTTCTCATCGAGATAGCTGTCTTTGAAGCCGAGGAAATAGAGCACTCCGTCAAGGCCTATGGTGTTGATGCTCTGTTGGGCGTTGGCCACCACACGAGGCTTGGCGTGGAAAGCTATGCCGAGACCAGCCTGAGAGAGCATGGGCAGGTCGTTGGCTCCATCGCCTACAGCTATTGTCTGCTGCAGGTCCACTTTTTCCACTTGCGCTATGAGCTTGAGAAGTTCGGCCTTGCGTTTGCCGTCAACAATCTCGCCCACATAGTTGCCAGTGAGATGTCCTGTGTCGTCTATCTCCAGTTCGTTGGCATATACATAGTCGATGCCATATTTCTTTTGGATATATTCGCCAAAGAAGGTGAAGCCGCCGCTGAGGATGGCGATCTTGTATCCGTATTTTTTCAGCACATACATCAGTCGGTCCACGCCTTCGGTGAATGGCAAGTTTTCTGCTATCTCGCGCATCACGCTCACATCGAGTCCTTTGAGCAGTTTGCATCGCTCAGTGAAGCTTTCCTTGAAGTCTATCTCGCCTCTCATGGCTCTTTCTGTGATGGATGCCACCTTGTCGTAGACGCCATGCTTGCGTGCCAGTTCGTCTATGACTTCTGTCTGGATGAGTGTGGAATCCATATCGAAGCATATCAGGCGGCGCATTCGTCGGTACATGTTGTCGATCTGGAACGAGCAGTCGATGTCCAATTCGCTCGACATGCGCATCAAGGATGTGTGAAGTTCCTCTCCATCTTTGGGAGTGCCTCTTACAGAGAACTGTATGCAGGCTCTGGTCTTTTCCGTATGGCTGGTTATGCTTGCGCGTCCAGACAAGCGCACTATAGAGTCGATGTTGAGTTTCTGTTCAGCTATGAGGCGTGTCACGGCCTCAATCTGTTTGGCTTGGAGTTTTCGGCCAAGCACGGTAAGTATGTAGCGGTTTTTGCCCTGCCGGCTCACCCAAGCTTCATATTCTTGTATGGAGACAGGATAGAATCTTATGTTCACTCCCAGCTCGCTTGCCTTGAACAGCAAATCTTTCATCACGTTGCCAGAGTTCTTCTCTTCCACGCGTATGAGAATGCCAAGCGACAGTGTGGAGTGTATGTCGGCCTGTCCTATGTCTTGAATGTCCACATCATATAAGGAGAGTATCCCCATGATGCTTGCTGTCAGTCCCGGGCGGTCTTCGCCGGTGATGCGGAGCAGTATAAGTTCTTCCATGATAGTGTCCAGGTATGTGTAGAGTGTGTTTGGGGAAAACAAGTGGAAAGTCCATGCGCTCCTGCTTCGGTTGATGGCAGGCTCTTCACTGGGGCTTTCCACTCTGATATGTCTGTTTTTTATTTTGCTATGATGAGGAAATACTTCTTCTTGCCTTGCTGCACGAGCATGTACTTATCATCGAGAAGGTCTGCTGTGGTGAACACCTGATCTGGCTGTGTCACTTTGTCTTTGTTTACGCTCACGCCGCCTCCCTTGACGAGGGTCTTCAGTTCACCCTTGCTGGCGAACACCTTTGCGTGGTCTACTGTGAGGTCGGCCAGTTTCACGCCTTCTGTGAAGAGTGACTTGCTCACCTCAAATGTAGGCACGCCGGCAAAGACATCGAGCAGTGTCTGTTCGTCGAGCTTGAGAAGGCTTTCCTTTGTCGACTTGCCGAAGAGGATGTTGCTTGCCTCCACTGCTGCATCGTAGTCTTCTCTTGAATGAACCATCACTGTAACCTCTTCGGCAAGACGCTTCTGGAGCAAACGGCGACCCGGATCTGTGTCGTGCTCAGCGATGATGGAATCTATCTCTTCTTTCTCGAGGGATGTGAATATCTTGATGTAACGCTTTGCGTCCTCGTCTGGCACATTGAGCCAGAACTGGTAGAAAGCGTATGGTGTGGTGTATTCGCGGTTGAGCCAGATGTTGCCGCTCTCTGTCTTGCCAAACTTGCGGCCGTCGCTCTTTGTCACAAGCGGGCATGTGAGGGCATAGCAGTCTTTGCCATTCATGCGGCGGATCAGTTCGGAACCTGTGGTGATGTTGCCCCACTGGTCTGCGCCTCCAAGCTGAAGCTTGCAGTTTTTGTGCTCATTAAGATAGTAGAAGTCGTATCCCTGAAGCAGCTGGTATGTGAACTCTGTGAAGCTCAAACCGTCTCTTGCCTCACCGTTAAGGCGTTTCTGAACGCTTTCCTTAGCCATCATGTAGTTGACGGTGATGTGCTTGCCAATGTCTCTTACGAAGTCGAGAAATTTGAAGTCCTTCATCCAGTCGTAGTTGTTGACCAATTCGGCCTTGTTAGGAGCGTCGCTGTCGAAGTCGAGGAAATGAGAGAGCTGCTGCTTGATGCATGCCACATTGTGACGAAGTGTTTCTTCGTCAAGGAGATTACGCTCCTGGCTCTTGCCTGATGGGTCGCCAATCATGCCAGTGGCTCCGCCGATGAGTGCCAAGGGCTTGTGGCCGCAACGCTGAAAATGACGAAGCATCATCACGCCGCAAAGGTGACCGATGTGCAATGAGTCGGCTGTAGGGTCTATGCCCAGGTATGCCGTCACCTGTTCTTTCTTGAGCAGTTCGTCTGTGCCTGGCATCATCTGGTGGATCATGCCACGCCATGTCAATTCTTCTACAAAATCTTTCATGTTTATGTATTGTTTTAGTTTTCAGTATTGTTATGCTTGTTATGTGCATATATGCGGCGAAATAGGCTTGTCCGCACTAATTGTATGCAAAGATACGAAATTCTTTCATATTAACAGTTCATATGACTGTTTTTCTTGCCTGTAATATCCCTTTTGCATCCTTTTCGACATATGGATAATCTTTCTGTTTCGGCCTAATGACTGATTGGGGTTAATATATGTGTGAATGGATATATGCAA
>OQWI01001161.1_pt1 | contig 11567 bp, 6 predicted proteins | sample 1691551 | NCBI WGS metagenome assembly OQWI01 (sample SAMN03418259, study PRJEB22391) | human gut metagenome | biome: human-gut; feature: organic feature; material: feces | host: Homo sapiens | place: Tanzania | collected 2013-01
AATTTTCCATCAATGGAAACAACAGATATGTCCGCTTCACGGTTATAACCTCTATTCGGTTCAAGATTAAGGACTATTTTATGTTTTTCCAACGCACGTGTTTCAGGCACAATACTTATCCAAGATTTGGCCTCATCCGGAATAACAGCCTCACACTCCATATTAGACAAGAACTCAAGAGTGACCTCGCCGCCAGCGGCAGAGACTTCCTTCACAGCATTATCTTCAAGGTACAACCCAACCTCATCAAATGTCATGCTCCGCATTATGACCCTCTCGCCATTGGACACAAAGACGATAACCTTACTATATTCATCAATCACGGAACCAGTTGAAATCCTGATTCTGCCAGTCTTGCCTTTATTGTCATCAGCGATCACTTTAGCCTTGATGTCTGCGGAGGATGTCACTTCAACCAGAACCGACTCCGTTTTGCTCGTTACCGAATAATTGATATCTCGTACGGAATTCGGTGACATAGTGACAAGATCCGAGTCATCAAAAGAAATGCTCAGAGGAGAAGTCTTTGGCAATGTCAGAGTCGTACCGTCAGCAAGAACGAAATAGACATTGTTCTCATCATAGGAGACACTTCTGAAGAAAGACTCCCCTCCAAGGCCATTCTGTCCATCTTTGCCGTCAACGCCGTCTTTTCCATCGACTCCGTCACGGCCGTTCTCTCCGGTAGCCTTGCCAAGTTTTGTCCAGCTGCCACCGTTATCATAGGAGATGAACCAGTAGTTGTCCTCTATTTTAAGCATCGGTGTAATTCCATCCCTGCCATTCTCTCCATCTTTACCGTCGGTGCCATCCTTTCCATCTTTTCCATCCACACCATCCTTACCGTTGCTTCCGTCATTTCCGTCGGAACCATTTTGGCCATCTTTGCCGTCAGTTCCGTCCTTGCCGTCACGGCCCTCCGCCTTGATCTTGTTTCCCGAACTATCAGTCAGCCACTTACCATCCAATGTCCAGTAGTATATTCCATCAGCATCCTGTTTCACACCAATAACAGGAACATACGACTTCCCATCTGCGCCATCCTGGCCATCTTTCCCGTCGGTTCCATCTTTCCCGTGATAAACCGTAATCGCCGGAGACTTGGTGAAACTGATTGTGTAGCCAACGGTCTTGCCATTCTCCACGACAGGCGTGACTCCGGTCACATAGTCATTGTTCTGCAACGCTGAAACAATCGTCTGCAAAGATGAAATGTTGGTGTTCATCTGTTGGCATAACTGTTCGATTTTCAAGACACGACCCTCGAGATCGGTCACGCGCCCAACCAATTCCGAATCGTCGTACTCTTTGCCACACGCGCAGCACAAGACTGCGACCACAGCGATGATGTGAAGTAATTTTTTCATTGTATCGATCTGATTTATTAGATAATAATGTTCATACGTGCCCATACAAAAAAGTGGACTTTCCCGTTGGTCCGCTCCTTGAGGTCTTCGACTACCTGTAGCACATTCCAACGAAAAAGCCCACGAGTTCCTTGAACTGCGTGGGCGTTAATTCCGTTGTGCTACTGTTGAAAGTGTCGAAGTTTCAAGGAAGCACGGACATTAACGCCTGTTAATAAAATATATGTCTATTCTAAAAGTCTTACTTTCTCACCTACAAATATATTATTTTTTGCCTTGAGTGCAAATCTTTTTTCTTTAAAATGACAAAACAAACTTTCGTCAAGGCATGCACACTTAGAAAGGTAAATCGGTGTTTGTCAAGCTGATGCAATTCCAGATATGCGGCGTTTTTCACGCCTAAGAAAAGACAGCACCCACAGAACATGCTATAACTAGGATCAAGTCTCTCAGGTGTGATAAAGCATTCACACCAAGAGTACTAAATCACTGCCTGGCAATCAAATGAATTCTCAGGTGTGACGCATCTCCGCGGAATGGTCGCGGTCAGCGCAATTCCGCCCGTTATCCGTCGAATAATTTTTGACTATCTTTGCCGAAGGGGTCGAAGGAGATGGACGGGATGCCGGACTGGGCCAAGGGGGACAAGGCCTACGAGGCTTATTTCGAGGCATCCACGAGAGCCAACTTCACGCCAGAGGAAACCATTCAATACGAAAAGGACATGATGACGGAACGCGACAGGATCAACTCCATCATCTACGCAAGGTGGGAAGGGGTTCAGGAAGGAAAAGCCGAAAGCAAACGGGAGATCGCTCTAGCAATGAAAGCCAAAGGGATCGGCACCGAAACGATAGCATCTTGCACAGAGCTTACCAAAGAGGAGGTCGAATCACTTTAATTTGAAGATTCAACGACGGAAAGAGTCAATATGTAGCGTGCCGTCACAAATAAGCCATGGAGGGCAAGTAACTATTAATGAATATATTAAAAGAACATCCTCCCACCCGAATCGGATAGGAGGACGTGCATTCTATTGACTGATTGTCTGGAGCTTAGGCTCCACAAGCAAATTACTCAGCCTTGCCGTTTGAACCAAGAACGTCAACGATCTTGTGCTCGTAAAGCTTCTTCATCTCGTCACGGGCAGGTCCGAGGTACTTTCTTGGATCGAACTCACCTGGCTTCTCGGCGAAGACCTTGCGGACAGCAGCGGTCATGGCGAGACGGGAGTCTGAATCGATGTTGATCTTGCAGACAGCGCTCTTGGCAGCCTCGCGGAGCTGATCCTCAGGGATACCTACAGCGTCAGGAAGCTTGCCACCGTACTGGTTGATGATGTCAACATATTCCTGTGGAACTGAAGATGATCCGTGGAGAACGATAGGGAATCCAGGAAGCTTCTTCTCGATCTCGTGGAGAACGTCGAATGCGAGTGGAGGTGGAACGAGACGGCCGGTCTTAGGGTCTCTTGTGCACTGCTCCGGCTTGAACTTGTAGGCTCCGTGAGAGGTACCGATGGAGATGGCGAGAGAATCGCAGCCCGTACGTGTGGCGAAGTCGATGACCTCCTCAGGCTTTGTGTAGTGAGACTCCTCAGCGGCAACCTCATCCTCAACGCCGGCGAGAACGCCAAGCTCGGCCTCTACGGTAACATCATACTTGTGAGCGTACTCAACAACCTTCTTTGTGAGGGCGATGTTCTCCTCGTAAGGAAGAGCGGAACCGTCGATCATCACTGATGAGAATCCCATGTCAACGCAACTCTTGCAAAGCTCGAAACTGTCACCGTGGTCAAGGTGAAGCACAATCTGAGGATGCTCCCAACCGAGTTCCTTGGCATACTGTACGGCTCCCTCTGCCATGTAGCGGAGGAGGGTCTGGTTAGCATAGTTGCGGGCTCCCTTGGAAACCTGAAGGATAACCGGTGACTTCTCCTCTGCGGCAGCCTGGATAATAGCCTGAAGCTGCTCCATGTTGTTGAAGTTGAAAGCAGGGATAGCGTAGCCACCCTTCACGGCCTTTGCGAACATCTCTCTGGTGTTGACCAGGCCAAGATCTTTGTATGATACCATAATTCTATAAATTTAGAAATTAATTATCCGTTTTTTCCGGCATTGGTTCTCTTCAAATGCCGTGCAAAGTTACGTTATTTTTCATAAAAGTTTTATATTTTTGTTCGTTTAGGAACATGAAATAATAAGTTGCTTCAGATTCAGAGAAGATTTTCGAGGATAGATCTTTTTTTGAAGAAGGAGTGTGCCGGTGGCACATGACTGATGAGAAAAGAGATATATACCGAAAAGATTCCTTAAGATGATGCAGGTTATTTTTTAAAGGTTACTTAAACGTTTAACAATTACTGAAATGGCTATAGGTGACGATTTCAAAATTCTGTCTGACAAAACGGCGGACGGTGTCAGACACATAACGGCGGTTCCGAGTGCTATGGTGTGCTCGGCGCAGATTGATTTTGACCTCATTGACGGGAAGATTCACAACCTTCATTACATCAAAGGCTGCGATGGCAACCTTCAGGCGATCGGGAGGCTTCTGGAAGGCATGGATGCCAGCAAAGCCATCGAAATTCTGTCCGGTGTCAACTGCCACGGTCGCGGCACATCCTGCTCCGATCAGCTGACGCGGGTTCTGCGGAATATTCTCGGATAGATTTTTAGTCGGGCGTCAAAGTTCCGGCGAGGGATGACGGGCTTACGCTTCGCGTCCTGTCCGGATGAATATCCATCATCCTCCGCCGGAACTTTGACGCAGGATGCAATCACCAACCCCAAAAACACGACTCCCTACGGGGCGTGGAGGGCAACGCATTGACACACAATGCAATAAAGAAACATCCTCCTCGCCGTTCCAAAGGGGAGGAGGCTTTAGTTATCCACTGAATATCACCGACTTATCCTCCACGCCAGCATTACGAATATGCAGAAATTTCTTTGCGTGGGCTGGGGAGACAAGGCAACTGTTGATCAATTCGCAGAAGTATTCAAAGCGAACCTCAAGCGGAGCACGGAATATTTCGCCGATGTCCTTGAAGCGCTTGTCGGCGGCAAGATGACGTGTCATCTTACCGTAGGCCTGTCCGGATTTCGGATCAAAAGGTTCGTCGAGGTCATATTCAGAGCCTGTGTTGAACGAGAACGCGCCGATCATCTTTTCATAGCTGCCGTAAAAACTGACGACGCGGCTGAAGTCGATGCAGGAATATCTCCGGATAATGAAATCCGTCAGCTGCTGTTTCTCTTTGACAGTCAGCGGATCCAGAAGTTCATCAAGCCTATCATAAAGCAGAGGTCTCTCCGCTGTACGGAAATACTCGACTTTTTTGATGGCTCTTCTCAGTCCGGCCGAGGCACGCGAGAGCATTATTTTTTCCGAATATGGATGTTTGGAGTCAGCGTAGGCGATGAAGTTCCACCGCCATTCTTCCGCACGATGGCACATCCGGCCTTCTACCGGGTTGTTGTTGACGTAGGCCAGAGCCGTCCTTATGGCCTTGTCTTCCTTCTTGACAGACAATCCGTAAGGGCCAGACAGATTTCCGGACAATCCGTGTCTGGAATTATAAACCTTTGTAAACCAAGAGCAAAGATCCCGCATGAAGTCCATGACCTTTGCGGAAGTGGCATCCTCCATCAGGATGTGAATATGGTTGTGCATCACGCACAGTCCAAGCACGCACACTTTGTGACGTGCCGCCAAAATGGAGAAGATTGTGAGAAACACCAAAGAGTCCTTGGAGTTGTAGAACACCACGAAACCGTGGCGTGCCCTCTGAAATACGTGAACCGTCACACCTTTCGGGATGGTCTTGCGTTTCCTTGTGGTCATAGTCTAATGTTTAAGTTGTTCAATGTTAATCATGTTTTCTGCCTTCGGATCAAAGCGGAGCAAACATCATTATCTATGTTTTGGTTACATCAGCCACCTATTGATGAAATCCTTGTGGCCTTTTGCCAAGATAAGCATTCTATATTCAATCAGCAAATTTTTTTCTATGGAAGCGCATGGAAGCGCACCAGGGTAGTGCATCGGACACAGTCCCAGGTAGCGCATCAGGGTAGTGCATCGGACAGAGTCTCAGGTAGCGCATCAGGGTAGCGTATCGGACAGAGTCCCAGGAAGCGCATCAGGGTAGCGCATCAGGGTAGTGCATCGGAATTCCGCTCATATCCTAACGCTTAACGCTAATTATTGAGATGCATGGAGGACAACAAACTGGTTATCATCGAATTAGCGGCATCTCCTCTCACCTGTTACGGGCTAGAGGTAGCTATATTAAAGTTCTTATTATAAGCATGTTACCCTCCACAGCAATTTATAATCCCCCCCTCAGACTGTCTGAAAAGTCTCGACGAGAGTTGAAAAGAATGTACCCCACTACAGGGGCGACAACGAATTCTCAATCCTCACTGGGAGTACTTTTACTTTTAAGACAGTCTCCCCCTCGTCCTCCTGAGACGAAGCGCGAAGCGCGGAGGGTTTGTCGTCCTTGCCAAGGATTCTCAATGGCTAATCGTCAAAGAGGGAGGAACGGAGCGCGAAGCGCGGAGGGTTTGTCGTGGCAACCTTCTGGAGGGGATTCCCAAAACAAAAACGGGTAAAAATCCGTGGAGGATAAGTGATTGGATATTAGGAATATGCTTGAATATCCTATTGCCTCTAATGGTGGGGAGGATATATGTATAAAAGACTGAAAAACAAAAAGTTGGTCTCCACGAGGCCGTGAATAGATTTTATGGATTTATGAGCAGTTTCATTAACTTCTTGAAGCGCAACAAACTTTACAGCGCGGTCAACCTTCTGGGGCTCAGCCTCTCGATGGCGTTTGTCCTGCTTCTGGCCGTGTACGTCACCAGTCAGCTGAGTACTGACTCGTTCCAAAAGAACGCCGACAGGATCTACGTCATCGCACAGAAAGAGACCCTTTCGTCCGCTTACTGGCTGTCCCGCCACATGAAGGCTAACTTTCCGGAGATTGAGAAGTCTGCGTCATATTCCACTAACGGATTGCAGGAGTACAAGATCGACGGCAACATCGTGAACGCCAGGACTTCTTACGCTGACTCGTCGTTTTTCGATATGTTCAGTTTCCCTCTCGTGGAGGGCGACTTCAGTGAGTGGAAGGCCTCGATAAGCGGAGTCCTGATCAGTGAGTCTTTCGCCAAGGCTCAGTTCGGGGACAGGGATCCGGTTGGACGTGAGATCCGTTTCGACGGCGCTGACTCAACGGTAAGCAACCTGACAGTCTCAGGTGTGTTCAAGGACATTGAGAACTCCATCATCAGACCGTGCGACATATTCCTTCGCGGAGAGATCATGACGATCACCAACCAGGCGAACGATGAGCGGATGTCCAACGCCGGATCATCCACTTGCTTTGTGATGGCTTATCCGAACGCCGATCTTCCGGCCAGACACGATGATATTCTTAAATGGTGCCGGGAGAATTTCTGGAGATATATGTCAGACTACGGCGGAGGTGATAATGACGTGAGAATCATTCCTTTACGTGATGTCTATTTCCTGTCGGACGGCAATGAGGACTATAATGACAGTCTGCGTCTTGGCAACAAGACGACAGTGATGCTGCTTGCCGGAATGTGCTTCCTGCTGCTTCTGTTCGCCATCCTGAACTATGTGAATATGACCACGGCTCTCTCCGGCTTCCGTGCCAAGGAAATGGCCACCAGAAGGCTCATCGGGGCGACGAAAGGCGGCATATTCATGAAGATGATTGTCGAGAGCACCATAATCTGCGCGGCCGCTATGATCGTAGCCATCCTGCTTGGCGAGGCCATTTCCCCGGCGGCTTCGAAGGTGTTGAACTATGACATCTCTATCTTCAAGGCAATCTCTCCGGTGAGCGTGCTTGTCTGCGTCCTGTTCACGGTTTTGGTAGGGGTCATCGCCGGCATAGTTCCCGCGCTTATCATCCAGAAGGCCGAGCCGATCGAGATTGTCCGAGGAACGCTCAGGCTCAAGACCAAGACACTTTACAGCAAGGTCATCATTGTCATTCAGAATGTCATCACGGTCGTGATGCTTGTGACGGCGTTCACGATGTTCCTCCAGATCCGCTCTATGATCAATGCTCCGGCGGGTTACAATACTGAGGATCAGATCACCATCAGCAATGAATATGGTCGCGCGGGCGAATTGGCTCCGCTCATCAACAAACTTAAGGCGGAAAGCTGCGTTGAGGCTGTCGGTCTCGGCGATGGCTACCCGATGTTCGACACCAACAACTGGACTATGTCCACCGAAAGTGGAAGAGAGGCTTCGTTCCAGTTGGTTAAGGGCGACAGTGCCTATTTCAATATCCTCGGCATCAGGAAGAAACAGGACAATCACACACCTGACTGCTATTGGCTTAATGAATATGCCTACGGAGTCCTCGGAATAGACGAGACCGCCACGGAGTTCACGACCAAGTCCAACAGAACGATGCAGATCGGTGGAATCTACTATGATTTCAAAATCAAGCCGTTGCTGGAGGAACAGCATCCTGCGTTGATCTATCAGTATGATGAATATCCTGCTGACAGGTGGCCGTGGACGATCCTTATAAAGACCACGCCGGATCACAAGGAGGCATTCGTCAGGGTAAAGGCTGTCATCGATGAGATGTATCCTGACAAGATATTCGATGCTTCCTATGTTGAGGATGACATCAAGATGGTGTTCTCTTCCGAGAGGAGGGTGTTGGAGATCATGGTCATATTCACAATCCTTTCGCTGTTTGTCTCGGCTCTGGGTCTTGTGGCGATGAGTTCGTACTACATGCAGCAGGAACGCAGGACTGTGTCTCTCAAGAAGGTCTATGGCGCTGACTATAACTCTGTCCTGTGGGGTCTTGTGGCCGAGTTCATGAAGATGATAGGTGTGGCGTTCATCATCGCCGTCCCTGTAGCGTGGTACCTGATGCACACCTGGCTGAACGGCTATTCCTACCGCATCGGCCTCCACTGGTGGATCTTCGTTGCGGCAGGCTTGTTCACAGCCCTCATCGCCGTCCTCTCTGTCCTTTGGCAGGCCATCCGCGCCGCCCGCACCAACCCGGCCATCGAGCTGAAGAAGGAATAGCGTGCTATATCTCCAATCCAGATGGTTGTCGCGACGAACCCTCCGCGCTTCGCGCTCCGTTATGCTGGTGAACCTTGTGGCCTCCTGAACTCGGCCACAAGACCCCACAGGACAGAGTTATACCCGCGCTTCGCGCTCCGTCCCTCCCAGGCTGCGCCTGGGCCCCTCCCGCTTATGGTCGCGGGTGGCCAAGGTTCGCTGCGGCAACCTTCCGGATTGAGTAGTAATATTCAGTGGAGCCTGAACGATTGAAGATTAGGAATATAATGATGTGTCCTCACCGCTGGAATCGGGAGGAGGATATGCAAGCAAAATATTGAACGATAAAAGATTAGCCTCCATGTGGAGGAATGGGTATGAGAAGAAAAAGTGATTTGATCATCAAGGTTTTGTCCTTGGGAGTCGGGATGGCGATAGCCGTCATCCTGATCGCCAAGGTCTGCTTTGAACTTTCGTACGACAATGTCTATAAGGACATTGACAGGATCTATAAGATCCGCACCGGCGCCGTTATGCAAGGTGAGGATAAGGATTTCGGTCAGGTCAGCGGAGCCATCGCTCCGGGATTCAAGGCCGAGGTGCCGGGAGTGCTGGAGGCCACAAGGTTCACCGGCATATTCAACAGCGAGAATTTCATCATCGATGACGAAGGAAGCAAGGTGGCGGCCGAGCACCTTTTGGCTGACTCCTGCTTTTTCAGAATATTCAATCGTCAGTTCCTCGCCGGTGAGCCGGAGAAGGCGTTGAGGTCGTGGAGCGGCGATGTGGCCATCTCAAAGACTTTCGCCGAGAAACTTGGAGGAGTTGGAGCGGCTGTCGGAAAGCAGGTTGCCAACGAGGACAATCCGAATCTGAAGCTGACCGTCTGCGGAGTCTATGAGGACTTTCCGAAGAACGGCTCGATCCACGCCGATGTCATCCTTTCCATCGAGGCTATGAGCCAGAGGAGCCTCTCCAACTGGGTCGGCAACGACAGGTACGTGGCTTTCGTCAAGTTGGCCGAAGGGGTTGATCCCGCGTCGCTTAAAGATGCCATCCACGAGATGCAGAAGGCTCACCAGCCGCTGGAGGAAATGGAGAAGAGCGGCCTCACTCTCTGGTACTTCCTTTCGCCTTTGGCCACTGAGCACAGCTCGAGGCCTGAGGTCAGAAACCTTGTGTTCATCCTCTCCATCATCGCCGCGCTGCTGCTGCTTGTGTCCATTATGAACTACGTCCTTGTGGCGATCTCGGATGTCATCCGCAGGGCGCGCGAGGTCGGAGTCCGCAAATGCTATGGTGCGGAATCTTGGGACATCAACAGGATTCTTCTCAGGGAGACCGCCTGCAATCTTGGTCTCTCGCTTGCGGTCGCCGCAGCCCTCGTGCTTGCGTTCAGAGGTGCCATCGAATCTCTGCTCGGTGTACCTGTCCAGGATCTGATCACTCCGCTCTCTGTCTGGATCGTCATCTGCGTGGTCGTGTTGGTCTTTCTGGTGTCGGCCATCATTCCGGCTCAGATGTTCACGAGAATCCCTATTTCCAGCGCCTTCCGAGGCTACAAGGAGAGCAAGCGCCGCTGGAAGATCTCACTGCTTGCCTTCCAGTTCGCCATCAACGCCGTGCTTGTGTCCCTTGTGCTGATCGTAAGCCTCCAGTACCGCAAGGTGCTGAACACCGATCCCGGCTACGAGTACAAGAATCTGGTCTATGAGACATTCCCGTCCTACGACCAGACCAGGATGAACGCCATCGCCGGCGCCATCCGCGCGCTCCCTGAGGTCGAGGCCGCCGAACTGACATATACCCTGCCGTTAGACAGAGCTTCCGGCAACAATGTCTATCTTCCCGGCGACGACCGTGAGCTTTTCAACATCGCCGATGAATATGGCGCCTCGGAAGGTTTCTTTAATATGTTGGGCTTCCGCCTCGTGGAGGGTTCTGTCCCTAAAGGTCCGAACGATGTGGCTGTCAGCAAGTCGTTTGTGACAAAGATGGCCGCCTTTGCGGATTGGTCTGACGGGGCTGTGGGCAAGATCGTCAACATATCGGAACATGGTCAGGTCACCATCTGCGGAGTCTATGAGGACTATGTCATCGGGGATGTCACCGATATGGATGAGCGTCCGAGCGTCCGTTTCTGCTGGAATCAGGACTTCTACACTGAGGAATACAAAGAGAAGGGGGGATATGATTGGGCCGGCCTGATGCATACCATTGTCATCAAGCTGAACGAGGTAACCCCTGCGGCTATGCGCAAGGTAGAAAGTGCCATCAGGGAAGTGGCTCCTGACAGCGACGCGGAGGTGAAGGCATATTCAGAGACTCTTGTGAATATGTACGATTCGACGAAGCAGATGAAGAGGACCTACGAGCTTGGCGCGTTGTTCGCCCTTCTGATCGCCGTCATCGGCCTCATCTCCTACGTCCGTGACGAGAACTACCGCCGAAGCGCCGAGATCGCCGTCCGCAAGGTCAACGGCGCCCAGTCCTCCGAGATCGTTTCGATGCTCGTGATGGACATCCTGAAGGTGGCTGTCTTCGCGGTGATCATCGGTGACGCGGGCGCCTGGCTTGTAGCCCATTACTGGCTCCAGCAGTTCCCTGTCAAGATCGCCCTCAACCCACTGTTCTTCATCGCCGCTGACATCATCGTCCTGGCCATAATCGTCAGCGTCATCGTGATCGGCTCCCTGAGGATCGCTCACACCAACCCGGTCGAGTCCCTCAAGAACGAGTAGGGTGGGCCTGCCATCCCGGTCGCTGAGCCTGTGGTTCGGCTCCCCGACGGGCTCAGGGACCAAGCTCACCAACCGTCAAACGAGGCCGAGGTGTCGTGGCAGATAACTCTCTGTTAATTAATGTTATGAGCAAGTACGTGGTGCCGTTTTAAGCACCACGTACTTGCTTTATCGGTTGATAACCAGATGGTTACCTGCCATGCGCTCGGAATCAATGAGTGGCGGTTAACTTGTTGATGTGCAACCAATAAACGTTTTCTCTTTAGTAGGAAACTGCTAAAGGGGAATAATTATATCCTTGATAATGAATGTGTTCCATTCTTCGATTCACTTTGTGGCGGCTTAATCTGAGGCAACTTATTTTTTTCATGTTACTAAA
>OQWI01001163.1_pt1 | contig 11555 bp, 10 predicted proteins | sample 1691551 | NCBI WGS metagenome assembly OQWI01 (sample SAMN03418259, study PRJEB22391) | human gut metagenome | biome: human-gut; feature: organic feature; material: feces | host: Homo sapiens | place: Tanzania | collected 2013-01
CCCAGCACACATCAGCACTCAAGGCAAAGTCCTCAGAGTGCTGATGTTTTTTATTCCATAACAATGTATGACTTGCAGCTCCCTTTCAGAAAACAAGAATAGTTAAGTTTGATGCTCGAAAAGGTAGTTGCAGATCTCACAATACAGGTCGAAAAAAAAAACAAGAAACAACTATTGGAGTGCATGTTCAGTACCACATAAGTGTTACTCCTGTACCACCTAAAAGATACTCCAGTACCAGCTAAGATACACTCCAGTACCAGCTGGGTGGTACTGAAAGCGGTACTGAGACTATTGATGACATAACATCAAAACATATAAATCTTATAATCACATCAGAGAATATGAATGATAAAGAGTAAATAAAACTACGCACATGTCGGGTGAACCCAACATATCCACTCTATCTGAAATGCACAGGCCCTAAACTCATGCCTAAGAAATGCAAAAAGAAAAAGCCGCCACCATCCATACGGATAGCAGCGGCTGTCTTTTGTCTTCTGCAAATGATTACTTGCGGAGACCAAGGGCCTTGATGATGGCACGGTAGCGGTTGATGTCCTTCTTCTTGAGGTAAGTGAGGAAACGACGACGCTGACCAACAAGCTTAACAAGAGCGCGGTTAGTGGCATAATCCTTGTGGTTAGCTTTCACATGCTCTGTGAGGTGCTGGATACGGTAAGTGAGAAGTGCTACCTGGCTCTCGCAAGAACCTGTGTCTGTGGCAGAAGCTCCATACTGAGCGAAAATCTCTGCCTTCTTTGCTGAATCTAAGTACATTTGAAAAATGTTTTTTAATTTGTATAATATAATATATGTGTGTTATCGGACGCGCAAGGTATTCGTTTCAGCAGAATGGCCTGCTCGCCCGAAATCGGGTGCAAAGGTATGGAATAATTCTGAAACGAAAAAACTTTTAGCCTAAAATTGTTAGTTCATAGCATCTCAAACGCCTTCCCACTGCTATTTAAGAGCATGAAAATGGATATTTTATTTGATAACAACAGCTTGTTTCATCGAAAATGCGTAACTTTGCACCGATTTTCGAATATACGTATATGCAAGACATTAGAAACATCGCAATTATTGCGCATGTCGACCATGGAAAGACGACATTGGTCGACAAGATGCTGCTGGCAGGCAATCTCTTCCGCGAGAACCAGCAAGCAGGCGACCTCATTCTGGATAACAACGAGTTGGAGCGCGAGCGCGGAATAACCATCCTCTCCAAGAACGTCTCTATAAACTATAAGGGCACAAAAATAAATGTCATCGACACTCCGGGACACTCCGACTTCGGAGGCGAGGTGGAGCGTGTGCTCAACATGGCCGATGGATGCATCCTTTTGGTTGACGCCTTCGAAGGTCCCATGCCGCAGACACGCTTCGTGCTGCAAAAGGCTCTGGAGATAGGCCTCAAACCAGTAGTAGTGGTCAATAAGGTAGACAAACCCAACTGCCGTCCAGAGGAAGTGTATGAGATGGTCTTCGACCTCATGTTCTCTCTCAACGCCACAGAAGACCAACTCGACTTCCCAGTGGTGTATGGTTCTGCAAAAAACGGATGGATGGGTCCCGACTACACGACACCAACAAACGACATCACATACCTTCTCGACGTGATACTCAACAAGATACCAGCTCCACAAAGGCTGGAAGGCACCCCACAGATGCTCATCACATCACTCGACTACTCAACCTACACAGGACGCATAGCAGTAGGACGCGTGCACAGAGGCACATTAAAGTCGGGACAGCAAATCACCATAGTTCACCGTGACGGCAGCCAGGAAAAGACAAAAATCAAAGAGCTCCACACCTTTGAGGGCATGGGACACAGAGCCACAGAAGAAGTGAGCTCGGGTGACATATGCGCAGTGATAGGCCTGTCCAACTTTGAGATAGGCGACACCATCTGCGACTACGAACAGCCAGAAGCCATGCCAACCATATCCATCGACGAACCAACCATGTCGATGCTCTTCACCATCAACAACTCTCCATTCTTTGGCAAGGAAGGCAAATTCTGCACCAGCCGCCACATCAACGACCGCTTGATCAAGGAGCTTGAGAAGAATCTCGCCTTGCGCGTAAAGCAGAAGGAAGGCTCAACCGACCAGTGGATAGTGAGCGGACGAGGCGTGCTCCATCTCTCTGTGCTCATCGAGACCATGCGCCGCGAAGGCTATGAGCTCCAAGTGGGACAGCCACAGGTGATATTCAAGGAAATAAACGGTGTGAAGTGCGAGCCTGTTGAGGAGCTCACAATCAACGTGCCAGAGGAGTTCTCAAGCAAGATGATAGACCTCGTCACCCGCCGCAAGGGCGAGATGACAAAGATGGAAGCCATGGGCGACCGCATAGACATAGAGTTTGAGATACCTTCACGAGGCATCATCGGACTGCGCACCAACGTGCTCACAGCCAGCCAAGGCGAAGCTATCATGGCCCACCGTTTCAAGAACTACCAGCCATACAAGGGCGAACTCACACGCCGCACCAACGGCTCGCTCATAGCACTCGAGTCTGGCACAGCTTACGCTTATGCCATCGACCACCTTCAGGACCGTGGCAAATTCTTCATATCACCACAAGACAAAGTGTATGCCGGACAGGTAGTTGGCGAACACGTTCATGAGATTGACCTTGTCGTCAATGTGACCAAGGCTAAGCAACTCACCAACGTGCGTGCCAGCGGCACAGACGAAAAGGCACGCATCATTCCACCAGTGATTCTATCGCTCGAAGAGGCTCTCGAATACATCAAAGCAGATGAATATGTAGAAGTTACTCCAAAGAGCATGAGAATACGCAAAATCATCCTCGACCATCTTGAGAGAAAGAGGGCAAACAGAGACGAGTGATTTTGCAATGCCAAGTGACAAAAATGGGGTTAAGATTGTTCCATAGTGCACAAAACCAGCCCTATTTGTGCATCTTTTTGCTTTTTGTCATGATATTTCTTTCTTATTTCAAAGAAATATTTATACCTTTGCAACCGAATTGTGTCTCAACACACACAACTGGCGCGCAGCACAACGCTCCGCTGGCGTGACGTGAAACACTAATAAACAAAGAAATATAATATTAACATTTAAACATTAAAATTATGTCTGAAATTGAATCAAGAGTAAAATCAATCATCGTTGAGAAGCTCAACGTTGACGAAGCAGAAGTAAAGCCAGAAGCATCTTTCACAAACGACCTCGGCGCTGACTCTCTCGACACAGTAGAGCTCATCATGGAGTTCGAGAAGGCTTTCGGTATCAATATTCCTGACGATCAGGCTGAGAAGATCGCTACTGTAGGCGACGCTATCGCTTACATCGAAGCTAACGCTAAGTAATTATGGAATTGAAAAGAGTAGTTGTAACAGGCATGGGCGCCCTCACTCCGCTTGGCAACACAGCAGAGGAGTCTTGGGAGAACCTCAAGGCAGGCAAAAGCGGCGCAGGTCCTATTACTCATTTCGACGCTTCACAGTTCAAGACTCAGTTTGCATGCGAGGTCAAAGGTTTCAACCCTAACGATTACATTGATCGCAAAGAGGCTCGCAAGATGGACCTTTACACTCAGTATGCTCTTGCTGCAGCCAAAATGGCCATTGAAGATTCAGGCATGGACCTCGAGGCTGAAGACAAGAACGAGATAGGCGTAGTGCTCGGCGTGGGCATCGGCGGTATCAAGACATTCGAGGAGGAAGCTGGCAACTATGCCATCAACGGTCCTCAGCTTGGCCCTAAGTTCAATCCATTCTTCATACCAAAGATGATTGCCGACATTGCATCGGGACACATCTCTATACAGTATGGATTCCACGGTCCGAACTACACCACAACATCTGCGTGCGCATCTTCATCAAACGCATTGGCTGACGCATTCAACTTGATACGTCTGGGCAAAGCCAACGCCATCGTCACAGGTGGTGCTGAGGCTGCCATTTGGGCATCAGGTGTAGGCGGCTTCAATGCCATGAAGGCACTCTCCACACGCAATGATGAGCCAGAGAAGGCAAGCCGCCCATTCAGCGCAAGCCGCGACGGATTCGTCATGGGAGAAGGAGCAGGCATTCTCATTCTCGAGGAGCTTGAGCACGCAAAGGCTCGTGGAGCAAAGATTTATGCTGAGATGGTGGGCGCAGGCATGTCGGCCGACGCATACCACATCACAGCCACTCACCCAGAGGGTCTTGGAGCAAAACTCGTTATGGAGCGCGCTCTTAAAGACGCAGGTCTGAAGCCAGAGGATGTTGACTACATCAACGTTCACGGCACATCAACCCACGTTGGCGACATCTCTGAGGCAAAGGCAATCAAGGAAGTGTTTGGCGATGCAGCTTACAAGCTCAACATCAGCTCAACAAAGTCTATGACTGGACACCTTCTTGGAGCAGCTGGAGCTGTAGAGGCTATGATCAGCATACTCGCTGTCAAAAACGACATTGTGCCCCCAACAATCAACCATGCAGAGGGTGATGAGGATCCAGAGATTGACTACAATCTCAACTTCACATTCAATGAGGCCCAGAAACGCGAAGTACGTGTGGCTCTCAGCAACACATTCGGTTTCGGCGGACACAATGCAAGCGTGATTTTCAAGAAATACCAGCAATAAGATGGTGATTTCAGATTTAATAGATAACATTAGGCTTCTTTTCGTTCCTGAAAAGAAGCCTTTTTTACAGATAAAGCGCATTACAGGTTTCCTTCCACATGACATAAGCCTTTACAAGCATGCCATGATGCACAAATCAGCAGCCTACAGCGCCGCTGAAAAAGCCAGCGCGGCATCCCGCAAGCAATGGCGCAAAGGGTATCAGGCCAATAAGAGGATGGAAAGAAAATATGGCACAGCCCCTCGCAAGGAAGATTTGATAAAGCAAGGCAAACTCATAAGCAACGAGCGGCTCGAGTATCTGGGAGACGCTGTGCTCGGAGCGATTGTAGCGGACATCCTTTACAAGCACTTCGAGGACAAACAGGAGGGATTCCTCACAGACCTGCGCAGCAAGCTCGTATGCCGCAGCTCCCTCAACGACTTGTCTTACAAGATAGGGCTCAACACGCTTGTGAAGCACACAGGCGCAGTATCGACAGCCCACAACAGTTTCATGGGGGGCAATGCCTTCGAGGCTTTCATCGGCGCTATATATCTTGACCGCGGCTATTCTTACTGCCAGCGGTTCATCGCAGGCAAGGTATTCAAACAATATGTCGACGTGGACGAAGTAGCTAAGCTCCAAGGCAACTACAAGAGCAACCTTATTGAATGGTGCCAGAAATACCAATACCATTTCTCATTCACTCAAAAGGAATCGCGCGACAAGAAGAGCAATTCTCCAGTCTTCACCACACACCTAACCATCGAGGGCATTCCATGCGGCACTGGCCAGGGCTACAGCAAGAAGGAGAGTGACCAAGATGCAGCCAAGCGAGCACTCGTGCGCATCAAAAAAGACAGGAACCTGCGCGAGGGAATAAAGAACGCAAAAGAAGGCGTTGGCAAGACTGAAGCAACGGCAGAAACGCAAGCTGTTTTATAAGATTTGCAACAGCCTGGCAACAACTCCAGCGCATGTAATTGAATCTCATTCCCTGATCAAATGATGAACGAACAAACAGCAAGTAGGCATTCAGAGGTGATTTTATCTCTGGATGCCTACTTATGTCATTTTTAATGTGTATCTTTGCACAATATAAACTATGCTTGTCCCAACAACATCGCGGAACAAGGCACAACCAACCAAATCAGCGCAAATCATCAACAAAAAAATGAATACAACAAGAATACTAAACAAAATATATTTCTCCAGGCGGCAGAAACAGCTTGAAAAGTATACCACACAAGCCAAGCAGCTTCAGCTGAAGGCATTCCGAAATCTGATGCGCAAGGGTGCTAAGACACTTTGGGGAAAAGAACACGGATATGCTGACATTGAATCGTATGAGCAGTTCCGCAACAAAGTTCATGTGAACACATACGAGGAACTGAAGAAATACATCCACAAGATGCGCGAGGGAGAAGCCAATGTGCTTTGGCCAGGCGTGGTGAGATGGTACGCAAAGTCATCGGGCACAACCAACGACAAAAGCAAGTTCATACCAGTGAGCGGTGAGGGCCTTAAGAATATCCACTACCGTGGCGGCACTGACTGTGTGGTGTGCTATCTCAACATCAATCCAGCCAGCAAACTCTTTTCAGGCAAAAGCCTCATCCTCGGAGGAAGCCACTCGCCAAACCTCAACACCCCAAACAGTCTCGTGGGCGACTTGAGCGCTATACTAATCGAGAACATACCAAGCGCGGCTCGTCTCATACGTGTTCCAAAGAAGAGCATAGCTCTGCTGAGCGACTTTGAAGAGAAGAGAAATAAGATAGCAGAAGCAGCCATGAACATGAACATCACCAATATCAGCGGCGTGCCATCATGGATGCTCAGCGTGCTCAAAAAAGTGATGGAACTAAAGGGAGTGGACCGTCTCGACACTGTGTGGCCAAACCTTGAGGTGTTCTTCCACGGCGGCGTGGCCTTCACGCCATATCGCGAGCAATACAAGAACATCATCGGACTGCCAGGCATGCATTACATGGAAACTTACAACGCAAGCGAGGGATTCTTCGGCATACAGACAGATTTAAACGATCCGAACATGATGCTGATGATAGACTACGGAGTGTTCTATGAGTTCTGTCCAATGGACAACCTCGACAGCAACGGCTACCCTATTGACGAAAGCAAGATTGTGCCATTGTGGGAAGTGGAAACTGGTGTGAACTATGCCATGATCATCAGCACCACTTGCGGACTATGGCGCTATCTCATAGGCGACACGGTCAAGTTCTCACAGAAAGACCCTTACAAATTCTGCATCACAGGACGCACAAAGCACTTCATCAACGCATTTGGAGAAGAACTCATCGTGGATAATGCCGAGAAAGGACTTCTGCAGGCATGCGTAGCCACAGGCGCGCAGGTGAAGGATTACACAGCCGCTCCCATCTTTATGGACAGCAACGCCAAGTGCCGTCACCAATGGATTATCGACTTCGCCAAGATGCCAGCCTCAGTGGATGAGTTTGCGACCATACTCGACCGCTCGCTCCAGGCCATCAACTCCGACTATGAGGCTAAGCGACTGAAGAACATCACTCTCCAGCCACTTGAGGTCATAGTGGCCAAGCCTGGACTCTTCGACGAATGGCTCAAAGGCAAGGGCAAGCTTGGCGGTCAACATAAAATACCGCGTTTGAGTAACTCAAGGCAATATATCGAAGAACTCATTGAAATGAACAAGTGATGAACCTCTGTAATGGCATAAGCTTATAAGTTATGTCTGGACATCACAAAAATAATAGTTCTGTTAGGATACAATAAAAACAATTCCGCACACCTGCATTTGTATGGTAAACAATAAACATCTGTCAGCTTCCACACATTCCCTAATTGCTGTGTTCACCATGGCTGCAATGCTCGTGCTGTCGAGTATGGTGGCTGCATGCGCCCGCATGGGCACACCTGACGGTGGCCCTTACGATGAAACGCCGCCTGTCATCGTGCGCACTTCTCCAAAGTTTGGCTCTGCCAACGTGAAGAGCGCCAAGAAGATTGTCATAGAGTTTGACGAGATAGTGAAGATAGACAATGCCTCAGAGAAAGTGGTCATTTCGCCTCCGCAGATAGAGCAGCCCAACATAGAGGCTGATGGCCGAAAGGTGACGGTGCAGCTGAAAGATTCGCTCAAGCCAGACATGACCTATACCATCGACTTTGCTGATGCCATTGTTGACAATAACGAGGGCAACCCCTATGGCAATTACGCCTTCACATTCTCAACAGGCAGCAACGTGGACACCTTGCAGGTGTCGGGCAATGTGCTCAACGCCAGCAATCTTGAACCCATAAAAGGCATGCTCGTGGGTCTTTACAAGATGCCTGAGACAGAAGATGGCGACTCGCTCACAACCCTCCCCGACTCAGTGTTCAAGACCAAACCCTTCGAGCGCATATCGCGCACCGACGGACGAGGCCATTTCATCGTGAAGGGCTTGGCTCCTGGCAAGTACCGCATATACGCCTTGCAGGACCAAAACCAAAATTACGTGTATGATCAGAAAGCTGAGATGATAGCCTTCACAGACAGGATGCTCTCACCATATAGCAGGCCCGATGTAAGGCAAGACACAGTGTGGCACGACAGCATTCATTACGACTCCATCGTGCCTGTGGCCTACACGCATTATTACCCTGACGACATAGTGCTGATGGCATTCCAGGCGGAAGTGCAAGACCGTTACCTGCTCAAGAGCGAACGTCCCACCCTCCAGCAGTTCACCATCATCTTCACAGCTCCGAGCGACACGTTGCCTCTCTTGACAGGGCTCAACTTCAATGCCGCCAACGCATTCGTCATCGATGCCAACACACGCAAAGACACCATAAACTACTGGATAAGAGACTCGCTCGTATACAATATCGACACGCTTGAAATCAAGCTCGACTATTACGCCACCGACACCACAGGACAGCTATCCCTTACAACCGACACTCTCACGCTTGTGCCGAAACTGACTAAGGCGCGTCTTGCCAAACAGAGAGAAGAAGCCTATGAGGAATGGGTGAAGGAATGCAAACAGCAAGCAAAGGCTGAAAAGCGCAAAGCGCAGAAGGCTGCAGCTGACGGTGGCGAAGATGACACAAAGGAAGATGACGACAGCTTTGAGGCAACTGAAGAACAACAACATGACCATAATGGAGACAAAGCCAAAGGGCGCAAAAAAGTCAAGAAGACCAAGAAGGACGATGACTTTGTAGTGCCTCCTATGCCAGAAGAATTCATCAATTACCGCGTGAACAACGCCACAGGACTTGATCCCGACAAGAATGTGGACTTCATCTTTGACGAGCCGCTCGACTCGGTCGACATGTCAAAAATACGTTTTTCCATAAAGAAAGACTCTCTTTATGTGCCAGACAGGTTCGTATTCCGCCAGATGCCCGACGACATCATGCGGTATAGACTCTATGCCGAATGGGAAGCCGATTCGTCTTATCAGATAGAGATTGACACAGCTGCCTTCGTCACTATATACGGCAAGCGTTGCGAAGCAAGAAAGATTGGCGTGAGCATGAAGAAGATGGATTCCTACTCTACTTTGTTTGTCGTGCTTCAGAATGCTGACACCACAGCAGTGGTGCAGCTGCTGAATGCCAGCGACAAGCCAGTGAAGACCATCAAAGCCAAGGACGGCAAGGCCGACTTCTATTTCATCACCCCTGGCATCTACTACATGCGCATGTTTTACGACCGCAACGGCAATGGCAAATGGGACACTGGCGACTACGACGCACAGCTGCAGCCAGAAGAGACATTCTATTACCCAGAGCCGCTAACGCTCAAAGCGCAATGGGAGATAACGCAGGAATGGAATCCTACAGCCTATCCTCGCGCAAAGCAGAAGCCCTCAAAGATAACGAAGCAGAAGCCAGACAAGGAGAGGAAAAGCAAGAACAGAAATGCAGACAGAAAGAAGAAGTGAATTGACTAACACATATTGTTATGGGAAAAAATCAAACTATAGCTAAAGGTGTGAGTCTTATTGTGACCACATACAACAGGCCTTTGTTTCTTGAACTTGTGCTCAAGAGTATCCTGCGACAAAAAGTCATGCCTGCCGAAGTGATCATAGCCGATGACGGCTCGACCATCGAGACAGAAGAACTTATCAACAGGTATGTCAAGTTGTTTCCTGTGCCTTTGATACATTCGTGGATTCCCGACAAGGGCTTCCGCCTTGCGAAGTCGCGCAATATGGCCATAGCCCGTTCTACAGGCGACTACATCATCATCATAGATGGAGACATAGTGCTATCGCCTTGTTTTGTTCACGATCACTTGCAGGCCCGCAAGCCTGGATACTTCATCAATGGGGGCCGCGCGCGGTTGTCGGAGGCAGCCACGCTGAAGAGATGCCAAACATTGGACGACAAGTTTTCTATCTTCACCTACGGACTGAAACGTCCTCTCACTATGGTGCGCCTGCCATGGCTCCACAAGATGGCCAAAGGCCCGATAGGCATAAGGAAAATACGCGGATGCAACATGTCTTTTTGGCGAAACGACCTTGTGGCGGTGAATGGCTTTGAAGAAAAGATTGAAGGATGGGGTTGCGAGGATACAGAACTCGTGGTCCGGCTCTTCAACAATGGAGTGAAGAAACTAAACATATCAGGATTAGCCCCATGCGTGCATCTATATCATCCAGGTGACAAGAACAGCAGCGTCACACGTGTGGAGAATGCCAAGATAGAGGAAGAGTCAATAACTAAAGGAAAGAAAAGGGCCGACTTAGGACTTGACCAATATATATAAGGTAATGACAATCTGTATAAAAAAGAGCACCGAATATGGCTGAGCACATGGAAACCAATAATGTGAAAGGCAAGAGAATTCTTTTACTTTGCGAGGATTTCTTTGGTTATGACCAAATGATATGTGAAGAACTCATGTCTATGGGAGCTGAAGAAGTTCATCTGAAGAATGCAGCCTTTTTCCGTTCGTCGTTACGGGAGAGAGAATCATTCAGAATAAAGAAGTTCTTGCGCAATCCACATGAACGCAGAGATTGGACCCGAGAATTTGAAAAAGAGATAGAGGGCAAGAGGTTTGACATGTTTCTGTGTGTCGAAAATGCCTGCTTCAGCAAATCGTTCATGACTTATCTGCGTGCAAAGAATCCGGGTGTGAAATGCGCACTTTTCCTATGGGACAAATACGAAACTCAGCAGGGGGGATTCAAAGACTACAGGTTCTTGTTCGACAAGGTATATTCATTCGACAGAGACGACTGCCAAAAATATGGCATGGAGTATTTCCCTGATTTCTATATACCACAGCCATGTCCGGACCATTATGACTACGACATCAGTTTTGTGGGCACAGCACGCCGCAAGACCACCATTCATCGTTTTGCCTTAATGGACTATGTGTATCAGTTTTGCATGCAGCATGGACTTAAATCGCACCTGTATCTTAAGGCAAAGGAGCCTGGCTTGAAAAAATACAGCAAGGCGAAACGATACTTCAAAGAACACTTATTCCAGTCAAAATACCGCAGATTATACGCAAGATACAAAGAACAGCCTTGGCTCAAGACAGAGAGCCTTCCTCTGGACGACTGCATTCGGATTCAGAATAGCGCAAAAGTGCTGCTTGATCTGAACCATACAAACAGGCAGGGCATGACCCTCAATGCCATTGCAGCTATTGCCAATGGACAAAAGCTTATCACAACCAATAAGAGAATAAAGGAAGAAGCCTTTTACGACCCTGATATGATATATGTCATGGATGACAAAAATCCGCACTTGGATATAGATTTCTTCAACAGGCCATGCAGAAAGGTTGACATATCGTATCTCAGGATAGACAACTGGCTGAATCACATATTATCATTTTAACCCAAATCTACTATTAGATTCATTACCCTTTTAGTGTTTGCTCCGAGCAAGTTGCGCCGCATGCTTTTCTTTTTAGCCTGCCATACAAAATAATGAC
>OQWI01001165.1_pt1 | contig 11551 bp, 10 predicted proteins | sample 1691551 | NCBI WGS metagenome assembly OQWI01 (sample SAMN03418259, study PRJEB22391) | human gut metagenome | biome: human-gut; feature: organic feature; material: feces | host: Homo sapiens | place: Tanzania | collected 2013-01
CAGAGCCACAGCAGGTATCAGAGGAAAGACACTGATCATCAATCTTCCGGGAAGTCCGAAGGCAGTCAGAGAAAGCCTGGACTATATCATCGATGCTCTGGGACATGGGATTGAGATCCTGACGGGGGAAGCAGGAAACTGTGCACGGAAATAAGAAGAAAATACCGGGGTAATTGGTATTTTGGCCAGATTACGGTGAACAGCAATATACAAAACAGGAGGTTTTTACAATGGGGAAAGTAATTGCAGTATGTATCAGCAAAGAAAAAGGAACACAGAAATATCGTATACCGGAAGGAGAGTTCATAGAAGAATGGGGACTCAAAGATGATGCACATGCAGGAAAATGGCATCGTCAGGTCAGCCTGTTATCTTATGATAAGATCCAGGAGTTTCGTGCAAGAGGCGCGGAAGTTGAGGATGGAGCCTTTGGGGAAAATCTGGTAGTGGAAGGTTTTGACTTTGCAAACCTTCCGGTAGGAACCAGATTCCGCTGCAATGATGTGGTTCTTGAGATGACGCAGATCGGAAAGAAATGCCACCAGGGCTGTGCAATCTTCCAGAAGATGGGGGACTGCATTATGCCGAGAGAGGGCGTTTTTACGAGGGTGCTCCATGGAGGGATCATCCATGAAGGTGACGAGTTGATAATCGAGGAGTAGTGAATGGAAACGCATATGATTTTTGAAACACATGCTCATTATGATGATGAAGCGTTTGAGGCAGATCGGAAGGAAATTCTGAACTCCATGCAGGAATGTGGGATTGGCAGGATTGTCAATGCCTGTGCTTCAATAGAAAGTCTGAAGGACACAGAACTTCTTATGGAGAAATATCCGTTTGTTTACGGAGCATTTGGAATTCATCCGGATGATGCAGACAAGATGACGCAGGAGACTCTCGATGAGATCCGAAAGCTTTGTCAGCTTCCGAAGGCAGTGGCTGTCGGAGAGATTGGGCTTGATTATTACTGGCACAAGGAAGAAGCAGAGCATGAGCTTCAGAAGAAAATGTTTCGTGCGCAGATGGAGATTGCAAGAGAACAAAAAATGCCGTTTATGATCCACAGCAGGGAGGCCGCAAAGGACACTCTGGACATTGTGAAGGATTATGTGCGAGGCGGAATGTATGGTGGGATCATCCATTGTTTTTCCTATGCAAAGGAAATGGCACGGGAGTATCTGGATATGGGACTTTATCTGGGAATTGGCGGTGTGATCACATTCAAGAATGCGAAGAAGCTGAAGGAAGTTGTGGAGTATGCCCCACTCAGTCAGATCGTTCTGGAGACAGACAGTCCGTACTTAAGTCCGGAGCCGAATCGAGGGAAACGAAATGACTCACGAAATCTGATATTTGTGGCACGGGAGATTGCACAGATCAAGGGAATAACAGAAGAAGAGGTTATTGCCGTAACAGAAGAGAATGCAGAGAAGTTGCTGCTGAGATAAAAATACCCCGGAAAATGACAAATCTGTTTATTGATCAGACAGTGTCGTTTTTCGGGGTATTGTATTTGGGGATAAATCAGTTTATGGATGATCAGTAATCCTCATCATAAGAGTCATCATAAGAGTCATCATAGGAGTCGTCATAAGAGTCATCGTATGAATCGTCGTAGGAAGAATCATCATAGGATCCATCATCGGAACTGTCAGAAGAACTGTCAGAGGAATTGTCCGAGCTGTCACTGCCGGAGGAATTTTCCTGTCCCGCAAGATAGTCTTCTGCGCTGACAGACCAGGTATCCTCTACGATATTTCCATTAGAATCAATCATATTGAGTTCGTAGTCAAAGGATACATCAAGGAGATCTGTTCTGGTAGATGGTTCAACATTCATGGACATAATCTCTTTGAACTTGGCCTGAAGGTTTGCAAGGGTAAATTCATCGCCGATAATTTCTTTGACGCCGTGCTGGGAGGCAAGCTCCTCAGTGTAATCTTCAAGCATATATGGGTTAAAGACACCCTCATCTTTGTTGTAGTGCATGACCATTGGCTTGACGGTCGGATCCAGGATGTCGATGGTGGTCACACCGTTTTTGACAGATTTCTGAATGGTGAAGCTTGCCATTCCCTCCAGAAGTCCGGTAAGAGTCTGCTGGGTGGAAACAAAGTTTCCAAGGGAATAGAAGATCAGCATATTGTGTCCCTGGTCATCAGACATACGGCCATATGGCTGGAGAATGTGCGGATGACCGCCGATCACAACGTCAACACCCTGCTGCATGAGGAAAGTTGCCCATTCTTTCTCATATTCGGTAGGCATAGCTTCTTCTTCCTTACCCCAGTGTGCAACAAAGATCAGCACATCACTGCTGGCCTTGGCTTTTTGGATCATGCTGGAAACTTTGGCCTTATCAAAGAGATCGATCATATATTCCTTGCCTTCACCGGCACCGCCGTTGTTGGTTCCGTATGTATAATCCAGAAACGCAACTTTAATGCCGTTTACTTCGAGAGTTTTGACTGTATTGGCATCTTCTTCGGAATCATGGATACCAAGAACCGGAACATCCGGATAGTTAGTACTCCAGAAGTTAAAGGTTTCTTCCATGAAATCAGAGCCGTAATCATCGATGTGGTTGGTTGCGGATTCAATGACATCGAAGCCCGCTTTGATCAGAGCATCTCCGACTTCGGTAGGTGTGGCGAAAGACGGATAGGAGCTGACAGCATCGTGTTCTGTGGTAAAGACAGTTTCCTGATCTACCATTGCGACATCCGCTGCCTGGATCTCATCCGTGACCTTTTCGTAGATCTTGTCGTAGTTCCAGGTTCCGGAATCATTCTCGCCGGACTCGATGAGGCTTCCATGGTAGAGATTATCACCGACAGCGATAACGCTTGCTGTGGAAATCTCTGGTTTTTCAGCCGCCTTTTTGGCAGCCGCCTTCTTTTCTTCGGCGGCTTTCTGTGCTTCTATTTTGGGTTTCTCGATTAAGTTGTAATCAAGCTGCCGGAATGCAATGACAAGCAGTACCAGCAGGATAATGGAACAGGTAAGACCAATACGGGAATTCATCTGTTCTCTTAGATTTAATGGTATATTCTTATTTTTTTTCATAACAGGATTCCTTTCATTTTTTCATTATAGCAAATAAAAACCAGTAAAAAAAGAGATTGTTAAAAAAATTACTTTGTGTTTCAAAATGCTTTACGTTATAATAAAAAACAAAGAGGAGAGGAGAAGGCTGATGAACTCATACGAAACTGTAAATGATGTTCTGGTAAAACTGTTTAATGAGATTATGGATGTGGAAGAACGTGCACTGATCACATCAGAATACAAAGATATTTCCGTGAATGATATGCATGTCATAGAGGCGATCGGAATTCGGGAACCCAAGAATATGTCCACGGTGGCACGTGCAGTTTCTGTGACAGTGGGAACTCTGACGATCGCGATCAACCATCTGGTCAAGAAAGGGTATGTAGAACGTAGCCGAAGTGAAGAGGATCGAAGGGTCGTGCTGGTATCTCTTTCTGAGAAGGGTGAAAAGGCATATTTTCATCACAGAATGTTCCATGAGAAGATGGTCATGGAGATTCTGGACGGTATGGATGAGAAAGAAACAGAAGTGCTTACAGAGGCGCTGACAAAGCTTCAGAAATTTTTCCGCACTTACGGAAATGAAAAATAAAACGAGAGCAGACATATCAGACAGAGGATATGCCTGCTCTTTTGTCATTCTATTGCATGTATTTTTCCAGAACCGGAAACTGCACCGGACCGATTGTCAGAACCTTGCGGTGAAATTCCCGGATGTCAAAGGAGCTGCCGGATTTTTCCTGTTGTTTCTTTTTCAGATCAAGGAAGTTCAGATAACCGAGATAATATTTAAGATAGTTACAGGGAGTTTCAACAATATACTGATAGATCTCATCGGCGATCTTTGTATCCCGGATTCCGAAGACCTGCAGAAATCGTAAAGCGGCAGTCTGGTTCCAGCCCTGATAATGGATGCCCGTATCAAGCAGAGAATAGATACAGAGATTGATGCAGCGGTTTTTCCACATCAGGGCTGTGAGGTCGGAAGCCGCTTTGTCTGTGAGAAGAGAAGCAGCATACTGATATCCGTAGGATTCGACATAAGTTGCCCAGCCTTCGACATAGCCGCCGGAAGTGATCAGGTAGCGGATATCAGCAGGCTGTGTCCTTCCGAAAAAAACAGTCTGATATAGGTGCCCCGGAAATCCCTCGTGAGAAAGAGTTGTAAAAAGCTCCAGGTTGGAGTGGCTGTTGGCACGGTTGATATAAATTACATTGGGGCTTCGGGTATCCACAGGCGGCGTGAGGTAAAAAGCAGGACTTAAGAATTTTTTCATGGAAGGATGAACGGTGCGGAGTTCGTAAGAGGCATCTTTCAGTTCCGGGAAATCTTTTTTCATCAATTCCGGAAGCTTCTCCAGCATCTGAGTCGGTGTCAGAGTAAGTTCACCGGAACATTGATTCAGCCTGTCGATCAGGGAGGGATCCTGTTTCAGCAGAGAAGATATCTCCCGGTAATCGGACAAAAGCTGAGCTGACATCCTTTTCTCGATTTGTCCGACAGGTACATAGGTTCCTGTCTGGCTTTGCAGCAGATAAAGGTAATATTCACGCCCACCCTCAAAAAATGCCAGGCCCCGGCTGCTTTTGCCTGTACCGCGAAGGCTTTCCAGACTGTCTGCCAGTTTCTGATAAGCAGGGATCACTTCGGTTAAGATCAGTTTATGGTGATATGTACAGAGTTTTTTCTGATCCTCGCTGCTAAATGCAGGGTTGGAGAAAGCTTTCAGTTTCTGCGCGAAAATATCATCCATGTAGTTGGAATCAGGATTTGCGACAAAAGAATGACATTGTTTCAGGATACGGTCCAGAGTTGTGTCGCTCATGAAAAGCCCTGACTGGGATTTCTGCTTTTCTAGTTTTATAATACTTTGAAAATATGGTCTGACGGTACTCAGAAGTTTCAGATAATCAGAGATATCTTCTTTTGTCCGGAAAGTATATTCCGCCAGAAGAATGGGAAGTTGTGCCTGCACACCCAGGCCTGGTCCCAGCGGCTCATCCAGGGCGCTGTTTTTTCCAAGGGAGGCTCTGGTGTGAAAATAGAGAAGAAGCATATCACAGGTAAGCCGGTTTTCTTCGGAGAGTCTGGAATAGGCAAAGGATTTCAGCTCTTTCTCATATTCCTGACAGAGACTGGTGGTCTTAGCCGGGTCAGAAAGTGCAGTTCCAAGAGTTGCCTCGGGCTTTCTGATACCTTTTTTTTCAGGGTGTGCAAGAGTGTAGTGAAGGGTGAGGGTATTGCTGCATACTTCGGACCGGAATAATTTTTCCGTGAAAGTCTGAAAGCGGGAGTTTTCAGAAACGAAGTGGTCGGAGAGAACACCTATGCTGATACCAATGGCAAAAACCAGACACAGGCAGAGGATTCTTTTGGGGATATTTTTATGAATACGCATATCCACCTCGGAAGCTGCTTTTTACTATTTTATTGAAGGAAGGCATGAAGTATGCTTTCAGTAACCAGTAACGTAACATCCTTTCAAATGCTCGTCACACTTTTTTCATTTGACAAAATTGGGACGTTATGTTAACATACACAAATGTGTAACAAAACGTAACAAATATGTAATGATTTTATAGCAATGTATAACAGGAGTTGATTAATAAAATGAACAATAGGATAAAGACGATTTTAATGGCAGCAGTTGTGAGTTCTGTGGTTCTGACACAGGGGGTATGCGTAAGCGCAGCACAGTTTGATGATGGTGCGTCAGCGTTTTCTGATGGAACAGGAAGTGTAAGTGCACTGGCAAGTACACTGGCAAAGCAGACAGAAGAACAGACACAGGAGTTTGTGGCGAAGGAAGAGGAAGCTGCACAGATCAGAGAGGAACGCAGAGTGGAGAAAGCGCAGAAAGCTTCCGAAAAAGCAGAGCAGGAGAAAGAGGATGCTCTGCAGTTTATTCAGCAGACAGTAGAAGAAACTAAGAAAAAAGCGGAGGAAGAGGCCAGAAAGAAAGCTGAAGAGGAAGCGAAGAAGGCAGAGGAACAGCGTCTTGAGAAACGTCAGGCGGTTGTGGATTTTGCACTGCAGTTTGAAGGAAATCCGTATGTTTACGGTGGAACAAGCCTGACAAACGGTGCGGACTGCTCAGGTTTTGTAATGTCTGTATTTGCCAATTTCGGTTACAGTCTTCCACGTGTGGCTGCAGCGCAGTGTGAGGCCTCCACAAAGAAAGATATCAGCCAGCTTGAGCCGGGAGATCTGGTATTCTACGGAAGCGGATATGTTGACCATGTGGCACTTTATATCGGTGACGGCAAGATTATCCATGCCAGTGGTGCTGCTACGGGAATCAAGATTTCCAATTATGATTATGAGAAGCCGGCAGCTGTAGGTACGTTCATGGAATAGCTGTAACGCCTAAAATTATATGATTCGACAAATTGCACAAAGAATGTCGAGAGGTGGGAAAAGTGGATAAAGTCATGCACACTCTATCCACATACTCAGGTATTGAAAAATCCCGTAAATTAAAGTTATACACAAAGTTATCCACATTATCCACATTTGGTGTGTGTGGAATACTCGATTTACATAAGGAAAAAAGAAACAGATGTTTTGTGTAAAATGATAAATCGACATTTTTGGACGAAAAAATCCACAAATCTATTGACTTTTTTATATTCTAAAAAACATATAATATTGTATAAAAAAGACAAAATATAATAATATATACATAAATAATCAGAATATTCAAAAAGATATTCTGCTAAAAACTACAACAACAATGAAAAAAAGAATACATTTGACAGAAAAAGAAAATTTCCACATAGCAGAGACAGATGTGGATGAGAAATACACAAAATGAATTCAGGTGGGGATAACTTTCCACAGGTATTATCCACATAGAATGAAGTTAGAATGAAGTCCTGTGTCAGATATTTTTGTCATACGTCAGATAAAAAGCAGCCGGATGAATAATAAATATTCATTCGGCTGTTTTCAGATATACACTATTTCTGTTTCATTCGTTTGATGACTTTCAGACGAGTAAATTCCTCACGTTCTTTCTCTTCCAGTGCATTCTGGATATCTTTGGTCAGTGCCTCGTACTTCGGAATGGTGATATTCTTCAGAGCATTGGCACGTTTCTGAGTTTTCTTGATATTGGCTGCAAGGCGGATGGCTGCGTTCTCCACCATGGACAGGCGGATGGACAGTTCTTTTACCTTTTCAAAGGCAGCCTTGGCTTCATCCAGAGACATCTTTGTGCTGTAGTAGGCATAGGTGGGAGTGTTAGTGGTTTTGTCATATTCCACCAGAGGAATCTCCGTACCCATAACGCTTCGGGTCTTGATGCGGACAGAGTTCTCAATGGGAACCGTACACGCAATCTGCTGGACAAAGGCGATACCAATCTCCATGTTGGCTTTCTGCAGGGCTGCATATGCAGCGCGGAAAGTCACATCGATCTGTGTCTGGATATCCTTTGCCTGATCGATCAGCTCCATCATTTCACGAATCAGGATGTTACGCTTCTTATCCATCAGCTCATAGCCCTGACGGGAAAGCTTCAGTGAATTCTTTGCAAGTATCAGGTTTCCCTTGGTGGGAAAGGTATTCGGATCCATGTAATCACCTCGCTTCTTTTAGCGTACTGTTTCGTGATAGTATTTGTCGAGGATCTTCGTATCAATTCGGTCGAGCTCTTCCTTCGGAAGAAGTCCCAGAAGCTCCCAGCCCTTATCCAGGGTTTCGGTGATGCTTCGGTTATCGGTTTCGGACTGGCCGACAAATTCACTCTCAAAGGCTTTACCAAATATCAGGTAACGTTTATCCAGCGGAGAAAGCTCATCTTCACCGATAACGGAAGCAAGGGCTCTGGCATCTCCAACCTTTGCATAGCAGGAGAAAAGCTGGTTTGCCACGTCCTGGTGATCCGCTCTGGTATAACCTTCACCGATACCGTCCTTCATCAGACGGGAAAGGGATGGCAGTACGTTAATAGGCGGATAGATTGCCTGTCCATGAAGCTGTCTGTCCAGAACGATCTGTCCCTCGGTGATATAACCGGTAAGGTCAGGAATCGGGTGAGTGATATCATCGTTTGGCATGGTCAGGATCGGGATCTGGGTTACAGAACCCGGTTTGCCTTTTACGATACCTGCACGTTCGTACAAAGTTGCAAGCTCACTGTACAGATAACCAGGATAACCTTTACGGGACGGAATTTCACCTTTGGAGGAGGAAACCTCTCGCATGGCCTCGCAGAAGGATGTGATATCTGTCAGGATGACCAGGATGTGCATTCCTTTTTCAAAAGCAAGATACTCTGCGGCAGTGAGGGCGATCTTCGGTGTAAGAAGACGTTCAACAACCGGATCATTTGCAAGATTCAGGAACATAACTACATGGTCTGCAGCACCGCTTTCCTCGAAGGTACGGCGGAAAAATTCCGCTACGTCATATTTGACACCCATTGCCGCGAAAACAATGGCAAAATCCTCATCAGAGCCCTCTCCCAGAGAAGCCTGCTGTACGATCTGTGCAGCCAGCTTGTCGTGCGGAAGACCATTTCCGGAAAAGATCGGAAGCTTCTGTCCTCGGATCAGGGTGGTCAGTCCATCGATTGCGGAAATACCGGTGTTGATATAGTTTCGGGGATATTCCCGGGCTACCGGGTTCAGCGGCAGACCATTGATGTTTAATTTTACCTCCGGGGTGATGTCCCCCAGACCGTCGATGGGCTGTCCGATACCGTTAAAGGTTCGTCCGAGAATTTCCGGGGAAAGCCCGATCTCCATGGGACGTCCGGTCAGCCGGGTATGGGTGTTGCCTAAGGACATACCGTCTGTTCCTTCAAAAACCTGGATAACAGCCTTGTCCTCATAAATCTCAATAATACGGCCGATCTTGCGAGTCCCGTCATCCATGTGAAATTCTACGATTTCCTCATAGGAGGCATTCTTGACGCCTTCCAGGACCACCAGAGGTCCGTTTATTTCGCTTAAGCCTAAATATTCAATTGCCATAAACTTCTCCTCTCTGTTACGACTCATAGCCGGTTATGACTATGAATGTAACTGTTCCGGCATCAGCCGTTTTTTTCCATTATGTTATCATAGAAAGTATCAATGTCCTGCTTGTATTGGTCAAATTTATCAAGCTGATTATTTGCCACATCATATTTAATGGAAATAATTTTTTCAAAAATGTTGTTGCCTTCTTTAAGTACGGAAACAGGCATGCCCCGGTTGATGAGTGCGCGGCATTTCTCGTAGAGATAGAGGATGATCTCCATCATCTTAAACTGTTTTTCCATAGGTACGCAGGTGTCTTCTGCGTGGAAGGCGTTCTGCTGGAGGAAGCCCAGACGGATGACTCTGGCAATTTCCAGCGTCAGTTTCTGGTCATCAGGAAGAACGTCGCTTCCGATCAGCTTGACGATCTCCATCAGGGAGCTCTCCTGATTCAGGATTGCCATGAGCTGATTTCTGTCTGCTACAAATTTCGGGGAAACATGCTCTCTGTACCATGGAGTCAGGTCTTCCAGATATTCACTGTAGCTGGTGAGCCAGTGGATTGCCGGGAAGTGACGGGCATAGGCAAGGGATTTGTCCAGTCCCCAGAAGCAGCGGACGAAACGTTTGGTGTTCTGTGTGACAGGTTCTGAGAAGTCACCACCCTGTGGAGAAACTGCTCCGATAATGGAGACAGAGCCTTCGGTTCCGTTTAAGTTCTGCATCATTCCTGCACGTTCATAGAATGCGGACAGCTTGGATGCCAGATATGCAGGGAAACCTTCCTCGGCAGGCATTTCCTCCAGACGTCCGGACAGTTCTCGAAGAGCTTCTGCCCAACGGGAAGTGGAGTCTGCCATGATAGCTACGTCGTAACCCATGTCCCGGTAATATTCCGCAAGAGTTACACCTGTATAAATAGAAGCTTCACGTGCTGCAACCGGCATGTTGGAAGTATTGGCAATCAATGTGGTTCTGTCCATCATCAGGTTTCCGGATTTCGGGTCGATCAGTTTACTGAAATCTTCCAGAACCTGAGTCATCTCGTTTCCACGTTCTCCGCATCCAATATAGATGATAATGTCTGCGTCAGACCATTTTGCAATCTGATGCTGAGTCATGGTCTTACCTGTACCGAAACCTCCCGGAACAGCGGCTGTACCGCCCTTTGCGATAGGGAAAAGGGTGTCCAGGATACGCTGACCTGTGACAAGCGGGACGCTTGCAGGGAAACGTTTGTGGGTTGGTCTCGGGATACGGATCGGCCATTTCTGTGCAAGTGCCAGATCTTTGGTGGTTCCGTCTGCGAACTGAATGGTTACGATCGGTTCCAGAATGGTGTATGCTCCGTCAGATGCCGCGTGGATAACTGTAGCTTCTGTAAGATTCGGAGGAACCATGGATTTATGGAGAATGGAGTCTGTTTCCTGAGTTTCTGCGATAACAGAGCCGGGACCTACAACATCTCCTTCTTTTACTGTGATGTGTGTGTTCCATTTTTTTTCTGTGTCAAGGGAATCAACGCTGACACCTCGTGAAATATATTTGCCTGAGGCTTTGGCAATCTTTTCCAGAGGACGCTGGATACCATCAAAAATATTGTGGATGATTCCAGGTCCCAGAAGTACAGAAATGGCATCTCCGGTTCCTGTAACTGTATCGCCCGGTTTCAGTCCTGTAGTCTCCTCGAAAACCTGTACGGTGGTCATGCCTTTCTTCAGGCCGATGATCTCACCTACCAGATGTTCCGGACCTACATAGACCATCTCGGAAATCTTAAATCCGCTGTCGCCCTTCAGATAAATGACGGGGCCGTTGACACCGTAGATAATACCTGTATTATTCATGTTGCGGCCCTCCGTCAAATTTGAATTCTTTGTAAGCTGCCTCAAAATTTCCTGCGAAAGAGTGATCAATCAGGATGTTTTTCTGAGGAATCGTAGCGCGGATACCGCCAAGGAAAGAATTCTTTGCAAGCTGGATAGCAGTACCTGTTGTCTGCTGAAGTTTTTCTGCAAGAGAGCTATCCTCCGGAGATAGATAGATAGTGATCTCATCATTTCCTGCGAAATCCAGAGCTTCTTTGATCTTAGCAGTTAAATAGTTCTCATATTCCGGAGTTTTGGTAAAGGATTCCAGGAGTCCTTTTACTTCGGAGAAAATTTTCTCTTTTAATTCGTTTTGTTTTCTGGTCCAGTCACGCTTGATCGTAAGCTGTTCTGCGGAGAGAGCCTTGTTTATTTCACGTCGGGCGCTGGCAGTTTCCGCTTTGATCTGTGTCTGGGCGTTTTCCTCACTGAGAGTTTTGTGTTCTTCTGCCATTTTCTCCAGAGCCGCTTTATGCTCTTCGAGAATGGCGGCAGCTTTTTCGTGGGCTTCCTCTACAGTGATATCATAAAAATGGCTGAGTTTTTCATCAATTGTCATGTTAACACCTGCCTGTAATATTTAGATTGTTACTGTTCACTCCGTTCACAGTAACGTAGCCAAAATTCATTCCAGATTGCCTGCGGCAATGGAATTTTGGCTT
>OQWI01001166.1_pt1 | contig 11547 bp, 13 predicted proteins | sample 1691551 | NCBI WGS metagenome assembly OQWI01 (sample SAMN03418259, study PRJEB22391) | human gut metagenome | biome: human-gut; feature: organic feature; material: feces | host: Homo sapiens | place: Tanzania | collected 2013-01
GACAGCGTTCTGAGATCCGGCGGCGAAGTCACGGGCGTCGAGCCGCAGTTCTTCATCGAAAATGAATTTCAGCACGAGGGCTTGACTCGCCTGATCGTGACCGAGGATATGTCGGAGCGCAAGAAGAAAATGATCGAACTGGGCGACGCTTTCATCGCCTTCCCCGGCGGCACGGGAACATTGGAGGAAATTGCAGAGGTCATATCAAAGGTGTCCTTGAAGCACCTGAGCGCGCCGTGCATCCTCTATAATCTGGACGGCTTCTACAACGACCTGGAAGCGCTTTTGCATCGCATGATTGAAAAGGGACTGTCGTCCGAAGAGCGGCAGGCGGGCATCTATTTTGCCGAGAATCTTGACGAGATCAAGAGAATCTTATGATTCACATAACGCCCGGTTTGACTGAGAAGGTCCCGCAAGATAAATTGTCCATGCTGCCGCCCGGTCAAGCGTTTTTGATCTCTTCGGTCACTTTCTTCCGGGGCTTCATGCCCAAAAAGGCTACATTCATCACGACCATGGTCAACGTGACCGCCGCCATGGACACCCAAAAACCCCATGTTGAGTCCGAACAAGCCCACTGTTCCGAACAGCGCCATCCAAATATTCTTCCGGTTCATTGTGTACCTTCTCTTACAGCAGCTCGCCGTGGTGACGAACATAGGCTTTTTTCAAGCTGGTCGCCAGCACCATGTAGAGCAGGATGCAGATACTCGCTTTCTGCATTCATAAGCAGCCAAGGAACTGGCAGAAAGCCGGGCGGGGAAATTTGGGCATTCAGCTCCGCAGCGAACGGCACCGTGTTTCAAGTCACGCTCTACCGGCAGATAAGAACAAAGGAGCTTTCGCTTACGCGAAAGCTCCTTTGTTCTGTGGCAGGGGTGGCGGGAGATCAATGCAGCGCCTTTGTGGGACAGGCCTTTGTGCACTCGTAGCAGAGAATACACTCCGTTCCGTTTTTCCGCTTGCGGGATTCCTTGTTGACCTCCACATTCATCGGACAGACCCGCAGGCACTTGCCGCAGTGGACGCACTTGTCCTCATCGCAGTGGACGCGCAGCAGAGAAAAGTAACTCATAGGCTTGAGGAATACCGTGATAGGACACAGATACTTGCAGAACGCCCGGTTGTCCTTGAAGGCAAAGGCCAGCGCAATGCCCGCAAGGTAATAGAGCGCGTTTCCGGCGAGGAACAGCCAGAACATGATCTGCTCCAAGTGCGCAACTTTCATCAGAAACAGCCCCGAAACCAGTGCCAGTGACAGGACGAACATTACATAGCGCAGAACGCCCAGTTTTTCCCTACGTGGCTTCTGCGGCTGCTTGTAGGGCAGAAAATCCAGCACCATGGCCGTCCAGCAGGCATAGCCGCACCAGCCTCGCCCGAACAGCAGCGGGCCAAATATTTTTGCCACTGCATAGTGAATAGTCGCCGCTTCAAAAACGCCGAGAAACAGATAGTACCAGAAGCCCTCGATCTGCATATTCTCGCGGGAGATGACGCCGAGGTAGAGCAGCATATAGCTGCCCACCGCCAGCTGCACGAAATGGCGGGCATAGCGCTTCCCGGCGGTAAAGAGTGCCGTTCCGAGTCCAAGGCAGGCTCCGATGTAGCTGAAATTCAGCAGGTAGAATAAATTGTTCTTTGTGAGCCACAGCGTGGCCGCTACTACTTCAAACAGCAGGAACAGCAGCATGGACGGCACATATTTGTGAAATCCGTTATTGCTTTTCATTGTTACTCTTTTGATCCTCTGCTTTCTGCTTCTTCCCTATTAGCAAATATCCAGAGATATGCATTTCACTTCTGTACTCATCGTTGAGTATAGCAGGAGAACGCAAAATTCATGATCTGAATTGTGTAACACATTGACAGAGTCAACGTGAGCAGTGCAAAGATGGGTAGACTGAACATCTCTCCCCCGCCCGATCAGGTACACAAAACCCTCAAAATTTTCAAATGCGTCTTGACAGAAAGCCAAGAGCAAGTACCACGATAAAAATACCACAGGAAAAATCGAAACGCAAGGAGTGTTTTACGATGGAATACAGAAGATTTGACGATATCCATGCGGACATGGCGTTCCGTGCCAAGCGCATCATGGAGGTCTACGGCGAGCGGGAGCAGTCCCCGGAGGAGCGCCTGCGTGACAAGGACAAACGCCGTGCGGCGTATCATCGCTTCTACACCAACATGAAGTGGGGTCATGCCCAGAATTATCACTTGACGCTGGACAGCGGCGTTATCGGCATCGACAGGTGCGTGGACATCATCGCGGAGCTGTATTGAGATGACATTTTCTCAAAAATTCGTTTGAAATCGAGTTTCGAATTTGATAAAATAAAGCCATACAAAGGTATCACGAGAGTGCATCCGGTGCAGCGGGCGTCGGCGGCAGACTGGCGCGCACAGGCTGTTTGTTCACTGATCATCTCTCTGAATCAGGGCATCCGTTCTGACCGGGCGGAGGCTGAGGGAGGTGAAATCAATGAAGCATGTGAAAGCAGCGTGCATCCTGCAAACGCTGGTGTTTGCCCAGAAGGACGATTGCGGTCTGACCCGTGAGCAGCAGCTCAAGATCAACCATGACGATGTGATCCGCTACAAGGCGACGATGGACAGAAGCCGCACCCGGTATCAGATCACCGGGGAAACCGAACAGGCCGACGGCTCTGTGCTGGTCCGCGTCCGCAAGCAGTATAACGAAAAAGCTGATGTAAGCGAATACTTCAACTAACGCCAAACCCGCCTGATGGAAGTCAGGCGGGTTTGTGATAGAAAGCGTGGGTATGATGAATGATATTTATGAGCTTCAACAGATCCGGCAGCGCATTTTGGAGCGTTACCGGAGCGATCCCAACATCCGCATCAATGTTTCCCTCCGGCAGCCGAAGCGCCATGCGCTGCAATATGCGGATGTACTGACGCACAATATTGAGCTCTTGGATATTTGAACGCTGGGGGCGTATGCAGAGCAGCGGCGCTAAAAGCGGGTAAATGCTCAACTCGATTGTCGGCACGGATGGGCAGAGTCCGCGCAGGCAATACGAACACAAAAAGCACTTTTCTGACAAGTTTGTATGGTGGAAACTTTCCTTTTCACGCCGTATAATGATGGCACAGACAAGGAGGTGGTCAGTATGCTGGCAGAGAATCTGGCGCTCCTGCGAAACATCCGCGGCATGACGCAGGAGGAGGTGGCGGAGGTCATCGGCATCTCGCGCCAGTCCTATTCCAAATGGGAGCAGGGCGAAACGATCCCCGACATTGAAAAATGCGACCGATTGGCAAAATTCTACGGGGTCTCCATCGACTCCCTCGTCCATCAGGATAAGGAGGTCGGCAAGGCGCGGGTGGCGCCTGCCCCGGTAGGCAAGCACCTGTGGGGAACGGTGGCGATGGGTGCCAAGGGTCAGATTGTCATCCCCAAGGCGGCGCGGGATACCTTTTGCTTGAGCGAAGGCGACCGCCTGGTTGTCCTCGGCGACGAGGAGCAGGGCATCGCGCTCATCAAGGCGGAGGTCTTTGAGGAGCGGATGCAGAAGGCCCTGCGTGCAGGTCAGAAATCCAACGAATAAAAGAAGGTGCGATCATGAAATGTCCCGAATGTGGAAAAGAAATGCGGGAGGGGTATCTCTTTTGCAGCAAGGACGGCGCGTTCAGCTTTGCAAACGAGGTGCCGGGTGTGTTTGAGAACGCGAAGAATGCCGATGGCTTTGTGAAAATCACAGACCTCAAGGCAAGCCACCGGACGAGAGTTCCGGCCTCCATCTGCGAGGAATGCAGGACGGTCATACTCAAGTATTGAGTGAAGCTGTCTCTTCCAACCGAAAAAAGTCCCCAAGCCGTTTGCGTCTGGAAATTTTGGGAGTTTTATGTGTGAGTTAAAGATCAATTTCAATCAGGTTGAAAAAGCAATCGCTGTGATGCGTGCGGCGCAAATTTGCCGGGATGGGCATGACAAAGCTGGTCACAGAGGCAATCCGGGCAGAGTGCCGCAATCGTGGTGTTCGGTATATCCGGCCGGACACCGGACTGGAGGAGAAGGTCGCCAGGAAGATCTATCTGTCCGCAGGCTATAAAATCGTGGATATTCTGGATTATCCCAACGGTCGGTCAATGGCTTTATACGAGTTGGAGGTATAGCGGCTAAAAGCGGCATTTGTAAATGCCGCTTTTAGCCTATATGTGTTGCACTGACCACCCCACCGTCCCTGCCGCTGATACAGCCCGCTTTCAATCTGGTGGACCAGCACGTTGCGTGACCAGCCGTTTTTAGCAACCTGTTCGGCATACCAAATATGCTCATCTGCATTCTTCACCTTGTCCATCAGGGCAATATGGTGATACCAAGTAATTTGTGCAACAGGCTGTTGCACAAATTCATCGTCCGGATAGCGCCATGGTGAGCTGTCGGAGCGATCGCCGCGAAGATACGCGAGGAATGTCTCGATCTCGTCCTGACCGGAGAGGACTTTTCCGTAGGTTGTCTCAAGTACAAATCGGAGTCGTTTCGGCTCCGATTTGTACTTTTTGCCACCGTTCATTCGGCGGATTTTCCGTTGTTTCCGTCCGGCCTGCCCGCTTTTTTTGTGTTCTGAGTCAAAAGTGGGTCAGAGATTGTAATTTCCGGATGGGACTGGCGAACTGCAACCTTGCGCCACAGTCTGCGCGATCTATCCTCATGTCACAAATGGCGTAAAAGGCAGGGGTTCATAGGTGTATTTGTCCATCACGGCAGTTGCTTCGGCCTCGGTGACAGAGCGAAAGTCATCACTGCTGACATAGTGATCCGCTGTGACGGAGTAGCGCCATGGTGAGCTGCCGGAGCCGTCATCCAGATACAGCAACGTTTCCAGATGCTGTAACTCTCCGCTGGTATAGCGGTAGTAAGAGTAACTGCTTTCAAATGCACTGCTGCTGCATTCGTTGGCCAGACTGCCATCGGCGCAGAAATACCAGCGGTTACGCTTCCAGCCGTCCACCACGCGGACGGCCTTCGCGCCGTCGAGGCGGTAAATATTGAAGATCACGGTATGGCCGTCGCCCCAGTCCGCGCCGAGCAGCAGCTCAACCCCATCACCGTCAAGATCACGCAGCAGCCAGCCGGGTGTCTGGTAGTAGTCGTTCGCGGACAGGAGATCGTGGCTGAAGTCGGTCTGCACGTCGCTTGCGCCGGAGCGCCGCAGGTCGCTGATCTCGGCGAGCAGCGCGTCGTAGGCAGCGTAGCCGGTCGTGCTCGCCGCATCGCCACGCGCAGGGGGCGAAAACACGGAGGAGGCAGGGCACATGTCATTTATGTGGATTCCGTTGTCCTTCAAAAATCGCGTGAGTACGCCTTGTGAGTCGCTTTGCAGTGCCTCGTATTGGCGCTGGCTGACAGGATCGTTTTCCAGGAACTGCACATCGGACGGCAACACCAGCAGATACACATACTCATCATCGGCTCCGAGGACATACTCGGCGATGCCGAGAATCTCGGGGACAGGCAGTGCGTCATAGCCCCTCCATTCCTTGAAATTATCCCAGCTCATAGCGACCAGCCACCATACGTTGCCCATTCCCCCGTCGGGATACGCCGCAAGCGCGTTCTTTTCCGACAGATGGAACAGCATGATCCCATATCCCAGATAGGCAGTCCCCTTGTCGCAGGCGGAGAGCTCTGCAATATCCTCCCATGCAGCGGGAACGGTGAGCGTCAGCGACAGCGTCGGCTCGGTCATGGTTTTCATTTCCTCCTCTGCCGGCTCGCTTGCGCCAATACATCCAAACAGATAGTCTCTCAACTCCGTACTTCCGGAACGCAACTCATAGAGCCGCGCTGTCTTGCCGTCAGTAATGGGGTTGACCAGCATTTCACGCTCAGAGAGCATGATCTCGCAGCGTTCGCCCGCGGCGCTGATAAAATAGAGCCTTGCATAGCAGTCCTCCATTGCTGACGCAGCACCAAGGCGTTTATATTGCATGGCATCCAGCAGAGCGTAGACGGCGTCCGTTTCCTCCGCCGTCAACTGGACGTTGGATGGCTGCGCGCCGCTTTCGTCCGTTACATCGGCATAAGTGACCTGTTCCCGATGGAAACCGACCAATCCGGCGGCATCGGTATCCGTAGGCGGATTTGTCAGAAAGCACACCGCCACGACGACGCACACGGCGACCGACGCCGCGACCACCCAGAACGCGGGCTTTTTGTAGTGAAGCGCATTCCGCACACGCTCCTTGACGCCAACTTCACCGAACGCCAGCGGGCAGGTGATGACCGCCTTGCGCGGCATACTGCACGCAAGCAGCACCGTGGAATAGGTCTTGACGGCGCTCTCGTCCATGCCGCGCAGCACGCGCTCGTCGCAGGCCAGCTCGATGTCGCGGCAGAGCAGGGTATAGGCAAGCCACAGCAGCGGGTTGAACCAGTAGACCGCCAGCAGGGCAAAGCCCAGCGGCTTCCACCAGTGGTCACGCCGCGCGAGATGCGCCCTCTCATGCGAGAGTACATTCTGCCGCTGCACCTCGTCCAGACCGGAGGGCAGATAGATGCGTGGTTTTACAACGCCGAGGATAAACGGCGAGGAAATGGCATCGCAAAGATAAATGTGATCTTGAACGGGGAGCGATACACTCACGCGCCGACGCAACCGAAGATAACTCACGAGCGCATAGAGCAGCATGGCTCCAAGGCCGATGAGCCACACCCATCCCGCGAGATACGTCCACACATAGAGCGGGTTGACGCTTGCCAACGGCGCGGCGGCAAAGCTCTCGCTCAGCGAAGGGTTCACCGCGTTGTCGATGATCGTCACGCCGCTCGTGATGGTCGGCGCGGGATCGAAGCGCACGACCTCGGGGCTGAGGGTCTCCGCACTGGGAATGAGGCTCAGCGCGCTCTCGATGGAGAACGGCAGCATCAAGCGCAGCGCGACCATGCCCCAGAGCAGAACATTCATCCACTTGGGCGAACGCTTCCATACAAAGCGGAGCACAAGAACAACCAGCACCAGCCAGCTTGCGGAAATGCTCAGATTCAAGAGCTTCAAAAAGACGGCGGCCATAGGCTCACTCCTTTCCGCAGCGGTCGATCATGCGTTGAATTTCCGCAATGTCCTTCTCCGAAAGAGATTTCCGGGTGGTAAAAGCCGCCAGAAACGCGGGAAGGGAACCGTCGAAGGTGTCCTCCACAAATTTCTCGCTCTGTACGGCGTTATAGCCCTCCTGTGAAAGAAGAGAAGTGACCGTGCCGTTTTCGTTCTGAAAGATACCGTGTTCGCAAAGTTTTTTCAAAACTGTGTAGGTCGTAGACTTTTTCCATTGCAGCTCCTGTTCGCACAGTTTCACCAGCTCGCCAGAGGTCAGCGGCTCGTGCTGCCAGATGAGTTCTGCAAAACGCGTCTCAACAACGCCCAGTTTGTAACCGTCCATGTGTGCCTCCTCCTTTGTTGGTCTACTTATGATAGACTCCTGATGCTTGAAGTCTATCATAAGTAGACTCACCTGTCAAGCACATTTTGCGCCGCTGAAATCAATGAAGGCTACCCGGCCTCAGAAAACAGCAAAGAACATTCCGCTAACCTGCGATATTTACAGCCATGTAATCGCAGACCTTTCCGCTATCCGCTCCCGTTGGGGTCAGCGTTTGGGTCAGAAAAAAGCAGTACCAAAAAACGGAACTTATGAAAAGCAAAAGTCCTCGAAATCAGACAATTTCGAGGACTTTTGGCAAGCTATTTCATTCCGGATATTTTGCTTCATCCGCTTCGGCCATCAAACGGTCGAAGTCACTCTGATAGTTTTTGTCCTGAATGACACGATACTTTTCAAATTCACTTTCCGCAAACACCTTGGCTATGGCTGCTGTGACCTTTCCTTTGTCCTGCAAGATCTCAGCATCGTTGAATTGCAGAAATGCATCAAGCTTAGACGCCCAATCTTCCATCGTCATTGGAACATGACGTCTGGCCTGTCTGGTCGCGTAGTCAAGATACATTGTGACGATCTCGTTGAGTTCTTGCAGTTCATCCTGAAACAGATAGTTCTTTGCGACAGATACGTCCGCTTTCACGATTTTTCCGTTCGGAGCGTTTTTCCATGATGTCAGTCCCATGTGCTCTTTGGCATGATCTTCTCTGGACATGATAACTTCTGCCGCAGTGCTGCCATGCACCGCATAGTGCATCTTGTTCTGGACAGTTGCGAAGAAGTCCTTGGTCGTTTTGCTGTCCAGGGAATAGTCTACGGCAGTTGCGTAGATATCGGTGATTTTCTGATAGAAACGGCGTTCGCTGGCACGGATCTCCTGAATTTCTGAAATCAGGTGATCAAAGTAGGATTCATTGAAAATCTGACCGTTGGTCAGCCGCTCCTTGTCCAGCACATATCCCTGTTTTGTAAAGGTTTCCAACACCTTCGTTGCCCACTGTCGGAATTGCACTGCTCTGAAAGAATTGGTGCGGTATCCCACCGCAATGATTGCCGGTAGCGCATAGAAGTTATATTGATAGGTTTTTCCGTTGTCAGCAACTTGTGCAAATTTTGCACGAGTTGCTTCTTCAGTCAACTCTCCATCCTGAAAGATGTTCTTGAGGTGCTTGGTCACTACGCTTCGGTCCACATCAAAAAGCTGTGCGATCCCATCTTGAGTCAGCCAGACCTCGCCATCCTGTACACGGACTTCGATACTGTCTTCACCGGCATCCTTGGTAAAAACAAGAAAATCTACCGTACTGTTACGGATGGTCTTTCTTCTTTTTTCTGTGTCATTGTTTTTCATGTTTATTCCCTCGTATGAAGATGGTCAGTTACTTCATGCAGCAATCCCTGACACCCCACCAGCACATCCTGCCAAGTAGCCTCGAAATCGCCCGTGTACCACGGGTCGCAACATCGCGGGGTGGTCGGTGTAGTCCATTCTCTGCAATCTTCTCTGCGCACTAAAGGCGTTCTTTGTTATCAGAGAGCTTGTCCAATAACGTAACATTGTGTCCCTACGGGATTTGTGCAAGCGCCGCTTGCACAATTTTCTTTTCGGGAAAACGCAGTGCGAACTTTGTCATATATTTCAGGTTGCTCACGGAGTAGCCGGTGGCGTCCGGGAAAGAAATTTTGATGTCGGCGGCAAGATTTTCAACAAATTTATTGCTCTATATGCTACCCCGTCGAATTCGACGAGGTTAGATTCTGAGCTGTTGAATTGGTTCGCACATTCAATCTTGCTTCGATTGCGCATCCTCGGCTGCGTCAAGCTGCAGCAACCTGTGATCCTCCGTCAGCACCTTCATCTGGCTAATGGCAATGGCATTGAGCTTTGCCAAACGCTCCGCCTGCGGGATTCCCTCGTTGATGAATACTGCATTCAGATTTTCCAGATTGGACAGACACACGAGCTGTGATACATTCGCGTAGTCCCGAATGTTACCCTTGAGATCTGGATGGGCGTCACGCCACTCCTTAGCGGTCATTCCGAACAACGCCATATTCAGAACATCTGCTTCGTTGGCGTAGACCAGCGAAATCTGCCGCGCAGACAGTTCCGGCGGAATCAGATTTTCCTTGATAGCATCGGTATGAATCCGATAATTGATCTTGGCAAGGTTGCGCTTGATGTCCCAGCCAAGCTGTTTCATCTCCTCAGTCTTGAGGCGTTCAAACTCTTTGACTAAGTAGAGCTTAAACTCGACAGAGATCCACGAGGCAAACTCAAATGCAATTTCTTTATGCGCGTAGGTTCCGCCATAGCGGCCAGCCTTGGAAACAATGCCGATGGCGCCGGTCGCATCCACCCACTTCTGCGGTGTCATCACAAAGCTGTTCAGCCCTGCCTGACTTCTAAACGCATCGAATTCGACACGGTTAAAATTCGGATTGTAGAGCGTTTCCCACACTCCGAGGAACTCAATGGTGTTTCTGTTGCGAAGCCAGTTTTGGATGATGTACCGTGGATTATCACTATCCTTGATTTTTGCAATGTCTGTTAAGCTGAGAAAATCATCTCGCTTGAGATCCCACTGCACATTGATTTCCGTTCCACGAACGACCAGCTTATCCATTTCTATCGCATCTCCTTGCAGTCAGTTCATCCAGCAACCCCTGACACCCCGCCAGCACATCCTGCCAAGTCGATTCGAAGTCTTCGGTGTACCACGGGTCGGCAACATCGCTGGGATGGTTGGTGTAGTCCATCAGGAGGCGGAGCTTGCCGTCCGGGTCGCCGCTGCAGATGCGCTGCATATTCCGCAGGTTCGCGCTGTCCATGCCGATCAGCAGGTCGTATTCGTCGTAATCTTGATTCGTAAGCTGCCGCGCGACATGACCGCCGCAGGCGATTCCGTGCTCGGATAACTTGCGCCGCGCCGGAGGATAGACCGGATTGCCGATTTCCTCCCGGCTGGTTGCCGCTGATTCGATATGGAACTGTGATGCCAGCCCAGCCTTCTTGACCAAGTCCTTCATCACGAACTCGGCCATCGGACTGCGACAGATATTGCCGTGGCACACAAAGAGTATCTTTTTCATTGCATTCGCTCTCCTGCGTTGCTTCTTTTCCACCAGTATAGCAGGAAACCGCTTGCTCGTCGAGAGAAGAATGCAGCCATGCCTGAGATTCTATGGCTTCCAGCAGTTTTGCTTTCTTCCAGCCGAAGCGCAGCACAGCTCGGATGTACCACGCCCGTTCCTCGTTGCTGCTGCACCGCTCTAAAATCGCCACATTCTGCGTCCAGCCGAGGCTCATCGCCAGCCGTGTGATTTCAGGGGATTCTTCATAGGTCGCGTAAAACGCCCGCATACGGCGCAGGTTGCGGGGAGAAAAGCCCTCAACCGCAGGATAGGTCGTTTGCAGGTACTCGGACGCTGCAACAGCCGCGCCTTTCTCTGCTCTGCCGCTGACCACTCGGCCAATCTCGCAGTACAATTCCATCTGCGGAAGCTGCGCCGCCATAAGCTTGTCCAGTGTGGTGAACATGGTGACGTAATCTGTGGGTTTGCGAATGTTCATGGGCTTTCTCCTTTCTCTATCTGGGGTGGCAATTCGCTATCTAATAAATGTATTTTCTTCTGCATGTAATTGTGCTATAATAACAATTAAATATAAAAAATGAGGAACGTTTTGTTACTTTTGAACGGTTTGAATTCATCGCAAACTGAAAAGACGTTTAAAATGATCATGATTGTATTTTTAATAAAACGGGGATAAAGGAGGAAGAATTGCTGTGCCGAAGGATGCAGAAAGATATTTAGACCTTATTAGCTTACACCTACAAGAACATCGCGCAGCGCTATTTGTCGGTTCTGGTTTTAGTCGAAATGCCGCAAAAATTACCCCTAGTGTAAAAGATTTGCCCCTTTGGAATGATTTGAAACAATGCTTTATAGAAAAATTGAATTTAGATCATGAGGGAGTAGTAGAGATGGAACGCGAGAGTCCTTTGACGCTCGCAGAACAGGTTGAAATTGCGTATGGCCGCCCAGAGTTGGATAGGCTTTTATCGGATGCTATTCGTGATGATGACTACCGCCCGGCACAGCCCCATTTAAAGTTGCTCCAGCTTCCTTGGAATG
>OQWI01001168.1_pt1 | contig 11542 bp, 10 predicted proteins | sample 1691551 | NCBI WGS metagenome assembly OQWI01 (sample SAMN03418259, study PRJEB22391) | human gut metagenome | biome: human-gut; feature: organic feature; material: feces | host: Homo sapiens | place: Tanzania | collected 2013-01
CCAAAAGACAACTCAACAAGGCTACCATCGTTTTCCCACTTCCCACGTCGCCCTGAACGAGCCGGTTCATCTGACGCCCCGTGGCTACATCGGCGCGGATATCACGCATAACACGCTTTTGGGCACCGGTAAGCTGGAAGGGCATATGGTTATTGTAGAAGTCGAGAAAGAGGGAGAAGTGTTGCAAGGTGTCGCCGACGGCAGCATTGACCTGCTGGTTGGCACACATGCCCTGATAGAGCCCTCCGTGGCTTTCCTGAATCTCGGATTTGTCGTCATTGATGAGCAACACCGTTTTGGAGTTAAACAGCGTGCCCGTTTATGGCAGAAGAATATCCATCCCCCCCATATCCTCGTGATGACCGCCACGCCCATTCCCCGCACCTTGGCGATGACGGTCTATGGAGACCTCGATGTCAGTGTGATCGATGAACTCCCGCCAGGCAGAAAACCCATCCAGACCCTCCACTATAGGCAGAACGACCGCACTGCTTCGAACCACGCCCGACTCGACCGCGCAACTGATGTAGCTGCGCCAAGCCGAAACGCTCGGCATTTTCAATGACCATGACCGTGGCGTTGGGCACATTCACGCCTACTTCAATAACGGTGGTAGAAACCAGAATGCGCGTTTCGCCGCGTTTGAAGGCTTGCATGGCTGCATCCTTGTCGGCTGGCTTCATCTTGCCGTGTACCCTACTGATACGAAATTCGGGGAAGATGTCGCACAGTGCGGCGTAGCCCTCTTCGAGGTTCTTCAGGTCGCTCTTCTCGCTCTCGGTGATGAGCGGATAGACGATATATACCTGTCGTCCGAGACGTATCTGCTGACGTATGCCGTTGTAGAGCGACGTCATCTGATTGTCAAACTTGTGTATGGTCTGCACCGGTTTGCGTCCTGGTGGCAACTCGTCGATGACACTTACGTCAAGGTCACCGTATATTGTCATGGCGAGAGTGCGTGGAATTGGGGTGGCGGTCATAACAAGAATGTGTGGCGGATTCTCGCTCTTTGCCCATAAGCGTGCTCGCTGGGCTACGCCAAAGCGGTGTTGTTCGTCTATGACTGCAACTCCGAGACGCTGGAAGCGCACAGGGTCTTCGAGTATGGCATGTGTTCCGACGAGTATGCGCACATCGCCCGATATGAGTCCGTCGAGTACTTTGGTGCGCTGCTTGCCCTTCACCATGCCCGTGAGCAATTCGATGCGTATGTCCATACCGTCAAGAAACTCGCGTATAGTGGCAAGATGCTGCTCCGCCAATATCTCGGTAGGCGCCATGATGCACGCCTGATAGCCGTTGCCAAGAGCAATGAGCATGGTCATAAGCGCCACAAGCGTCTTGCCCGAACCTACATCACCTTGCAGCAGACGGTTCATCTGGCGGCCCGAACGCATATCGTCGCGTATCTCGTGCATCACACGTTTCTGTGCACCGGTGAGTTCGAACTTGAGGTTGTTGGCATAGAAGTCGTTGAACTCCTGCCCTACTCTGTTCAATACGTAGCCACGGTATTTGCGACGATGGTCGCTGGCGTAGCGCAGAATGTTGAGCTGAACATAGAACAGCTCTTCAAACTTGAGTCGTTCGCGCGCCTTCTGCATGTCCATAGCGTTGCGCGGATAGTGAACGCAACGCATGGCCTCATCGCGCGACATAAGATGCAGACGCTCCACGATGAATGGTGGCAGCGTCTCGGGCAATGGCGTGGCTATCTTCTGGAGCATCGTCTTGACCAGACGCTCTATATTGCGCGACGACATGCCCGCCTTCTTCATACGTTCTGTGGTGATATAGTATGGCTGCATGCCCATCTCAGAGAGCTGCAACTCTTTAGCAAGGTCGATATCGGGATGGGCTATCTGATAGCGTCCGCCGAACACCGAGGGTCGTCCGAACACTATATACTCCACACCCACCTTATAATTCTTGTAAACGTATTGCGCACCCGAGAACCATACGAGGTCCATCACGCCATGGTCGTCGGTGAAGTGTGCCACAACTCGCTTCTTGCGCGGTCCCATCTCAAACTCCTCAAACGACAGTATGCGTCCCTTTATCTGCACGAAGGGCATGTCGCTCGTCAACTCGCTGATGGCATATATACGACTGCGGTCGACGTATTTGTAGGGATAATACTCCAACAAGCCACCCCAGGTGCTCACCTCGAGTTCCTTCTTCAACAGCTCCTTGCGCTGCGGCCCGACACCGGGCAGATACATTATGTCTTGTGAGAGTATGTCCATCGCTGATGCGAGTTTTGAATTTTGAGTTAGGATTTTTGAATTATTCTCGGCTTACGCCTGCGATTTGGAATTGATGAATTATGAGTTTTGAGTTGAGCAATTCAAAATTGAATAATTCCTAATCGGCGTAGCCGACCAATTCAAAACTCAAAACTCAAAATTCAAAACTCGAAAAATGTTTTTTGACGAAACACAACTCAGCGACCAGATCGGTTTGCAGAGGAACTCTGCAAACAATAAGTCATAAGGCGTTGTGAGCTTTATGTTCTCACGGTTGCCGTCAACCATTGTTATCTTCATTCCGGCAGCCTCAGCCACTGATGCGTCGTCGGTGAAGTTGTCGCTGTATTCGGTATTGAATGCGCGCTTTATCTGCTGTATGTCGAATGTCTGCGGAGTCTGCACCGTACGGTAGTTGTTGCGCTGCACATTGTGTCCTCCTTCATCGTCAACAAAACGCAGAGTGTCGGTGACGGGCAATACGGGCAGCGCTGCTCCATGCATACGAGCAGCCTCAAAGCATCGGGCTATTGTCTCTACCGATACAAAGGGACGCACGCCGTCGTGAATACCTACAACACCTTGTGCATCGTCAGGCACGGCAGCGAGTCCATTCTTAGATGAATGGAAGCGTGTTTCGCCTCCATCTACTACGGTGTGTTCTACTGCAAACGCATACTTACTGCACAGCTGGCGCCAATAGTCCTGCTGCGAGTGCGGCAGAACTACGATGATGCCCAACTGCGGGTTGTACTGATTGAAACGCTCTATGGTGCGCATTAGCACCGGTCGGCCATCAACGGGCAGAAACTGCTTGGGCAAATCGCCACCCATACGCAATCCCTTGCCACCAGCCACTATTATAATGTAGTCCAATGTTAAATATTAAATGAGAGATGAGAAATGTTAAATGTTAAATTGATAGATTGTGATGTCAACTTGTCAACTCGTCAACTCGTCAACTAACCTTCGTACATCATTCCCTTCTTCAGCGCCTCTGCTACGCGTTCGCCCTTGAGCAGCGTCACAAGAGTATAGCCGTATTCGAACGATGCACCGGGACCTTTGCCTGTTATGATGTTGCCGTCGACAGTACAAAGAGCGGCTGTGTATTCGGCTCCTTCGAGCTGGTCTTCAAAACCCGGATAGCATGTAGCACATCTGCCACGCAACAGTCCGAGATGGCCCAACACCATAGGTCCGGCACAGATAGCACCTATCAAACGGCCAGCCTCAGCCTGACGCATTACGGCATGGCGTACACCTTCGTGCTCATCGATGTTCTTTGCACCTGGCATACCGCCAGGAATAAGCAGCAAGTCGGCATCGGCAAAGTCGGCATCGGCAAAGAGCATGTCTGCCTTCACCGTCACACCGTGAGCCGACTCCACCTCAATAGAGTCGCCAATGCTTACAGTCTTCACTTCCACGCCGCTGCGGCGCAGTATGTCTACGGGAGCCAACGCCTCGATATCCTCAAATCCGTTGGCAAGAAATTCGTATGCTTTTGCCATATTACGTATGTTTACTAAAGGTTTTTCAGCCGTCTTTGTTTTTGGGCGCAACACTCCGAACGGGTCGGCTGTCTTCTCGTCTTCCTCGTCGCGCTTCTTCAAAGAATAAAAACGTGCCATATATGTTTACTGTTTAATTAGCTCGGGCAATATAAACACCGAGTGAATCTTCTGTTTCTCCTTGGGCGGTATCTGCATGTAGTCGCGGTAGAGATCGTGCAGATAGGCATCTGTATTGGCTGGTGCCGAGAATCGTTTGCCCTCAAACTCTATCGTTCCCAACGGGAATATGGAGTCGCGACGGTGCATTATGCCGTAGCCGTTGTTGATGAGTATGTTCGACATGTATGTACCGCTGCGCTTGAAGGCGAAGGCAGCCTTCCACATCAGTTTGCAGAACTGGTAACGTGCACCGAAGTAGAACAGTTCGGCTACAGCGCGCCACGAATACTGATGCGAATGATGCAGTATGGAGTAGCAGCGCGACATGTCCTTGCCATACTTGCGGCAGAACGCACGCGACACATTGGGATAGTCAATCATAGGGAATATGTCGACAAACAGACCCTTGCAGTAGTCGAGCGAGAAGTCTTCATTGCCCTCAACATAGAACGAATTGAGGTCGCGCACCTTCATAATAGGCTCGCGTGTATTCTCTGTATCGGGTGTCTGCAGACGCAATGTTGGCGGCAACTCCTTGGGTGCCACCTCTGCAAAGCGACGAGCATCGTCCTGCGGCATAGCAATATCGATGTCGTCGTCCCACGGAATGAATCCGCCGTGGCGCACGGCACCCAACAGCGAGCCTCCGTCGAGCCAATAGCTTATGTTATGCTTGCGGCAGATACGGTCGATTTCTTCGAGAATGCCGAGCTGTTTGAGCTGACACGTGCGCAACTGCTGCTGCTTGAATTGTTCAAGATAGTTCATCTATCGTTGTTTTACCCTTTTACTTTTTTACCTTTTTACTCTTTTACCTTTTTACTTTTCTACTCTTTTACTCTTCTCACGTCAATCACCTGTCCGGTGCAGTCAGAAGCAAGCGTCTGCAGAGTAGCCTCAGCTACACGTTCGGGCATGAGCAGTGTGTCGTCAGGCTCAATACCGAAGTTGTGCTGACGCATAGGAGTCTTTGTGCGTTCGGGGTTTATACAGTTGATCTTGATGCCGTCGCCGTCCCACTCCTGCGCCACAGCCTGCACAAAGTTGACAATGGCAGCCTTGGTAGACGAGTATATGCTGTAGAAGGCACGACCACGAGTATAAGAGCTTGATGTGAAGAATATCAGCTTGCCCTCGGTCTGCTTCAGATAAGGATAAGCCTCAAGCGCCACATTCACCGTACCCATATAGTTGGTCTGCACTGCGTTCTGTATGGTCTGATAGTCCATAGTGGCAAGCGGCTCCTTGTTGAGCACACCGGCTGTACATATCACATAGTCGATACGGCCAGCCTGCTCGTGGGCATCGGTCATGGCACGTACCACATCCTCGCGAACGCCTATGTCGATATGGTTTTCCGAACGTGAATAAGAGAACACCTTGGCACCGTTCTGACGCAGCATGTCAACCACACACTTGCCAATACCGTAGCTTCCGCCGAACACAACAGCCACCTTATCGCGGAACACGTCGTTGACATGTGCTATCGAGTCGGGCTCGGTATTCTTCAGTTGAAACAGCTTATCGAGCATATATGTATCCTCACGATATGTAAGCTTCATGTTGCTCTCCTCACCACGCACTACGAAAACGGGTTCGTCGGTATAATGACGCACTACGCCACAATCGTCGGTAGTCTTGAATGCGGGGTCTTTCAATGCACGCTCATAAGCATCGGCTATGAGCTGACGGTCGAAAGCCTGCGGAGTCTGTCCGCGACGCAGACGTGAGCGGTCGGGGATGGAAGTTATGTTGTCGTTGTCGTCAACCTCAATAATGGTGTCGGCAGAGGGTATTGCCACATCAATGGCACGATGGTCGGCAAGAGCGTCAATCACATCGTTGATGATGCGCTGGCTCACGAGCGGACGTACGGCATCGTGGAAGATAAGGTTCACGTCCTCGTTGTCGTAAGCCTGTATAGCCGAGAGCGACGAGTCGTAGCGCTCCTTGCCACCCTTGAGTATCTTCTTCACCTTATGCCACTTGTTGCGCAGCACGATGTTCTCGAAGTCGGCTATGAGCATAGGGTTTGACACGATGGCTATCTCGTCGATGCGGGAATTGCGTTCAAACACGTCGACGGTGTGTTCAACCACCATCTTGCCCGCCACCTTGAAGAATTGCTTTGGTGTGGAAATGCCGAGACGCGATCCTACGCCTCCTGCCAGTATGACGGCTATATTTCTTTTCATGCTTTGTGAATTTAGGGTTTCAAATAAGTAGCTTTTGCTTTCAGAGCTAATCGGTGCAGAACAGCATGAGAAAGGCGAAGTATCGGCTGTAGTCCTTAGCCAGACGTGCAAGGGCGTTCTTCATGTGATACTTAACGGTGTTGACCGAAATGCCGAGTTCGTCGGCTATCTCCTTGTGGCTCATTTGGCCGAAAACGTATAGGTTGAGCACCACTCTGTAGCCCTCGGGCAGCGATGCAATCATTTCGGAAAGCGCCTCGTCGGAGATCTGGCTTATGTCCGGTTCGTCGTCGGTAGGAGAGTCGGGTATGTTGTCGGTGAATGTTATGTTGCCCTTGCGGCGCAGAAAACCGAGCGCCTCATTGGCAGTAACCCTCGACAGCCATAACCTTAGCGTGCCTTCGCCCCGATACTCGTATTGGCTCATCGACGTGAATATCCTGACGAAAGTGTCCTGCACTACATCGGCCACGTCGTCCCTGTCCGGAACATATCGCATGACAATAGCCATGATATATCCCGAATACTGGTCGTAGAGCCGTCGCATGGCAGCGCGGTCGCCGTTCTGTATGTCGCGCACGAGGCGCTCTTCAGGTTTCAAAAGTTTCAACAGTCGGTTATGGGGGTGCCGGTGTAAGTGAGTTTCAGTTGTAGGGGGTGTGTGTCGCCATTGTCGATGGTGTAGGCGGTGATGTGCAGAAACACGGTCAGCACACGAGTCTTGGGAGTGTATTTGCCCCACGACTGCTGGTCGGTAGAGGCATCGGTGGGCCCCAGCATGAGCTGTACGTTGTGGCGCTTGCCGTCAGTCTGCACTTCAATCTGCCACACCGAAGGCTTTATGGCGTACACTATTGTGCCGTCGGATTGCTGCACCGATTCGTAAGCCACGCTCTGCGCTCCGGTGGAAACGCCCTCGATGGCGTGCCCGGCGAATATGGTTTGTACAATCTGCATGGTAGGTATGGCGCCGAACATGAAGGTTGTGCCGGCTTCGCTCATCAGTATCTTGTCGATGCTCTTGCCGCTGACGTCCCATTTTCCGCTGTATGGCGTGCCCGACTGTGAGTTGTAGCTCATGTTGAACTGCTTGTCGGGTGCGTCGTCGACACTGCACGAAGCCAGCGACATGGCTGTGAGCAGCAGCGTACACATTATTAATATATATAGTCTGTGATGCATTGGTGTAATACGTTTGTTGTATGTTGTCTATACTTATAATGCGATGACGCTGATAATATTGCATGCAATGATAGTAAAAAAACGCATAAAAACGCAACGTTAAATAATTTAAATCTATAAAATTGCTTAATTTCAACATTTCGATTTTATTTGATTTTTATTACTTTTGCATCGCATTAATTGATAGTTTTCTTAATAAGCGGATGACTCTTTTAACATTATGAAAATAGGATTGTTTATTCCCTGCTACGTCGACGCACTCTATCCGGAGGTGGGTGTCGCCACATACAAGCTCCTCAAGAGTCTTGGACTTGACGTAGCCTACCCCCTTGACCAGACTTGTTGTGGACAGCCTATGGCCAATGCAGGATTTGAGAATATGGCAGGCAAGATAGCCGACAGCTTCGACGAGAAGTTTGCCGGATTCGATTATGTCGTGGCTCCGTCGGCATCGTGTGCTGCTTTTGTCAAGCTGTATCATCCACGATTGGCTAAAGGACATCATGAGTGCCTCACGTCGAAGAAGATTATGGACGTGGTGGAATTCATTCACGACGTAGTGAAGCCCAGTAGCCTTAAGGCAAGCTTCCCCCACGTGGTGAGTGTACACAATTCGTGCCATGGAGTGCGCGAATTGGGACTCTCGTCGCCGTCAGAACGCAACGTGCCACAGTTCAACAAGATTATCGACCTGCTGCGTATGGTGGACGGCATAACCATACGCGAACCCGAACGCAAGGACGAATGCTGCGGATTCGGAGGCATGTTCTCGGTGGAAGAACCTGACGTTTCGACACGAATGGGCGAGGACAAGATAGCACGACACATGGCTACGGGAGCCGAATACATCACGGGTCCCGACTCGTCGTGCCTTATGCACATGCAGGGCATTGCACGCAAGGAGAACAAACCTATTAAGTTCATACATGTAGTACAGATATTGGCAGCAGGACTATGAGTACACTACACAGCAAAGCGGCACGCCGCTTCAACGAAAACAGAGAGAAGACAACATGGCACGACGCCACTTTCTGGGCGCTAAGACAGAAGCGCGACCAGATGGCGAAGGGCTTGGACGAATGGGAACAGCTGCGCGAGCACGCCAGCCAGATAAAACGGCACACCATAACGCATCTGGCTGACTATCTGGAGCAGTTTGCCGCTCAGCTTGAAAGCCGTGGCGTGATAGTACACTGGGCACGCACAGCCGACGACTTCAACAATACGGTGCTCGAAATACTTAAGCAGCACGGCGTGAAGAAGATGGTGAAGTCGAAGTCGATGCTTACTGAGGAGTGTGGCATGAATCCATTCCTCGAACAGAACGGCATAGACGTGGTGGAGACCGACCTCGGCGAGCGTATTCTGCAACTGCTTCATCAGAAGCCGAGTCATATAGTTATGCCGGCTATTCACCTGAAACGTGAGGAAGTGGGCCGTATGTTTGAGGAGAAAGGCATCAGCCGGGAGATTGGCAATTATGACCCTACATATCTGACACGCTGCGCACGCATGCATCTGCGCAACCAATTCATGGAGGCTGGGGCCGGTATGACGGGCTGCAACTTCGGTGTGGCTGAGTCGGGCGACATCGTGGTGTGCACCAATGAGGGCAATGCCGACATGTCTACGTCAATGCCTAAGCTTCATCTGGTGGCTATGGGCATCGAGAAGATAGTGCCCGACTACAAATCGCTTGCTGTTTTCCAGCGTCTGCTTTGCCGTTCGGCTACCGGACAGCCTACTACTGCATACACATCGCATTTCCGTCAGGCTCGACCGGGTGCCGAGATGCACGTGATTCTGGTAGACAACGGTCGAAGCGACATACTCGCTGATAGCGAACATTGGGAGACTTTGAAGTGCATTCGTTGCGGATCGTGCATGAACACTTGTCCCGTCTATCGCCGTTCGGGTGGCTATTCATATACATACTTTATACCCGGACCTATCGGCGTGAACCTTGGTATGCTGCGCAATGCCAGTTGTTATAGCGACAATGTGTCGGCTTGTACGCTGTGCTTGTCGTGCGACAATGTGTGTCCGTCGAAGGTCGGACCTGGCTCGCAGATATATCTGTGGCGTCAGAAACTCGACTCGCTACATCGTGCCGACCCTATGAAGAAGTTCATGTCGATGGGTATGGAGGCATTGTTTGAACATCCGCATCTGTATGCTGCCGCCCTGCGTCTGGCTCCGTTGGCCAATATCGTGCCTGACAAACTCACACGCGTGCGTGGAGTGAATCCTTGGAGCGTTGGACATACTAAGCCTGAGTTTGCCAAGGAGTCATTTCAAGATATGTGGAAGAAGGGTAAGGTTTAGTGTTGAATGTTAAGTGTTAAATGTTGAGTGTTTAATGATTAATGTTGAATTCTGATGGGTAATTATAAAGAAGAACTTTTGCAGAAGCTCCGCAGCAATACGCGAGAGCAATACGATATGCCTGCCGACGAAGTGAAGGGCATAACCTATGCCGATACGGTAGTGCAGTTCATTGAGATGAGCCAGGCTGTGGGTGCCAATGTGGTTGAGGCTGCCCCAGACGACAGTATTGACGACATCATACGTAAGGCTTATCCCGATGCCAAGGTTGTGGCTTCCAATCTTCCGGAGGTAAAGATTGCAACGCTAAATCCCGACAATGTGGCAGACGCTCAGGCTCTTAACGGCACCGACGTGGGTGTGGTGAGCGGTCAGATAGGTGTGGCTGAGAACGGATGCGTGTGGATTCCGCAGTCGATGAAGCAGAAAGCTGTGTGCTTCATCTGCGAATATCTCGTCATCGTACTGCCCAAGAGCGGCATCGTAAACAATATGCACGAGGCTTACGCCCGCATCGAAATGCCGGCAACAGGACTCGGAACGTTCATCTCAGGACCGTCGAAGACTGCCGACATCGAGCAGGCTCTTGTCATGGGAGCGCAGGCTGCACGTGGCGTTACGGTTGTGATAACTGAATAGGGCAATAGTATATACAGTTTGATATAGGAACGGCGGACTCCCGTCCGATGCACAGTTGGCATTTTAAGCTATAGATTTTTTGCTGTGCGTCGGATGGGAGTACGCCGTTCCTTTTAGTTTATTTATGTAGTCAGATGGTTGTTCTCGGCTGTTTTTACAATCTTTAGAGTTCGTTAGATATTCCTATAGATTAATCTATTTCGGAACACTTGTTTGGTTAGAGTATATTGTATATCTTTGCAACAGTAAGATAACTAAACGTAAACATTAACAACTAAAAACGAAACATTATGAAAAAGAACGTTATTTATTCTTTTATTATTGCTATTGCTTCGTTTGCCTTTATGGCTTGTAGAAATGACGATGACGGCAATCAGATGCGTATTCCCGACAGTGCCAAACCATCAGCCAAGTTTACATTTGGTAATTTCGAGAATGAGCAGTATGCCAATGATGCCGTTAAAATGGATGTGACGAAATGGGGCGATGGAGCTGCTGCCCCCGAATTCAAATCAATCGAACTCTTTGCTGACGGCCATTTCCTCATCACTAAAAACAATGCCGGCAACAAACCTAAGTTCTCGCGTATGGCAACACGTGCTACCGATATCAACGGATCGGTAGATTTTGACAACGGTCTGTATATTTATGGCACATTCACACATGGGAAGGATGGTGTATATAAATTGAGCAACGGCACCAAAATCAAGATTAATAAGAATGGTGATGTAGTAGGAGTTGTAACGGTGACATATACCAACTGCAATGGCGTTGACATAACGATTATAGTAAACGTCGATTTCAATTATAAGACCGATGAGGCTGTTCGCCAGTTGTGTCGTTCATGGAGAATGGACAGACATGAGGCATGGCTTTACACTGACAAGGCGTATATCGGATACGGCAAGCAATGGCTTGACAACTTCTTCAAAGTGAAGCAAGATATCACTATCACACCGGAAGGCAAGCAGTGGGGATTTGATGAGGACGACATCCTCGACGATGATGATTACTGTCGCCGCGTTATCTTCTCGCCATGCGGAACATTCATGTGTTTCTATGTGGACGGCGAAGTGGAGATTGGACGCTGGGAATGGAAGGACAAGCAGAACGGCATACTGCGCTGCTACGAACCGTTCGAATTTGGCGATGACGATTTTGACGATGATGACGACTATATGGACATGACAGTGCGCTTCGACGGCAAGCAGATGCGTATGTACAACGAATATATGGATGAAGAAGACAACCTCAATTACAAGGTATATAGCGTAAG
>OQWI01001170.1_pt1 | contig 11540 bp, 8 predicted proteins | sample 1691551 | NCBI WGS metagenome assembly OQWI01 (sample SAMN03418259, study PRJEB22391) | human gut metagenome | biome: human-gut; feature: organic feature; material: feces | host: Homo sapiens | place: Tanzania | collected 2013-01
TTCTTCATAAAAGAGTTGTAGGTCAAAATCATGCTATTAAGAGTATCTTGGATGCTGTGTTTGAATCGCGCTCAGGTCTTAATAAAAAGGGTCAACCTATAGGTTCTTTCTTCTTCCTTGGTCCTACTGGAACAGGAAAGACAGAGTTGGCTAAGGCTTTAGCTGAATTTCTTTTCAATGACGATACGTCGATACTAAGATTCGACATGTCGGAATATAAGGAAGAACACTCTGTAGCACTCCTTTATGGAGCACCTCCGGGATATGTGGGCTATGAGGAAGGTGGACTTTTGGTTAACCAAATCAGGCAGCATCCATATTCTGTTGTATTGTTTGATGAAATAGAAAAGGCACATAGGTCGGTGTTTGATTTGTTCCTGCAAATACTTGATGAAGGAAAGCTTCATGACCGCCTTGGACGTGTTGGTGATTTCTCCAACGCATTGATTATTTTTACCTCTAACATCGGAAGCGAATATATTTTCAAGACTTTTGGCGAAGGAAAAGTCCCTACACACGATCAAATGCTTGAGGTAATGCAGGGTCAGTTCAGACCTGAATTTTTGGCGAGACTCACAGAGATTGTTCCTTTCTCTCCAATTACATCAGAGATGATAGACAAAATCTTTGATATTCATATAAAAAATCTGTTGAAATTGTTGAAGGAGCAGAATATTACCTTGAATATTGACGATTCTGCACGCAAATACATCACTAAGGTAGGATTTAACGCCCATTATGGTGCGCGTCCAATTCTTGGAATTATCAGAAAGGAGATTCGTCGTCCTTTGTCAAAGTTGATTATTTCGGGTGACATAAATAGTGGAGATATTGTCACTATGAAATACAATGATGAGGCTAAGGAGATAGCATGGGAGATAGAAACACCCGATTGACATTACTGTGTATGAATTTGCTGAAATGGTTTAAGGGCTTATTTCATAAAGAAACAGTAGACCTTGAGGAAAACGAGAGAATAAACAATAATATAATAATTAATAAAAGAACAACAATGGCAAGAAAAACCGTTATTTCCAAAGTCGTTGAGGAAAATGCTCAAGATGGAGTAATTGAGTTTCCGCAAAACAGGACTCTTTATGCAGACCAGTTCACTGATGAACCTCCTTATAAAGATGAGGATAGAGAAGGCTTTAAAGCCAAGAGTATGAAGGATGTCTTTGAACATTATCAGCCTTCAAAGGAAGGAATGCCTTTGTCAACAGAAGATGGTGGAACTGTTTATGAGGATTTTAAGTTTAAAGAAATAAAAGATTTCGAAGACGAACAGCTTATAGCTCAGAGTGAATTGCTTGAAGAAAAAAAATCAAAAATTGATGCATATAATTCTGTTATTCGTCAATTGGAGAAGAATAAGGCTCTTCGTAATGCGTTGAAAAAAGATGTTACGAATGAAGATTTAAAGAATGCATTAAAGGCTCTTCTTGCAGAATTGGAGGATGCTGACTAACAATAAAATGGAATTATTATGGCAGTAGAAGAACAGAAATTGGCAACTTCGGCAGAAGGTATGGAATTACAAGAGAAACAAATTGTAGAAAATCCCGCTGAATTGCTTCAAAATAGTTTGTTGGGTCTTGATAAATTTGGTGGCTTTCAGTTGCTTAAAGGACTTATCAAGGGTATTGAGAATATGGATCCTCGTAGAAAAGCTATCAAGAACGTTTTTTTGAATGATGATGCGTATGAGGATGAAAGAAAAAGATTGAGAAATGAAATTTCTCTTTGGATTGAAATTCTTGAATCTGGCGACAAAGATCCTATGAAGATAATGGAATCTTGTAAGGATAAGTGTCAAAAGGCAGAAATAAGCCTAAGAACAAATTTGGAAGAGATTCATAAAGAATTACGCAATTTGGAAACTACGTACAGAAGCCTTGATGCTTTCTTTGCGAACGCAGGTCAGGGAAAGGTTGATTGTATCACCATTATGAATGTAAACAAGGAAGAACTTGGCTACCATGATTCTGAAGATACGCTTGCTGTCCGTGATGAACTTGAACGCTATTTCGACCGTTTGAACCTTAAAAACAATTATAGCATGTTTGTTATCCCTGGCTATCTTGGCGATGCGGAGACAGTTAGAATGTGGGCTAAAACGGCATATAAAAATAAGGTGATAATGTTGACTGACTTCAAGGATAGCATGAATTTTGAAATGCTTAAGACAGAACTTGATAAAGAGAGTCTGCAAGGTACTGAACCATATCTTGGAAATATTGTAATGACAGCTAACTATATACTTGGCCGTAAGAAGTCGGAGTTAGCTAGTGAGGAAGAGGACTTGTATATCCCTGCTTCGGGAGCTTTGGCAGGAAGAATGTCGAATACCGAAGATACAGTAATCGCTCAGGCTGCTGCAGGTAAGCGGTATGGTACTTTGGACAATGTGAAAGGTGCCCGTATGGATTTGCGTAAATCGGAGATAGCTGCCCTTATTGATCTTGGCGTCATTCCTATGGTAGAGGAGGACGGTAGAACAATGGCTTTCTCCAACCATACCCTTTACAATGGTGCAACGAAAGGATTGCAGGAATATTCTATCGTTCGTGTGTTCGACTGGATAGGCAAAGTGTTTGAAAACTACTGTAACGATCATGCTATGGAGATTTGGACACCAGCTATCAAGTCGGAGATTACACAAGATATACATAGTTTCCTTAGCGATTATAAAGGACCTGGTGGAATTATTGAGAAATACACTAACCTCAAAGTTGACCAGGACCCAAAGACAAAGGACATTACTATCAACGTAGAGATTACTCCATATTTTGCGGCTCAGAACTTCTTTATTGAACTTACAGGAAGAAACTCCGCTGCAGGTGTGGATTGGGAGCAGAACACAAAAAATGCATAAATAGAGTGTAATAACTATATTAATTAACTTAATTATTTTAAAAAATGGCAGATAGAACAGTGACCATCAATGCAGATGGCATTCAGGAGCGTGAGGTAGCATACGTACGTTACGAACTCAACCAGCAGACCGATGTAGAGGGTCAGCCTACTGGTACTACACGCGGTGGTAAAATTACAGTTAAGGTAAAGTCAAAGAACGATGGCAACACCGAAATTCTCGAATGGATGTGTGATTCCTATATGAGCAAGAATGGTGTTATCTCATTCCCTGACAAGGATGGCGGTGAAATGAAGCGTCTTTCTTTCAAGAATGGATATGTTGTTCAGTATGCAGAGACCTTCGATGATGCCAACGATAACAAGCAGTATGAGGAGTTTGTAATCTCTGCAAAGGAGATTCAGGTAGGCAATGCTATCCACAACAACAGATGGACTATTGACAAGTAATTCTGAAAACAAAAACTAAAAAAAGGATGATTGGAGGGAAATCCAATATTCCATCCAATCATCCCTTTATATTTTTCGATATGGCACTACATGGACAAGTAAAAATACAAGGAGGTGGAGAATATGGTATTGTTGAATGCGAATACGAGTTCTCTCAGTCTGTTGATGATACAGGAAAGCCGATATCACGCACAATGGGTGGTACCATACGTTTTGTAATGCCAGCCACTTGTGATGACGACCAGTTTTTCTACAAATGGATGTTCAATAAAACCGCAGTGTATTCTGGAACATTCCGATTTTGTGTTTTCTCGAATGACAACAGAAGAAGATACAAGACCCTTGAGTTTACAAATGCTTATTGTATAGGTCTCAAAGACTACTTTTGCGACCATGACAGCAGGCTGATGTATACTACTGTTACAATAAGTGCAGAGGTGCTGCGTGTAGGAACCGGATTTATGGATTCGGCTGTCTTCACAAATGATTGGGCATCTTTAGCTTCACAAATAGAAAACCTTACAAAGTATTAATATAATCTTATGTCGATATCCATAAAAAATATTTCGGTAGCTATAGAGGGTACAAAGTCAACAGGATTCTGTATTGAGCTTGATGGCACAAGATGGAGACTTGACAATTTTATGTTGAGTCAATCTCTTCTTTCACCTAATATGCTCTCTTTTTCTTTGCATAAAGAGCCTGATGAAAGAATCAATGAAATATCATTTAATGTTTGTGGAGCTATCATCGGCAAAGAAGTATCGCTTTCGTTGGAGACAGAAAGCATTGAAAAAGAGTCGCTTAAAGCAGAAACAGACGCTGTGGCAGACATCGAGTTTGTTGGAGTTATAATAGGTGCAAATGCGAGTAGAAGTCGCAGTGAGTTTACTGTTGATGTGCAAGCATGCAGTTGGGACGCTCTGCTAAACGACAATCCTACATGCAAATCTTTTGAAAATAAGACTCTCAATGATATTGTAAACGATGTCGTTGATGATTATTTCGATCATCTTAAAACGAAGATAGAGGCTCGTTTCACAGAACCTATTCCGTATTGTGTACAATACAATGAGTCAAACTACCAGTTTCTACAGCGTTTGGCACGACGTTATGGGGAGTGGTTGTATAATGATGGAAAGAAATTAGTTTTTGGTAAGCTACTGGTAGGTGAGAGTATAAAGCTCGCCTATCCAAGTCAAGACGTTCCATCCTATAATGTAGAAATCAAAATGCGACATGTTGCTTTCAATCATGTCGCTTCATCATATAATTCATACGATGCCAACGAAAAGGAAGGTGTCGAGGAAATGCAACGTGAATACAATACGTTGAGCGAGCAAGTGTTTCAAGCCTCACAAGCTTGTTTTGTGAAACCCACTCTCCAAAATCTGCATTCGGGAGGCTTTGCCGATACCGATGGACGTGAGACGGTGTTGAACATATCTACAAAGACACAGGCAAGAGGCGAAAAGGCAAGTATGCTCACTTATATGGGTACTACATATTGCTCAAAGCTTAAAATCGGAAGCAAACTGGTTATTGTTGACAACTATATGCCAGACACATCGGCGTTGGATAGAAGTAAGGTTGAGCAGGATGAGATGCTCATAACAGAGCTTGTACACTATTTCTCTGCCAACGAAACATACAGTAATCGCTTTGTCGGTATCCCGTCGGCTTGTGATTATCCTCCTTATTCCGACAGTGATGTGTATCCAGTGGCGCAGTCATGCCGTGCAAAGGTTAAAGACAATGAGGATCCAAACAATCTTGGACGTATTCGTGTTCAGTTTGATTGGCAAGCCCAATTGGCTGATGATATGATGACTCCATGGCTCCGTATGGCTCAGCCATACGCTGGTGGTGGTAAGGGCTTCAGTTTCATCCCTGAGATAGACGAAGAGGTTATGATTGACTTTGAAGGAGGAAACGCTGAGCGACCTTACGTCAAAGGAACTTTATATAATGGTGTGGGTGACCCTGATAGCGCATGGTTGCCCAATAATAATAGCAGCAACCAGATAAAGGCCATCCGTACACGTAATGGCCATACTATAGAGATTCATGATGAGGGCAACGATGGATATATACGTATCTATGATAATGAGAAAGAGAATTATATTCTCACTTTCTCTACAGACGAAAAGTTGATAAAACTTGAATCTACTGGCAATATTGAATTGTATGCCAAGAATGATATTATCATGCATGCTGGACATGACATCAATGCAAGTGCAGACAATGACATATTTATTGCTGCTTCTCACGATATGCAACGAACAGCCGATAACGATATTCGTGAACATGCTGGTAATGACCGCTCTACTTCGATAAATCGCAATGACTCGCTTACTGTAGAAAGCAATCAGTTTATAAAGGTGAATGATAATAAGGATGAGCAAGTAGCGCATAAGCTGCAAGTTACAGCGGAGAATATACGCGAAGAGGCTAAGCAAAAGCTGATGGAATATTCTAATGTTCATCATCAGAAGGCAAATGCCTCAATGGCTATAAATGCGGGGACACAGATAGATATTAAGGCGAATAAAGTTAAGGTGAACTAAAACTATATTCTAATTATGCCCAACAAATCACAAGATATATTAGGTAAAATCGGAAAGCTTCCTAATGATATCACTACAATAACCAGTAATATCGCCAAAGGAGCAACAACTGTTCATAAAATGGCGATTAGAATGGACTCTGCTGTCAATAAAGTATCGACATATAATCCTGTAAGTAGTGCAATAAAGAGTGGCTTGTCTAAGACTACTGGGGCATTAGAACGTAGTACCGCAAAAGTTGAGACTTGGGCAAATGGGCTGCAAGCCAAAGGTGCAAGTATAAGCACAAAAATAACTCCAATAGCAAAAGCATCCGTTAAGGACTTGGAGAATTGTCAAGAGGTTTTGTTGTCGGCATCTGCTGTTGTCGATGCTGTGTTCAATTCTGTAACAGGACATTTTCACCCACGTGCCAACGAACAAGCTATATCACAGTTTGATGAAAAATGGGACTCTTGGGCCAAAATAGTGGAAGGCACTTTTAAGATAATGTCACCATCTAAGCGTTCCAATGTATTACAAGATTTAGCTAAAGCGGGATTTGGTAATAATATTTATGCTTTAGGTAGTGCCATTAAAAATAATTCGGCAGGTATTTTTGGTGGAATAGCAGATTTCGAAGATTCCATCCATGTGTTTGAAGGAAGTTATCGAAATCCCATAGAGGCAGCAAAAAAAATTGAACGTGGAGTAAAAGGTATTGTAAATGCCACTGAACGTGTTGCAAATTCCATTAATGGACTTATTACAACATATCAAGGAGAAATGGGATATGCCAAAACCGGAAGTCCTATCTTGTCGTATATAGGAAGTTTGCATAATCAACCTGTAGTTGCTGGTATAAATAAAATACTGACTGTTGGTGGAGGAGCTGCCACTCTAGCTACTGATGGAGCTTTATTAAAACAGGCTCTGCAAAGTAAAAATCCTAAAGTTATCTTTGAAGCAGGCAAGAAAACATACAAGGATGCCCAAACTATAATAGAAGGATTGAAAAATCCTAATAAGGCAACACAGGTTACAAATTTAGCCACTGGGACTATAACTGGTGGTGCGGCACCTATATCTTCCGATTTGTTTGATACTGATGAAGCTTCAAATGAAATTACCTCAAATCCGAGTTCTACAGAAAACTATGATGATGGAGAAGCAGAGGATGATGGAAACGCAGATTCTTATGTTTGTTCTGGAGCAACTTTGAAATGTACGTTCGGAGACCGTAATGCAAGACTTACTGTTTACCCCGATAGGACAGTATTTCTTACAGGTCAACCAATGGCAAACATAACAGACCATACGTCATTATATAATATATTCCCTTTTGGGAAATGCCATACTACAAAATATCCTGCAACAGGAGCTGCTACAGCAGCAGCACATGGAAGATTGACTCCAATGCCTTGTGTCCCAGGAACAATGAGCAATTGGATTAACGGCAAAGATGACTATATTATAAAAGATGCGCCAGCTTTGCTGAAATCTTCGTATTGCAGATGTTGTTATGGGGGAGTGATAACAATTAAAGACGATGGCCAAAAAGTAATATCACAAATGGATATAATGAAGCAACCTCGATGCGAATTTAAAAAATAATATTATGTCGACTGCATTTGATAAAGCCAAAAATATAGAGCGTGACGAAGAACAAAAAGAACTTGATGTAAAAATTGTACTTTACATCGGGATTTTTTTTGATGGCACAAATAATAATAAAACTCAAGCTATGGTAGGCCAGTTTTTTAGACGTAAAGAAATATACAAAAAACATAAAATACGACTAAAAAAATGTGGCGTTAATAGTTTGGCTGAAATGCTAAAGCACGACAGAACATTTTGGGAGAAGGGAGAGGGTAAGGGTATATTAAATATATCTGAAATTGATAAGATTTATGGTTCTGGAAAAGTTGCAGAAAATGAATTAGATGACGACGCTTCTGTTTATGGAGCAAAAGCTGCAGCAAATTATGAAGAGAAAAGTCTCGGAAAAGATAAGAATTATAAGTTCTTACAGAAAATGTCGGATCTTTCTAATCAAGAATCTAATTGGGTACAAGATAAAATAGCAAAGTCGTTAGGAAATGGTTCTACATATACAAATGTTGCCATTCTCAGTAGTTTGTTTAAGAAAAATGAAGAAGAGAAAGATGACTGTAAAATAATACGTGAGTTTATTTATATTGAGGGAAGTGGAACAGATACTGGAATAAAGATATGGCAGCATGATATAGGTTCGGATATTACTGGTTTGGCGTTTGGACTTGGATCTACAGGTGTTGTGGCAAAGTGTAGAGAAATGAGTCGAAGGGTAAAGGTCTTAGTTGATAAATATTCCATTCAGCAACAGAATTCAAACAAAGGTATAAGTTTACATTTCCAAATATTTGGATTTAGTAGAGGTTCTACAACTGCTCGGGCTTTTACTTACATATTGAATCCAAAGAATTCGGAATTTGTACCATCTATGTCTGATTATGAATTCTTTACAGGTATTAGAAATGTATTTTTACCTCTTCATAATGAGCAAAATAAATCACATATTGTAGAAAAGAAAATAGATTTCTTAGGTATTTATGATACGGTTTCATCTATTGGAATTATGCATGAACCTCTAAATCAACATGTTGGTGATATATTGAAAATTCAAGAATACGAAGAATACTCTATATATAATAAATCAATATATCATGATAAGAATGTTAATGATTATGGTTTGAATGCAACACCACAGGCAGAGAATGTTCTTCATATTTGTGCTTTAGATGAAAATAGAGCGAATTTTGCTATTGTTGACATTCAAAATTCTTTAGGAAAAAATGGTACAGAAATTTTTATTCCAGGATGTCATACGGATATTGGTGGAGGGGCCAGTCTTGGTCTTGATGGACTTAAGGTAGTCAATAAGCATAAAATAACAAATACCGAGGAAATAATAAAGCAGTTAGACGATATAATAGAAGTTGCTAAAGGAACAATAAATACAATTTCATCTGCAAAGTCAACAATAGAAAACATACGAGGTGTAATGCAGGGATTGGTTCTTGCTCAAACTGGGGGTGGTATTCTGAATGGTGTGCCATTAACTATAAAAAAAATTTTAGCGACTTATGTTTCAGTAAAAGAAACAATTCATAATGCAAACCAAACGGTACATAAAATAAAAGATACTGTTTGTGAGACACAAGAAAAAATAGAGGGCGAATTGCAAGATTCAGTTGAGGCGCAATTGCCAAAAGAAGGTGCAAATGTTATAAATAATATAATTAATAAAGTCCTTGATAAGGGAGGAAACTCCGCTGAAAGCTCCTGTAATGCATTGAAAAAGAATGATAATTTAATGACAAATGGTCAGATTATAGGAAATTTATCAGAGTCTCAGTTGGATAAAGGTATGTTGACATTGCCGTCAAATGAGTCTAAGACATTTAGTAATGCTCAAAATACGTTTTCAGCTATTCCTAATTTAGGAAATGATATAATTGTTTTATCAACAGATGTAAAGACTTCTGCTCAAGGCTTATTAGAAAAAATAAAACGTAAGTTTCACGATTTAAATTTGATTAAATCAGTTTCTGATACGATTATCGATGTCGTTAAGGATATGCAAGAAACGGTAAAAGAGACACAGGACACATTAGGCTGTATAAAAGATATTATAAAGCAACCTAAGAAAAGGCTGATTGATATTCAAAAAACAGAAATGTTCGTTTACAATGAAATCCCTGCGGTATACAATACAGCCGATGATGTTCTTTTAGGTGTTGGTGAGGAAGCATTAAAGGCGCAAGGATGGGTCTCTTGTAATGTACAGGCTCATGATGGAAAAGGTTTTGCAGGAAGAATGGCATCGAAAGAACTCGAATCAGCAAGTGATACAATACTTTTAAGAAACACAAAAGTTTTAGGTGGTACAGACTTGCAAAATGTTGGAATATACAAGTATTCATGTCCAGGATATAGCAATGTTTCCCTTAAGTTGATGTATGATAGGTCTATAGAAGAAGGTAATGTCGTTTTTGAGCAATACCCAGAAAATAATTATGGAATTCCAGAAGACTTAAATACTTTTTTCAATTCTGTAAAACAAGGAACTAAAGGTAAACAGAGATATATTTGTGTGCCGAAATATAAAGATGATTACAGATTGTTAAGATGCAAATATTTGCATTTTTCTACTAATCAGCAACTACTAAGTTTGGCTGATAATAATTTAGTAAATCCTCCATCTGTTTCAACTAAATTAAATAATAGTAAAACTGTTATAATGCGCAGGGTATATAGCGGTGATGGTGATGAAAAAGAATTGTTTTTGTATGACTATGGAAACAATGCACAAACAGAGCTTATAATAGTGCCTTGTAACATAAAAGCTGATGATAAATTCTGTGTTACATCTGTAAAAACAAATGGAAAGTAAACATAATATTTTTTTATCAGGTTCTGCTCCGATACAATATCCAGCTGATACGTTTTTTGCACTATTTTATTATGGTGCAAATAAACAAGTTGCTGAAGTTCCCAAACGCTATCCTTTTAAAGGAGAATGGGGAGTACCCTTGTCTACTTGTATACAAGAAAATCCATTATGTGAATTGCCGACAAAGTTAGATATTGTATGGTTATCGATAGTTGAAAAACAATTTTATTCTTGTGAAATGGAGTTACATAAGGATAAAATGGAGAGAAAGTGGTACTTAAAGGATGTTACGGATGACGATACTGTATTTGAATATATAGTTATAGGTATGGCTCCAAGAGGAGGTCTTGCTATTTGGTTTAGTGGTAATAAGAAACAAATACTTGTAGAATGGAAGCATTGTGACAAAATTGAAGTAGAAATGGAAGATTTCTTACCTAATAATCCTACACTTTCTTTGTCGCAATATTGTCAATATTATATAAATGAAAATGTGTGTAAAAATATAAGTAATGAAGATTTCTCTTTATTTGAAAGCTATATGAAACAATATGTATATTGCTATCGCATTATATTTGAAAGATGGGAAAATGATAATAAAGAATGGGAGAAATATGATGATTTATCTTCTCAATCAAATATATTATATATTGAGGAAGTTCTATACGATGGTACTTATGATAAAATGCACAAAGATAATCTGATGAAATACCATCAAGCTGGTAAACCCAAGAAACTTGCCATAAAATGGCACATAGGCAAATTAGAATATTTAGCTTACTTTTGGTTTGAGGATGAAAGAATTCGTGAAGTGTTTGCCAAGTTCTATGGTGCCCACCCCGACACTAAGACTGACTTCATCATCCGTATTGATGCTGAGAACAAAAAATATGAGTTGGCACTCTATCGATATGGTTTGAAAGAACCACAGATAATACCTGAGGATGTATATCAGATTTTGGTATTTAAGAATAAGTTTGAAGACTATCGTTCTGATAATTATAATCAGGAACGTGGGTCATGGATCTGGTAAATAACTTGGTAACTTCTATTATATGACTCCACTTTAAAAAGTGGATTAACTTTAAATTAAACATATGCCTTGGAAAGTTTTTACGCAATCCTTGGCGTTAACTAACTTTGGCGACAAGTTGGCAAACGACCAGTTTATACAGCGTCTAAATGCCTCTTATTGCCTAAATATAGCCCCAAAGTGGGGCGATTCGGTCTTTGAA
>OQWI01001179.1_pt1 | contig 11468 bp, 5 predicted proteins | sample 1691551 | NCBI WGS metagenome assembly OQWI01 (sample SAMN03418259, study PRJEB22391) | human gut metagenome | biome: human-gut; feature: organic feature; material: feces | host: Homo sapiens | place: Tanzania | collected 2013-01
AATATACAATAAAAAAACGAGAAATAAGCATAGTCATCCGCAAGTGTTAAAAACGGAAATAGGGTGCAACTCATTGAATTACACCCTATTTAGCTATTTCTTATTATAGATGTTTATCTATACTTATTTCACTTCCTCGAAGTCGGCGTCTTGAACATCGTCTGCACCATTGTTTGATGATCCAGCCTGCTGTCCGCCTTGGAAGCCTGCATCAGGACCAGCCTGCTGACCTGCGCCTCCTGCAGCATACATCTTCTGAGAAGCAGCCTGCATCACTTGGTTAAGTCCGTTGATGGCTGTGTCAATCTGTGCCACGTCACCGCTGTCCTTTGCCTTCTTCAATGTTTCAATGGCAACCTCTACCTGCGACTTATCATCAGCAGGAACTTTGTCTGCATTGTCCTTCAAGAAATTTTCAGTCTGGAATATCATAGAGTCAGCCTGATTTATCTTGTCGATGCGTTCACGTTCTTTCTTATCTGCATCAGCATTAGCCTCTGCTTCAGCCTTCATGCGATCAATTTCTTCTTTAGACAGACCGGATGAAGCCTCGATTCGGATTTCCTGTTCTTTGCCTGTAGCCTTATCCTTAGCAGAAACCTTGAGGATGCCGTTTGCGTCGATGTCGAATGAAACCTCAATCTGAGGAACGCCACGACGTGCTGGAGCAATGCCTGTAAGATTGAAGATACCAATCTGCTTGTTTTGGTTAGCCATTGGACGGTTGCCCTGAAGCACGCGGATAGTAACCTCTGTCTGATTGTCAGCTGCAGTGGAGAACACTTCCGACTTCTTGCAAGGGATAGTCGTATTAGCTTCAATCATTGTTGTCATGACAGCACCCATTGTCTCAATTCCCACATTAAGTGGAGTGACATCAAGAAGAACGATGTCGCCCACACCCTCTTCCTTATTAAGGATTGCGCCCTGGATTGAAGCACCCACAGCAACAACCTCATCTGGGTTAACGCCCTTAGAAGGAGCCTTGCCGAAGAACTGCTCCACAAGTTGCTGAACAGCTGGTATACGGCTTGAACCACCTACAAGAATCACCTCATCTATATCTGATGTAGAGATGCCTGCATCCTTGATTGCATTCTGGCATGGCGCAAGACAAGCCTGAATAAGGCCGTGAGCCAATGACTCAAACTTTGCACGTGTCAATGTTGTGACAAGATGCTTAGGAACACCGCCAGCAGCTGTGATATATGGAAGGTTGATCTCTGTAGAAGTAGAAGAAGAAAGTTCAATCTTAGCCTTCTCAGCTGCTTCCTTCAGACGCTGCATTGCCATTGGGTCGGCTGAGAGGTCAACACCTTCGTTTGCCTTGAAATCGGATACGAGCCAGTCGATAATAACTTGGTCAAAGTCGTCACCGCCAAGATGAGTGTCGCCATTAGTAGAAAGCACCTCAAACACGCCGCCGCCAAACTCAAGGATAGAAATATCGAAAGTACCACCACCAAGGTCGAACACAGCAATCTTCATATCCTTGTTGGCCTTGTCGATACCATAAGCGAGCGCAGCAGCTGTTGGCTCGTTGACGATACGCTTCACATCAAGTCCTGCAATCTGGCCAGCTTCTTTTGTAGCTTGACGCTGAGAGTCAGAGAAATATGCTGGCACAGTGATCACAGCCTCAGTGACCTCTTGTCCAAGATAATCCTCAGCAGTCTTCTTCATCTTCTGAAGAATGATGGCAGAAATCTCTTGTGGAGTGTAGAGACGTCCTTCAATATCGACACGTGGAGTGTTGTTGTCGCCCCTAACCACAGAATATGGCACACGAGCAATCTCTTTCTGCACTTGGTCATATGTCTCACCCATGAATCTCTTGATAGAGAACACAGTGTTCTTTGGGTTTGTGATAGCCTGACGCTTAGCAGGGTCACCCACCTTACGCTCGCCATCCTTTACGAAACCAACAACAGAAGGTGTTGTGCGCTTACCCTCTGAGTTTGCGATAACTACAGGCTCATTGCCTTCAAAAACCGATACACAAGAGTTTGTTGTACCAAGGTCTATACCAATAATCTTTCCCATAATATTTTATTTTTTTATTTTCGTTATTTATTATAAATATGTTATCTCTATTGTTGCGCACCATTCGAACAGAAAGGTTGCGTTCAACAACGCTTTACATCAAGAACAAAAGCCATGCCAATATATTCACTCGACAAAAAAAACTTTCACATACTGACACAAATGACGGTGCAGACTGACAGAAGCAGGCCATTTCTGACAGGAACACACAGGATTTATGACACAATGACATGTTGAAACAATTTTAAAATATTGCTGTCTGCTAAAATACCAAAGATAAAGAATTATTTTTCGAGGACATATTTTTTAGAGGATCTCAAGGAAATATTCATGTGTGGCTGTATTGGTCATGAAGGAATGTGAAAGTGTGAAGCCTTTCTTACTCCGTAGCCACTCATGTCCGGCATTACCCCTTTTATATATTCTGCCATAATATGCTTAACATATGCTATCTGATATAATAGTTTGCTTAGTCTTTCTATACAGTCAGCATGGCCAAAAGACAGATTGAGGCCATCGTATCAAGGCTTGACATGACGGTCTTGCGCCTTGAAACAACCATATCATGCCATGCTCGTTAAACAATATGGATTTTGTGTCACTGAGGAGTGCGCCTTGAAACAATCGTATCATGCCATGACGCCACAACTTTGTTCCTATGCATTTCAGTGGGAACATTCATAAACCATGTCGACGACTCATTTATTGAAACAAACATCACACATATATATACATATGCTTCTGACAAATCCTATGATTTCAACACAGCAGACAAGATGAAACTCTTGCTGTTCATGCCCTGCTTTCTAAAGCTCAACTAAAATTCGGCAAGAGCCTATTAACCAACTCTGAATAAACAATAACAGAACAAATCAATGCATATATATTCATTATGACAAAATGTCAACACTTTGCCGACAAACATCTCAAAATAACTATAAAATCATTACATTTTGCAACACAAACATCTATAAGATAAAAAAACGCATGCCATTTTTGTTAAATTACTTGCACATTATAATAAAAAGAAGTAATTTTGCACCGATAATAATATAATTTATTTAATTTTTAATCACGAAAGAAGAAAAATTATGGAAAAAAGACTTGCGTCATTCATTGCTTGCCTTTTGGTAAGCATAGGCATGACGTTTGCCCAGAATGAAGCTTCTGGAACCGTGATATTCGCAGATGACGGTGAACCAGTGATTGGTGCATCAGTAATCGTTCTCGGAGGAGAAGGCGGCATAGGTGTCGCTACCGATATCGACGGAAAATTCAAGTTGAGTGTTCCCAAGGGAGCTAAACTTAAGATCAGCTACGTGGGAATGGAGACACAAACCCTGCCTGCAGCCAAGAACATGAAAGTGTACTTGAAGGATGAAAAGCAGTTGCAGGAAGTGGTCGTGACAGGTTTGCAGAAGACAGACCGTCGTCTTTTCACAGGTGCGACAGACAAAGTAAACGCAGCAGACGTGAAAATCAACGGTGTAGCCGACATCAGCCGTTCGCTTGAAGGCCGTTCAGCCGGAGTGTCAGTGCAGAATGTGAGCGGCACATTTGGATCTGCTCCAAAGATTCGTGTGCGTGGTGCCACATCCATTTATGGATCATCCAAGCCTCTGTGGGTTGTAGATGGAGTCATAATGGAAGACGTTTCGGACGTCAATGCAGACGACTTGTCATCAGGCGACCCTGAGACACTTATCAGTTCTGCCATCGCGGGCCTCAACTCTGACGACATCGAAAGTTTCCAAATATTGAAAGACGGTTCAGCCACATCAATCTATGGTGCCCGCGCCATGGCAGGTGTGATTGTTGTGACAACAAAGCGCGGAAAAGCAGGACAGGCACATGTGAACTACACAGGCGAATTCACCACACGCCTCATTCCATCTTACAGCGATTTCGACATACTCAACTCACAAGACCAGATGGCCATCTACAAAGAGATGGCAGCAAAAGGCTGGCTCAACCTTTCATCGGTGCTCAACACAAGCGATTATGGTGTGTACGGCAAGATGTACGAGTTGATAACAACATACGACAAAACATCCGGCATGTTTGGCCTCCAGAACACATTGGAAGCACGCAACGCATACCTTCAGCAGGCAGAGTACCGCAACACAGACTGGTTCAAGGAACTCTTTTCATCCAATGTGATGCAGAACCATTCTATAAGCTTGAGCGGTGGCACTGAGAAATCTAACTATTACGCATCAATGAGCGCCATGCTCGATCCAGGATGGTATCTCGACAGCAAAGTGAATCGTTACACATTCAATGCCAACGTTTCGCACCACATTCTCGACAATCTCTCAGTCAACGTCATTGGTGGCGCTTCATACCGCAAGCAGAAGGCACCTGGCACATTAGGACAGGATGTCGATGTCGTATCAGGCCAGGTAAAGCGCGACTTCGACATCAACCCTTATTCTTATGCGCTCAACACATCTCGCACACTTGACCCTAACGAGACATACCGCGCCAACTACGCAGGCTTCAACATCAAGCACGAATTGGACAACAACTTCATTGACCTGAACGTCATCGATGCCAAGTTCCAGACAGAATTCAAATGGAGTCCAATCAGAGAGTTGGAACTTTCAGTGCTCGGAGCCTTGAAATACAGCACCACAACACAGGAGCATAAGATTCAAGACACCTCGAACCAAGCCGAGGCATACCGCGCAATGGGCACAAGCCAAATACGCGACAACAACAAGTATCTGTATTCTGACCCAGACAACGTATACTCGTTGCCAATCTCTGTGTTGCCACAAGGAGGTATCTACCAGCGCACCGACAACAGGATGGTCAACTACGACTTCCGCGCCACAGCTCAGTATAACAAGACATTCAACCGTGTGCACATAATGAACATCTTCGCCGGCATGGAGACAAACAACATCAACCGCAGCCGCACATGGTTCAACGGTTGGGGCATGCAGTATCAGTCGGGCGAGATACCATTCTACGTGTACCAGTTCTTCAAGAAAAGCGAAGAAGAGAACACTGTATACTACTCATTAAAGAACACCGACTCGCGTTCAGCAGCCTTCTATGGCAACGCAACATACTCATACAACGGAAAATATGTTGTTAACGGTACCATGCGTTACGAGGGCAGTAACCAGCTGGGTAAGAACAGCTCAGCCCGCTGGATGCCTACATGGAACATCTCTGGAGCATGGAACGCACATGAAGAAGCCTTCTTCGAATCGCTCCGTCCTCTGTCACATCTCACAGCTCGCCTGTCATACAGTTTGACAGGAACGCCTCCCGATGCATCTTACGCATCTTCATCCACAGTGCTTAGAGCCATGACGCAATACCGTCCGATGGGTTCAGACAAAGAGAGCAGCATAGGCATCTACAACTATGGCAATGCCGATCTCACCTATGAGAAAAAGAACGAGATCAACTTCGGAGTAGACCTCGGACTGCTTCGCGACCGTCTCAACATCACATTCGACGTTTACCAGCGCCGCAACTTTGACGAGCTTGTGCCATACCTCACTTATCTGAAAGGCACAATGTTTGCCAACGAAGGCAAAATGAAGTCGTGGGGAGAAGAACTCAGCATCTCTTCAACCAACATAAAGAGAGACAATTTCTCATGGAACACCAGCTTTGTCTATTCACACACAAAGACAGAGATATCCAAGTTGTTCAACCAAGGCACAGTATTTGACATGATTAGCGGCATCGGTTTTGCAAAGCAAGGCTACCCTGTGCGCGCCATCTTCTCAATACCGTTCGTAGGTCTCAACAACGAGGGCTTGCCTCAGTTCATCAATGAGAAGGGTGAAATAACCACTCATAACATCAATTTCCAGGAACGAGACAAGACCGACTTCTTGAAATATGAAGGTCCATCCGACCCTGTATATTCAGGATCGTTGAGCAATGTATTCAACTACAAGGGCTTCCATCTGAACATTTTCATGACATATGCCTTTGGCAACGTAGTGCGTCTCAACCCTGTTTTCAGGGGAACATACACAGACCTCTCATCGATGACCAACATCTTCAAGAATCGTTGGATGAATCCAGGAGATGAAAACAGCACAAACGTTCCAGCCATACTCTCATACCGTCAGGTAAAAGAGAACTACGAGCTCACATATGGTTACAACGCCTACAACTATTCTACAGCCCGCATAGCGAAAGGTGACTTCATCCGAATGAAAGAAGTGTCGCTTGAATACGACTTCCCATCAGCATGGCTCAAGGGATCGCCAGTGAACAACATGTCACTGAAACTCCAAGCAACCAACCTCTTCCTGATCTATGCAGACAAGAAACTCAATGGCCAGGACCCTGAGTTCATAAACGCAGGTGGTGTAGCATCACCAATGCCAAAACAGTTTACAATGACAGTGAGACTGGGAATGTAAAATACTGTCGCAAGCAATCGTTCACAAGCTGAAGAGCAAGATGTATCAACACACAACACATCTTCTGAAGCACATGACACGCTGCAGACAACAACATAACCTACACATATTATATATATAAGATAATGACATCAATAAACAAATATATAGGCATCTCAATCATAGGCTTGTCACTGACGCTGACATCTTGCGATGATTTCCTTGACAAGAACCCCGACCAGCGCATGGAACTCAGTTCGCCAGACGACTGCAGCAAACTCCTTGTGACAGCCTATCCAGAGACCAATGCCAACTACCTCCTTGAGATGTATTCCGACAATACGGATTACAATAACAAGACAGGCTGGTCTGAGTTTAACAAATTTCAGGGCCAGGCATACCGATGGGAGGACATAACAGAGACGACCGACTATGAGTCGCCCAAATATCTATGGACAACCCACTACTCATCGATAGCAACAGCCAACCAAGTGCTCGATTTCATCGACAAGCAAGAAAATCAGTCGGCCTACAAGAATCAGAAAGGCGAAGCCCTGCTCTGCCGCGCATTCGCCATGTTCCAATTGGCCAACATCTTCTGCATGGCTTACGATGAGACGACAGCCACACAATACATGGGTCTTCCCTACCCTAAACATGTAGACGAGACCATCAACAAGAAATACGAACGCGGCACACTCGAAGATCTATACAAGAATATTGAGACAGACATCCTTGAGGGCCTCAAACTTGTAGGCAACGAGTACACCCAGCCTAAGTATCACTTCACTCCATCGTCGGCAGCAGCCTTCGCTGAGCGTTTTTATCTGTATTACCAGAAATATGACAAAGCCATAACATATGCAAACATGGTTCTTGGCACCAGTCCAGCAGCCTCTCTTCGCGACTGGGGCACATGGTCTAAGATGAGCTACAATGGCCAGATTCAGCAAAACGCCTTCGTGAGCTCCAGCAACAAGGCCAACCTGCTCCTTCAGGTAGTCTACTCAATGTGGGGAGCCATCGGAGGTCCATTCCCAGCATTAGGCAACAGCTATTCCCACAACAAACTCATAGCTGAAGAAGAGACTCTTCTCTCACGCGGCTTATGGGGAAGCAGCAATGAGAACCTCAACTATGTGTGTCTCTACAACACTCAGGTGACATCAAAATACATGATGATAAAGATACCATATGCATTTGAGTATTACGACATCCAGGCCAACACTGGCGCGCCTCACTCAGTATATGCAGTCTTCACGACCGACATATCACTGATAGAGCGAGCTGAAGCATATGCGCTCAAGGGCGAGAACGACAAAGCCATGGCAGATGTCAACACACTTCTCTCAACATTCTCCAACACAGGAACCTCCTACACGCTCAACCGTGTGAAGAGTTTCTATGGCGAGAACATGAAGTATTCAGAGCCGAAGGCATCCACTCCTAAGAAGGCGTTCCACACATCATTCGCCATCGACAAAGAGACACAAGAACCAATGCTCCATTGCATACTCCATTTGAAGCGCATCCTTACAATCCACGAGGGTTTCCGTCTTCAAGACATAAAACGCTATGGCATCACAATGTATCGACGCACAATCATCAACGATGACGAAGTGGACGAGCTCACAGACAGCATCAAAGCAGGCGACCCACGTCTCGCCATCCAGCTGCCAAAGGATGTCATCCAGGTAGGCCTTACAGCCAATCCAAGAAACTAAACCAGTTATAAAGTTGGCAAAGACATGTTGACACAGTCCAAATGAGACAAAATTCATTACGGACATTGCAAGCACACATGTCACAACTTATGACTCAAATACATTTACAATAAATGAAACAACATATATATACAATAGCAATAGGTCTTGCATCGTTATGCCTTGCCGTCAGTTCATGTTCCGACGACGATCCAAACGATCCAACCAACTTCCCCACAACAGAAGTTAAAAGAGATGCGTTTGACCAATGGTTGCTCAAGAACTTCACCAATCCATACAATGTGGACTTCAAATACAAGATGGAGGACATAGAGAGCGACATGACAAAGAATCTTGTGCCAGCCGACTCATCCAAGTCTGCCAAACTTGCCATCATCATCAAGTATCTTTGGTTTGACACCTATGTTGAATCAGCAGGTTCAGACTTCATCAAGGAGAATGTGCCAAGAGTGATACACCTCATAGGTTCGCCAGCTTTCAACAGCAACGGAACCATCGTGCTCGGTACAGCAGAAGGAGGCCAAAAAGTGACGCTCTATATGGTAAACCGTCTCACTGACGACAAGTTGAAAGACTATTCATACCTCAACAACTACTATTTCCACACCATGCACCACGAGTTCACCCACATTCTCAACCAGAAGCAGCCATACGACCGCAACTTTGAGAAAGTGACAGCATCAGGCTACATCAGTGGCGACTGGTCGCAGATAGAGGACGATGATGCAATAAAGAAAGGCTTCGTGAGCGCCTATGCCATGTCTGAAGGCAAAGAAGACTTTGCAGAGATGCTTGCCACATACGTGACAGTAACCACCGACGAGTGGAATGCCATCCTTAGCAAAGCAGGCGACAACATGCTTGAAGAAAACATCACTGCCAAAGTAGCCCTTGAACAAAAGATAGCCTTCGTGAAAGACTACATGATAAAGTCATGGGGAGTTGACATTGACCAGCTTCGCGATGCAGTGCTTCACCGCGGCAACGAGCTTTCGTCACTCGACCTTGAGCATCTCAACTGATGAGCTTGTCAGAGCCATCATGAACGAACAGTCAAAACAACAAAGAAAAACATCATTCAATGAAAAAGATAATATATCCAATAGCTATAGCCCTCACCGCCTTGAGCGTGACAAGCTGCAGTCTGCACGATGACAGCGACTACTTCGGTCAGTCGGCAGCAGAGCGCATCGACGCAGCCATCGAGGCCGACAAGAGTCTGCTGGAAAGTGCTCCTAACGGATGGAAACTCATTTACTATACCGGCACAGAGTATACAGGCGGTGGCTACACATACCTCTGCAAGTTCAAAGACGGCAGAGCTACAGTGGCTGGCGACATGAGCGAAGATTACAAGACCTGCACATCGAGCTACAACGTCATAAGCGACCAAAGCGCGGTACTCACCTTCGACACCTACAACGAACTCATGCACAAGTTTGCCACACCAACCAGCTCATCCATCGACGGTGAGCAAGGCGACTATGAGTTTCTCATCACAAAAGCCACTCCCGACTCCATCGTCCTCAAGGGCAAGAAATGGGGCAACAAAATGGTGATGACTCCAATGCCAGCGTCTCTGCCTTGGAAAGATTATATCGACAGCGTCAACACTGTGGCCAAGAAAGTGTTCTACAACAACAAAGTCACAATGGCAAACGACTCCATTGGCCATATCGACATAGACGACTACACTCGCCGGGCTGTTTACAAATCGGGCAAAGAAAAGACCGAAGTGCCATACTACGTGAGCAGCAAAGGCATCCATTTCCAGTCGCCTATCATCATCAAGGGCGAGGAAGTGAGCGAGCTTGTCTACAACAAAGCAAAGGACAACTTCGATGTGGCAGGCACAAGCGACATCAACATCCACGGTTTTAACCCACCTCACTTCCAGCCAATCGAATTCTTCGAAGGCACATGGAACCTCATCTGCCATCAGGCAGGCAGCAACAGCGAAGAGACACAACAAGCATTGGAATACCGTATTGAGATGACAAAATACAATCCAGTCTACCTGAAAGGCAAGATAAACATCGACGGATTGGCATTCGACCTCTATTTCCAGTATTTCCGCGACAAGGGCGCCATAGCTCTCATCCAGCAGTATGCCGATGATCCCACTCACGACTACGCTTATACAAATGTTGCTCCTGTGAGCTTCAGCGCAGGCGGCCGCTTCAACTGGACAGGCACACTCTACGGCAACTGGCACGATGACACCTCATCAGTGGTGTTCACATGGAACAATATAGGCGAGTCACGAATCGACTCATACGTGTTCCTTGCATCCAACTCAAGCGGTCAACCAGTGTACAACGAATCAGGACAGCTCATTTCCTTGGCTCAGCTGACATACCTTCAGGGAATGAAACGTGTAAACCACTAAAGACAGAAGAAAGACAATGAAAAAGATATTTGCAATGTCACTCGTTGCAGGATGTGCCATCGGCATCTTCTCTTGCAGCGACGACAACGATTACAAGGCAACGCCACTGAGCACCATCGAGGTGCTCAGTGCGTCCACTTCCCTTATCGCAGGGCAAGACACTGGTTGGGTTAAGACCAACTGCAATGTGGCTGCTGCCTACGTTGATGCAGAAGACCGCTCGTGGATAGACGTTACAGTCAAAGGCGACAGCGTGAAGTTCTTCACCAAGCAGAACGAAAGCACAGAGTCGCGCAACACGATGCTGGTCATCAAGAAGAGCGACAACGACTCGGTGAAGGTCAACATCACCCAGCGCGGCATGATATTCATCGTCCAAAAGAAAGTCAACATAGTGCAGTTTACTGACGATGCAAAGAGCTACTACTACAATATCAACACAGATTATGTGGGCAAAGTAGTGGAAACTCCAAGTTGGATAGAAGCCAACTTCACCGACTCGCGCCTGAACATCAACGTAGCAGAAAACAACGAAGGCCATATTCGTGAAGGCTATGTGAAATACTCTTGTGGCAACTTCAGCGATTCCATCTGCGTGACACAATATGAGTTTGCAAAGGACATCCTCGGTGAATACGAACTGTGGGTTGGCTACAACGAAGAGACCGACGTCATGGAGAAAAAGGTTCCAGCCACACTCTCCACCAATGTGTCAGGAGCCGTGACATTATCGTTCGAAGCTCTATACAAGAACCAGAAGATAAATGTTCAGATGCCAGTCACATTCGACCAAGACAGCGTGAGCGTCAAGATACAGAGCGGTCAGAAAGTGGCAAGCTTCAAGAACAAGAAGAACATCTGGACCCACTTCTTTTCAACCTTCACATCTCCGAGAGGCGCATTCCTCCCTGCTGTAGAGAACGACAAAGACACCAG
>OQWI01001180.1_pt1 | contig 11465 bp, 10 predicted proteins | sample 1691551 | NCBI WGS metagenome assembly OQWI01 (sample SAMN03418259, study PRJEB22391) | human gut metagenome | biome: human-gut; feature: organic feature; material: feces | host: Homo sapiens | place: Tanzania | collected 2013-01
AGACCGCAAGAAGTAATCTAAAAAAATCCTTTCACGTCCTAATGACCGATTTGGGATTATGGTTGGGGAGGATTTGGTTGGTCTGGTTGCTGCTGTTGGGCTTTTTGGGCGGCGAGTTTCTTTTTGTAGTCTTCGAGGTATTTGCGTAGGCGCTTTTTGCGCTCACGCTCTTTTTTTGCTTTGCGTGCCTCGAAGGCCTCACGCTGATATTCAAGGAAATTATCTGCCATGTTCGGTAGTATGAAATGTCAAAAACCAGTGTAAAAAATCAAAAAAAACTTATGATTTGTGGAAGGTGTCGCTGAAGAGGGTGCGGTTGAGGATGGAGCGGCCGAGGGTTAGTTCGTCGGTGTATTCGATTTCGTTGCCCACGCTCACGCCTCGCGCCAGCATCGTGATTTTCACATCGGGGTAGGGGGCAAGGCGGCGGAAGATGTAAAAGTTGGTGGTGTCGCCCTCCATTGTGGCGCTCAACGCCAATATCACCTCTTTCACCTCGCCCGATTTCACACGCTCTTCAAGCGATTCGATCTCGATGTCTTGCGGTCCGATGCCGTCCATCGGCGAGATAAGTCCGCCCAGCACATGATACAGTCCGTGGTGCTGATGCGTGTTTTCGATGCTCATCACGTCTTTCACATTCTCCACCACACAGATGGTGGAGGCATCACGTAGCTGGTCGGCACAGATAGGGCATACCTCGGTTTCGCTGATGTTGTGGCACACTTTGCAGTATTGAATTTCCTCCCTGAGCTTGATGATGGCTTCGCCAAACTGGCGTGCGTTTTGCTTGTCTTGCTTCAGCAGATGCAACACAAGGCGCAGCGCCGTTTTGCGACCGATGCCAGGGAGTTTGGCAAATTCGCTCACAGCGTTTTCCAGCAAAGAAGATGCAAATTCTTGTTCCATATTCATTAATAATGTGGTCAGGAATTATTTGCACAGTGCTTCGGCAAGCGCATCGAAAGCAGCCTCGTCGGAGGGCTTGTAAGCCGAGCGGATAGTCACCACAGGCTCCACGAGCGTGATATTCTTCATTTCACTCAAAGTGGCCTTGATGGTCTTGGCTGCCGTAGGAGCCCAAGTGCCGTTTTCGAGGATAGCCACCTTGCGGTTCTGGAAATTCTTGTGCTTCAAGCGCGAGAGGAATGATTCCATTGGGGTGAACACGCCGCCATCGTAGCTCGAAGCGGCAAGCAGCAGACGGTCGTAGCGGAACGCGTCTTCCACCGCCTCGGCAATGTCGTCGCGGGCAATGTCGCTGACGCTGACTTTCACGCCGTGCGCACGCAGTTTCTCAGCAAGGATTTCCACCGCCTTGAGTGTGTTGCCGTGAATGGAGGCTACTGCTATAAATATGCCTTTATCTTCGGGCTCGTAGCTGCTCCAAGTGTTATAGAGGTCGATATAGTATTTCAGATTTGAACTCAGCACAGGGCCGTGGAGTGGGGCAATCACCTTGATGTCGAGATTTGCCACCTTCTTCAGCAGAATTTGCACCGGTGCGCCATATTTTCCCACAATGTTGAAATAGTAGCGGCGCGCCTCGCAAGTCCAGTTGTCCTTATCGGCATCATACACGCCAAACTTACCGAAAGCGTCGGCACTGAACAGCACCTTATCGGCAGAGTCGTATGCCACCATCGTTTCGGGCCAGTGCACCATAGGCGCAGTGAGGAAAGTGAGCGTGTGCTTGCCTAACATCAAAGTGTCGGCATCTTTTACCACCACTTTTCTGTCGTCGAAGTTGAAATCGCTGAAAAACTGGCTCAGGAAAGTGAACGTCTTGGCATTGCCCACCACTTTTGCCTCAGGGTAGGTTTCCAGGAATTTTTTCACGCCTGCGCTATGGTCGGGCTCCACGTGCAGCACCACCAGATAACTTGGCTTTCTTCCTGCCAGTTCCCGATTCACGTTGTCCATCCATTCGTCGATTTTGCGTGCGTCAACTGCGTCCATTACCGCAATCTCGTCATCGTCGATGAGGTAGGAATTGTAAGCCATGCCGTTTTCGAGCACATATTGGCTTTCAAAAAGTGTGAGGTCGGGGTCGTCGACACCGATGTATTTGATAGAATCTGAAATGAATTTTTCGGCCATCGTAGTGAGAATGAAAAAGTATGATTATATATGTTTATTTCGTTTGCAAAGTTCTCCAAAAATATCAAAAAAAGCAAGTGGGCGGCGCATAAATCACGCCTCATTTCCGAAAAAGACAAGTAAGTGCTCATTCTTTAGCATTATTTAATTAACATATTCCCGATTTTTGTTTTGTGATGATACTTAAATTCATTAATTTTGCATATAGAAAACAAAGATAAAAACAACTATATTTTTTAATCACTTTTTAAAGATTTCTTACTATGGGATTTTTAACTGACGAAAAACTCGTTATCGTAGGTGCCGGTGGTATGATCGGTTCAAACATGGTACAGAGCGTTTTGATGCTCGGCCTTACTCCTAACATCTGTCTTTATGATATCTATGAACCAGGTGTTCACGGTGTGTTCGATGAAATCCAACAATGCGCTTTCCCAGGTGCTAACATCACTTATGTGGCTCCTGCAGTGGAAGATATGGGTAACCCAGAAAAGGTTGCTGAAGCTGCTAAGAAGGCTTTCACTGGTGCTAAGTACATCATCTCTTCTGGTGGTGCTCCACGTAAGGACGGCATGACTCGTGAAGACTTGCTCAAGGGTAACTGCAAGATTGCTGCTGACTTCGGCGATAACATCAAGAAATACTGCCCAGACGTAAAGCACGTGGTTGTGATCTTCAACCCAGCTGACGTTACAGCTCTTACAGCTCTTATCCACTCTGGTTTGAAGCCAAACCAACTCACCTCACTCGCTGCTCTCGACTCAACTCGTTTGCAACAAGCTCTCGCACTTGAATTCGGTGTACAACAAGACAAGGTGACTGGCGCTAAGACTTACGGTGGCCACGGCGAACAAATGGCTGTATTCGCTTCTCAAGTTAAGGTTGACGGCAAGCCTCTCGCTGAAATGGGCTTGAGCGCTGAACGCTTCGCAGAAATCAAGCACCACACTATCCAAGGTGGTTCTAACATCATCAAACTCCGTGGGCGCAGCTCATTCCAGAGCCCTGCTTACGTAGCCGTTAAGATGATTGAGGCTGCTATGGGTGGCGAAAAGTTCACTTTGCCAGCAGGTTGCTACGTGAACGACGAAAAGCTCGGTTTCAAGAACGTGATGATGGCTATGCCTACCACTATCGACGCAACTGGTGTTCACTACACTGAACCACAAGGTACTGAAGAAGAACTCGCTTCTCTCAAGGCTTCTTACGCACACCTCTGCAAGATGCGTGACGAAATCGTTGAACTCGGTATCGTTCCAGCTGTAGAAGATTGGAAGAAGGACAACGAAAACCTCTAATAAATTGCACTTTTTTTAGGCTACGAGCCTACGCAATTTTGATTGCTCTCCATTTTTGGGGAGCAATCTTTTTTTTATGCACACATATAAATACCGAAAATCTATTATCCCAATGCTATAACTGGTTCTGTTGAAAATCACCAGGGGCGTTGAGAACTCTGAAGATTATAGTCTTCTCTGATGTTTGGACTTAGGCTATTTCCATATGGGATTCTCTTTCCAGTCACCGGAGAAACCAAGTATATATACAGGTACTATCTGGATAGCTGTTCTTCTATCGTCCGTGGTTTCTGATTACTCATATTTATAAAAAAATGACTCACCTGCAGTTCTTGTGGGATGCAAGTGAGTTCTGTTATCTTTAATCCGGCACTTGCCGTGATACTTCGTTGCGAAAGCAACACCCTGGCTCGCTGTTCTTAAGGGCGTATGGCAAATTCTGTTAATGCAAAAATAGACAGATTATTTGAATTAAGCAAGATTATTATTGAAAAAAGTGATGTTAGAACAATGTGTTTTGCAATTTTTATGAAAAAAGTAGCATTCAATTGCATTTTTTTTGAGAAAACCTTGCAAATACTTTTTTATTATAGTAACTTTATTGCGTTAAATCCCACGCTGTACGGTTTAGTCTTAGACTGAAGTTGAACATTCTTTTCTTCTCATTCATAAGTGGGCAGAGAAGCAAAACAATAAACCGAAAGGCGGTAGCGTCTGACAGAGGTCGGATTTGGGTAAGACACTACATGATGTTAAAGCGTCATCGATGCTTTGTCAATTGGCTTCTTGAAACCTCGGAAATTTCAAATTGTAGGTCATGGGCAATGTCAGAAGTGGCTGTTACTGGTGTACTATAAATGTATCCCGGAGTGTGTAGCGAGGGTATTTAATATCCTCATGCACACTTTTCTGGTGTTACACAAAATATATACCTGCGCAGGCAGACTTCTACTCGTTCACCTACATGGGTCTCCGAGGACCTCAAGAAGCGGACGGGTTAGATGGATGCCTGCGCTTTTTGTCTTGTGGTAAACCTAACTAATTTATATATAAACAGCCTTATTGGGTGTCTATGGGCATAAATATTATTATTATCATGAAATTAAGGAAAGTGGTATTTCAATTAGGGGTTCCCGATGGTTTTATACCAGATCAAACAGAAGATGAATGCCTTGAAGAAAAGGAAAGAACCAGAGAACGTATAGGTGCTTTTCACTGTTGGGTGAACGGAGTTGTATATAGTCCTGAGTTAGGCAAAGACGCACCTGGAACATTGGGGCTTGTTGAGGATATAGAAAGTGGTATTGTTTACGAAATATCTCCTGAATTGATAAGATTTTGTGTTCCTTGTGAGTTTTGGGAGCCGATAAATGACAAAAATAATGAACCAAATAAAAATTAATAAAATATGAAATACTTTAAACAAATGTCGATGTTTATGCTGATGTTGTTATGTAGTATGACATCTTTAGCTTACGACTTTGAGGTTGATGGAATTTACTACAATATTATAGATTTAGATTCAAAAACAGTAGCAGTAACACATAATGGGAAAAATAAAAAAACTTTTACTATTAATATAGGCACATACTTGTCTCCTCACTATGTGGAAATTACATATTATGCTGATACTTATGTTGGGGAGATATTTATACCTAAGAAAGTCTCCTATAAAGGACGCGAATTTACTGTGACAGCAATCGGAGAGGCGGCTTTCTTGCATCAAGGCAAATTGACAAAGATTTCTATTCCATCATCAATTCAATGGATATATGGTTGGAAGGTAGGTGCGTTCTTTGGTTGTGATTTTCAAACTGTACAAGCTGGAAACTCTGTATGTTTAAGTGCGTTGACTGTTGGATATGAAAAATCTGGAAGTGAAGACAATCCAAAAACAAAAATAAAAGAACTATATCTTTCTTCTGATTTTGCGGATAGTATCACCACCGATTTTTCTTCATGGTCATCACTTAATAAAATTATTTCACATGCCGCAACACCTCCAAAGGTAACTGAAAAGTATTTGTTTTCGAACCAACAGTACGTGAATCTACCTGTATATGTTCCAGAAGGAAGTATCGAGGAATACCAACAAGCTAATGTATGGAAAGACTTTTTTGAGTTGAAACCTATAAAGAAAGTAACAAGTATCTCGTTAGATAAAGTAGAACTTAATATAGGTCCCAAAGATAAAGTACAATTGCATGCTCAAGTTCTTCCAGAGGATGCATTTAAAAAAGATCTTATATGGACAAGTAACAATGAAAATGTTGCTACTGTAGATGCCAACGGAATCGTTATTCCTGTAGGAAAAGGTGAGGCAATTATTACCGCAAAAACTACTGACGAGTCTAATCTGTCAGCAACATGCAATGTTCGAGTGGATTGTCTCGTCAATTCTATCAAGTTAAATCCAAAATCTCTAATTCTTGAACCTAACCAAACTGCTCAATTATCGGCAACTGTTCTTCCTAACGAAGCATACATCAAAGATTTGAAATGGAAAAGCTTGGACGAAAGTGTTGCTTCTGTGGATACAAATGGCAAGATTACAGCTAACTCTGTTGGTAAAACTAAGGTTATCGCTTCAACAACTGACGGCTCAGAGTTATCTGATACTTGCAAAATCAACGTTGTTAATCTTTCTTCTGTAAAAGTCGGTGACTTGTATTATAAATATAATAATGAAGGAACTGGTGGTGCAGTTGTGATTGCAAATCCTGACGGCACCTCATATCAGGGTTCTGTGGTTATCCCTGAAAGTATCAAAATCGAAGATATTGGTACAGTTCCTGTCATTTCGATTGGAACAGGTGCATTTGCAAATGCTAATGGATTAACCAAAATTGCAATACCAACATCTGTCAATTCAATCGACGAAAAAGCCTTCACGGGTTGTTCGTCACTCGAATACGTGGGCATCGCAAACGGTTCTAAACTTTCAGCAAATCTTGATGTTATATTCGCTGATTCAAAGCTCTTAGAACTCTACCTTGGCTCTGACAGCGTTTCTTTCAACGAAAACAGCAAGTTACTTAGTGGCTTGAAATCTATCGTCGTCGGAAATACTGTATCAACCCTTCCTGATGTAGCTGTTTGTAATAACACCTTAGAGCGCTTTATCGTAGAAGATGGCACTACAGCCATTCTTGAGCCAGAGAATTACTGTAAAAAGATCTATAAGCAAGTGTATTCTAAGTGTGTAAAAGATTTAGGTTTGAAATCAGGTATTTATAGTTTGTTTTATCAATTTGGATATGCAGTAAATGTAGTGCACTTAAAGCCTCTGGCAGATTTAATCGATAGCAAAACGATAAAATACATCTATTTTGGTCGTGAAGTAGATTGTAGTGAAGTAGAAAAGCCAACCTATAAGATAGCACCAACAATAGCTGGTTCACGTTATAAAGAACTTGGCTATATGGATGAGTACAACTATACCTACTACGATTATATAACTAATACTGACTACAAGGAGAGCGAACTGACTGCCATCAAGTTGAATAAGGACATGGCCATTCTTAAAATTGGTGAACAACTTCAGTTATCTGTTATCAACGAGCCATTTTCTGTTCCATCTACTAACGTCATCAAATGGTCAAGCTCAAATGAGGGTGTTGCAACAGTTGATGTCTTCGGTAATGTCAAAATGGTTGGCAAAGGTGAAGCAATTATTACAGCAGAAACGCTTGATGGCTCCAAGTTATCTGCTTCATGTACCATCAAGGATCAAAATTCAGGAATTGAGGATATTGTTTCAGATACCGATTCTGGCTATATCGTTTACAATCTGAACGGTATTCGGGTACTAAAGACAGCAAATAAGTCTGATTTAGAATCACTTCCTAAGGGAGTATATATCGTGAATAACAAGAAAGTTGCTATTTATTAAATAAATGAAATTAGTGCCACCTGTATGTTGCAGGTGGCACTAATAGTATTATATTGATTGGTATATCATATTAACGCGAATACGGAATAACGAGTCGTAAAAAAGAGATAAAGCAGTAGCTGATTCAGTTGCTGCTTTTTTTTCATATTCGCTAATATCCAGTTAGTTGTAAGTATTAACTAACAAGTTGATTTCTCTGTATTAATTTTTGGTAAGGATTTTGGAGGTGGCGATGATGAGGGCGATGGTGAGGATGGCGCTGATGAGTGCCAGCAATGGAAATTCGCCGGCCTGTGGCACACCGATTTTCTCAATGGCATTGGTTCCTATCACTTTTTGCTCGGTGAGGTAGGCGACAATCACCACCATACCGTTGTTAAGGGCATGGGCAATGACAGGTAGCCACAGGCTTCTGCTCCACACAAACAGGTAGCCGAGCCAAATGCCCAAAAAGCAGCGAGGGAAGAATCCGAAAAATTGGAAGTGGAAGGCGCTGAACAGTATGCCCACAAACCAAACGGACAAGTGGATGTTGAGCCCTTTCTTCTGCTCAAAAGCGCCGAGAATGGCACCCCTGAAAAATATCTCTTCGCCAAATCCAGTGAGCAAGCCCACTTCCAGCACTATCAGTATAGTGGTAAGCAGGTCGTTGCCTTGCAGGAGGAAGTTGGTTTCTTTCTGCGCTAAATCCTCTAAATTCTTTAATGTGTGGTAGAGTTGCTGCATGGAGTCGGGGAATGTGATATGCGCATTCCAGTCCACCAGCCAGTTGAGGGCGGGCAGACTCACCACATACACCGCCACCACCATGGCGATGCCTTTCCATGAGGGAGCCACATTCATTTTCAGCGGTTTCAGCACCTTGCGATAGCAGATTTTCGATGTGACGACAGCCGCCAAACCGAAAACCACCAGGTTTTGAAACACCCCCATTAGCAGGGTGGCGTATTTGCTGCGTTCGCCATCGGTGGTGATGAGCGTTGCAAACAGTGAAAAAAGCGTGAGCCCCACGCTCATGGTGCCAAAGGCGATGAGAATCTTTGTAGATAAAGAACGGATATATTGTTTTTCTGCCATATATATATCGATATTTTGCTGTGTGAAAGTAATATACAAAATTAGTGAAAATGGCATAAAAATTCCTATTGAGGCGATGGAAAAATGAAAAATGTGATATATTTGCGATATGTTTTACGATTTAAAACCTTTCTTGTTATGAAAAGATTTGCAGTATTGATACTTGTGTTTTGTGCCATGTGCGGAGGAATTTTCTGTAATGCAGCTGTGGCTCAAACCGATAGTACGGCCACCGTGCAGCTCACCAAAGAGCAGAAGCGCGAGTTTAAGGCCTACACTGATTCTGTGCGATTCAATAAACTGATTGGCGCCATCAACGACCGCCACTTCCTGATGCAGGTTGACGGTGTGTACTTCGGCGGTGGCTCCACAGAGTATGGGTTGAGCACAGCCACCAATTTCATTTTGCTCCAGAACGACGGGGCGATTGTGCAAACAGCATTCAACAATGGTTCATTGGGTTTGAACGGCATGGGCGGATTCACCTGCTCTGGCCGTGTGGGCGATATAGATGTGGAGATTGACAAAAAGGGCAACGTGCATTTGAACTTCAATGTGCTTGGCTCATATTCCAATGTGAATGTGCAAATCACCATTCCTTACAATAGCGACAGTGCCACAGCCTACGTTACCCCCACGTTCCACCGAGGCAGCCTCACCATGTATGGCGAAATCATGCCATTCAAAGACCCCTCCATCCGCATCGAAAAATAAAGGTTCTGTGGTTAAATACTGGCGGGACTGAAACAAAAACATAAAAAAACAGCCTTTTAGCGATGCCCGTGCTTCGCACCTGTCATCAGTGCTGTGGCATGTCTGATTTCAAGCAAACCACACAAACCACAAACCAAAGGGACGGTTCTTTTGGTATGCCTTTGGCATATACAAACCAAAAGAACCGTCCCTTTGGTTTGCACAATCACACAGATTAGGATACCCTCTCCCACAATGCCATAGCGAAGAAAAGTGGGAATTTTGAGGGTGATTTTGGTGGTGGAGAATGAAATACCATGGGAAATACCACGATTTTTTGTTGGTGAAGCCATAACTTTATGCCATTCAAAAAAAAATAATATCAAACCTTTATGAAAATTTCATTTTTACGATTCATTGTGTTGCTGGCGGTAGCGATGTCGGCAACTTTCTCGGCTTCCGCCTACGATTTCATTTACGAAAATCTGTTGTATTCCTACATGACCGACAAGAGTAAATTGGCAGTAATTGGCAGATCCGACAGAAGCGAACCTATCGTCAATTTAGTAATTCCAAGCACCATTACCGTAAGCGGCAAAGCATTGGCCGTGGCTGCCATCTATCCAGAGGCATTTTCGAATGACGCATATCTGGAAACGGCTAAAATTCCGGGAACGGTGACCACCATTAAAGATTATGCGTTTAAAGACTGCGTGAAACTGAAGAGCGTGACCTTGGGAGAAGGACTTGAAACCATCGGAAGCCACTCGTTTAGCGGCTGCCCTCTGCTCACGGAGTTGAAGATACCCAACTCGGTGACCACAATCGAGCCCTACGCCTTCAGAAACTGTGTGGGCTTAGCATCGGTAACCCTGCCAAACTCCCTCACCAAGATTGAGCGCAGCACCTTTAATGGCTGCAAGAGCCTACGCTCGATCACTATTCCCGACAAGGTTGCCTCAATCGGCATCAGCGCTTTCGAGGGTTGCGCCAATATGGTGATGGTGAAAATGCCTAAAGCATTGACCAAAATCGGCAATTATGCCTTCAAATCGTGCACCAAACTTGCCGAAGTGCAATGTGGCGAAGGGCTTAGTTCGGTGGGCACTGATGTGTTTAGCGGTTGCGACAGCATTGTGAATTTGAGTTTGAAATGGACCACCCCTCCAACTGGATTCCCCGACATGTTCACCGAGAACGAGCATTTAGAGACCAATGTGTATGTGCCTTACGGGTCAACTGAGGCTTACAAGAAGGTGGAACCATGGAGCAAATTCCTGCGCTTTTACGAGGCCTCCGAAATCAATGGCATCTACTACACGCTCTACGACACCGACCACACAGCCACTGTGAGGGGTTATGTGCAGGATAACCACGACGTGGTGGTGCCTTCAAAGGTGACGGCAAACGGCAACGACTACAGCGTGACGTATGTTTATCAGGCTGCCTTCGCTTCAAATCGCAACTTGACTTCTGTAGTATTGCCAGAATCGGTGGACAAACTTGATTCATTTACTTTTAGACGTTGCCCCAAATTGCATACGGCGATACTCAAATGCAACCTGAAAACTCTCGGTTGGGGAATGTTTATGATAAGCCAAAACCTTAAGCACGTGGAATTGCCCGCCACCTTGGAGAGTGTGAAAAGCGACATTTTCTCATTCTGCTTTGGTTTGCAATCTGTCACGTTCCCGAACGGAGTGAAGACGATGGGCACTTATATATTTAGGAAATGTAGGGCACTTGAATCGGTCACTCTTTCCGACTCGCTCACTTCCATTGAAGATGGAACTTTTCTCGGTTGCGAAAACCTCAAATCAATTGAATTGCCCAACTCTGTTACGGAATTGAAGAAGAAGAGTTTCGATGGCTGCACCAGTCTCGCCACGCTCACGATAGGCACCGGGCTAAATAGCGTTGCCGCCGACGCTCTCGCCAGTTGCAAGAATATCACCACCGTGAATGTGGGCTGGACCGATGTGCCACCAGCATTTGGCGATATTTTCCACGCCGACGTATTCGCCAATGCCACACTGTGTGTGCCCTATGGCACCAGCAACAAGTATAAGCAGGTGAATCCTTGGTCGAAGTTCCAGAAATTCGAGGAAAATGCCCCAACAGGCATTGGCACCATCGAAAACGCTGCCGACGAGGCCAACATGGTGTGCGACATCTACGCACTTTCGGGCGTAAAGGTGGCAACTGGCGTGTACGCCAACCTGATGCATAGCGGCACCCTGCCAGCCGGCATCTATGTGGCACGCTTCGCCAACGGCACCGCCAAAAAAATCATCGTGAGATAACCTCACCCCCCGCTCCCCTGCCCAGCCCAGCCACAGATTACGCCATAACGTAGGGACATGCCTTCGGCGAGAGCACTGAAAAAGTCCTGTTTTTTAAAGACC
>OQWI01001181.1_pt1 | contig 11462 bp, 13 predicted proteins | sample 1691551 | NCBI WGS metagenome assembly OQWI01 (sample SAMN03418259, study PRJEB22391) | human gut metagenome | biome: human-gut; feature: organic feature; material: feces | host: Homo sapiens | place: Tanzania | collected 2013-01
GTTTATCATCTCCACCGTGCAGATGGCCACATCTATGGCGTGCCCTTTGTCTCGATGCGCATCATCAGCGATGTGCCGCTGCGCGACGACAAGGCTGCCATGTACGTGGACTTCTGGGACCGTCTGGCCGACAACTCATTCGGCGTGACGCGCCGCTTCCTCGACAACATCAAATAAACCACAACAAGAGAAATATGGAGAAGATACCAAGTTTTACGATAGACCACGAGCAGCTGCTGCGTGGCATCTATGTGAGCCGCAAGGACCAGGTGGGCGGCGAGGTGGTCACCACCTTTGACATACGCATGAAGGAACCCAACCGCGAACCGGCTCTGCACGTGGGCGCCATCCACACGATAGAGCATCTGGCCGCCACCTATCTGCGCAACGATGAAGAGTGGCGCGACCGCGTCATCTACTGGGGCCCTATGGGTTGTCTTACTGGGTGTTATCTGCTGTTGAGAGGCGACCTGAAGAGCAACGATATCGTGGGGCTGATGAAGCGCACGTTTGAGTTTGTGGCCAACTTTGAAGGCGAGATACCCGGCGCTGCACCGAGAGACTGTGGCAACTATCTGCTGCACGACCTGCCGATGGCCAAATGGGAGTCGCGCAAGTATGTGGATGAGGTGCTGACAGACATCAAGCCCGAAAACATGACTTACCCTAACAAGTAAGCCGACAGAGACCGCTCCTGACGACCGCGACGCCAGCAGCGCCGTGGCCGGAGGCTGAGAGAGGGTCGGAAAAGAAATATCCGCAATGCCCAAAAGGGAGGCATTGCGGATATTTTCGTATTGGGCGAGGCTGTAGAGGCCTCGGGGGCGAAGGGTCAGCCCAAGTCGAGGTCTACCTCTACGGGGCAGTGGTCGCTGCCCATAATCTGGGTGTGTATCTTGGCTTCCGCCACATGGGGGGCGAGGCTCTCGGAGACGAGGAAGTAGTCGATGCGCCACCCGGTGTTCTTCTCACGGGCACGGAAGCGGTAGGACCACCAGCTGTAGGTCACCTCGTCGGGGTGCAGACGGCGGAAGGTGTCGACAAAGCCGCTGTCGAGCAGACGGGTCATGGCCTCGCGCTCCTCGTCGGTAAATCCGGCGTTGCAGCGGTTGGTCTTGGGATTTTTGAGGTCTATCTCCTCGTGGGCCACATTCATGTCGCCACAGACGACGACGGGCTTGTGGGCGTTGAGGCGGAGCAGATAGTCCTGGAAGTCGCGCTCCCACTGCATGCGGTAGTCCAGACGGCGCAGCTCATCCTGTGAATTGGGCGTATAGACGGTGACGAGATAGAACTGGGGCATCTCGAGCGTGATGACGCGACCCTCGTGGTCGTGCTCGTCGATGCCTATGCCATAGGCGACACTCAACGGTTCGTGGCGGGTGTAGATGGCTGTGCCGGAGTAGCCCTTCTTGTCGGCATAGTTCCAGAAGGAGTGGTAGCCGTCAAACTGGAGGTCGAGCTGACCGGCCTGCATCTTGGTCTCCTGCAAGCAGAAGAAGTCGGCGTCCAACTCGCGGAAGATATCTTCAAAGCCCTTGCCCACACAGGCACGCAGGCCGTTGACATTCCATGAGATAAGTCGTATCATAACGTAGTGTTTGAGGGTTAGAAACGGCGGCTCTCGCCACGGAGGAGGTTCATAAACTCTTCGCGGGTCTTGGCCTGGTTGAAGGCGCCACTGAAGTCGCTCGTGGTGGTGATAGAGTTCTGCTTCTCGACGCCGCGCATCTGCATGCACATGTGCTTGGCCTCGACCACGACCATCACGCCCAGCGGGTGTAGGGTCTCGTCGATGCACTCCTTAATCTGCTGGGTGAGCCGCTCCTGCACCTGCAGTCGGTGGGAGAAGATATCGACCACCCGGGCTATCTTGCTCAGTCCGGTAATGTAGCCATTGGGGATGTAGGCTACATGAGCCTTGCCGTAGAAGGGCAACATGTGGTGCTCGCACATAGAGAAAAAGTCGATATCCTTGACGATTACCATCTGGCTGTACTCCTCCTTGAAGAGGGCATCGGTCAGCACCTTCTTGGGGTCCTGCTGGTAACCTCGGGTGAGCACTTGCATGGCTTTGGCCACACGCATGGGAGTCTTCTGGAGCCCCTCGCGCTGTGGGTCTTCGCCCAGAAGGGCAAGGATATCATGATAATGGGAAGCCAGCTCGTCGAGCCCTGGCCGGTATTCTGGTTCTATTGTCATTGTAGTTGTCTGTTAGCAATCAGTATTGGACGGTGATTTTTCCCTTGACGATGGTGGCCGACTTGTAACCCATCTTCTTGAGTTGTCCGAGCATCCACGCCGCTTCCTCATAGTTGCGGTAGTTGCCCACACGGCAAATCCATCGGGGCGAATAGAAATGAACGTAGACGGGCTGGTCAGGGAATTTCATCTTTATGGCGTTGCGGACACGCTCAGCCGCGATGCGGTCTTGGCGGGTGTTACCTCCGGCGTAGGCCTGTACACGGTAACCGTTAATCTTGTAACCGTTGCGCATGACCTTCTTGCTCATATCCACGGCAGGTGTCTCTTCTTCGTTTTCGTTGTGATTGGCGGATGGGCTGTGGGGCGCATCCTTGTGGGGCTTGTCGCCGTGGGCAGCCACGGGCTTGTCGCCGGGTTTTCGGGCGTCGGCAGATGTTGTGGGGTGATTGGTCTTGGTCTGAGTCTTGGCGTCGGCAGCTGGCGTCTGAACCTTGCCATTGACGAGCCTGTCTATCTCCTCACTCTGGGTCACGGTGACAGTACCTTTGCCCGCCTCGGTCTTGCGGATATGTTGCATGAAATTCTGCGCGCGGGCAGAAGTCAGCGAGCCGATGATGGCGACGAGAATGATGGCAAGTAATCTACTCATTTATCTAAGGATTAAGTAAAAGGGCATCGGGCTTCCCCCGACCCGTAGGTCATGAAGCCAGATGCCCTGTAATGGTTTAGCGATTATTTCTTCCAAGCGTCGATGATGCCCTTGAAGTCAGCAGCCTTCAGAGAAGCGCCACCGATAAGACCACCGTCGATGTCGGGCTTGGCGAAGAGCTCAGGAGCGTTGGAAGCCTTGCAGCTACCGCCGTAGAGGATTGATGTCTCGTCGGCAACTTCCTGACCGTACTTCTCGGCAACGATAGAACGGATGTAAGCCAGCATCTCCTGAGCCTGGTCAGAAGTAGCAGTCTTGCCGGTACCGATAGCCCAGATGGGTTCGTAAGCCAGGATGATGTTCTTCCACTCCTCAGCAGTGAGGTTGAATACAGAACCGTCGAGCTCGGCCTTTACAACCTCGTTCTGACGCTCAGCCTCGCGCTCCTCGAGAGTCTCACCGCAGCAGAAGATAACCTTCAGACCGTTGGCGAGGGCGAGCTGTACCTTCTCCTTCAGCATCTCAGCGGTCTCGCCGTAATACTCGCGACGCTCTGAGTGGCCGAGGATAACATACTGAGCTCCGGTAGACTTAACCATAGCGGCAGAAACCTCACCGGTGTATGCGCCCTTCTCCTTGTCGGCGCAGTTCTCAGCACCCAGACCCACTACGTTGGCGTCGAGCACCTGGGCTACGCTTGCCAAGTGGATGAAAGGAGTACAGATTATTACATCGCAGTTAGGCTTGTCCTGTACCAAAGCCTCGTTAATCTCCTTTGCGAGAGCTACGCCCTCCTGCAGGTTCAGATTCATCTTCCAGTTACCTGCTACAATTTTCTTTCTCATTTTCTTGTTGTTTTTATTGAAGTTAAAGTATCTCATTTTTGATTCCTTGTTCCTCACCCAGCGGCTCCAGGCCCACAGCCTGTCGGCAATGACGAGCAGCACGAGTGGCAGGACAAACCAGGAGAGGATGGAGGCTATCTTGCGCGCCACGCTGACATCGGCCATCTGGCCTATCTCTATCTGGGCGAGCGGGCCGTTGAGCTCTTCAGACTTGGGCAGCCCGTTGTGGCTCCACTTGCGTATCACGGTGCCGTCCTTGATGAGCACCAGACCCGGGTTGCTGCGTATGACGGTCTTCAGCGTGGTCTCGTCGCTCGTGCAGAAGGGGTACTCGGCTCCGGTGATGTCGCGCCAGTGCTGAATGGCGTCCTCGCCGCTCGCCGTGAGGCAATAGAACGGCACTCCTTGCGCCTGACAGTACTCGTAGAGTTGGTCTATATCGCCGAAATTGGTATCATCGGCACTCTCGAGATGGGGCGAGACGAGCAGGAAGGTATATCCCTTGTCGTCGAGTATCTGCTGGGTGATGTCGTCACCGGTAGCATTGTCGGTAATGGTAAAGTCGTGGATGGGAGGCACGTAGCCTTCTTCCACCAGTTCGCTCTTGCGCTCTACGAATGTCCATGTGGAGTCGGGATAGTTGTCGAGGGTAAACTCGCGGCGCTCCCCGTTTTTCTCCATCACAAAGGTATTCTCGTAGCGGGGCATCTTGGCACCCTCGGGTATCTCCATACCCTCGCGGATGTTGGCTCCCACATGATAGGGGCGGAAATCGAAGCGTGGCAGCAGGTACAGGCTGTAGATGCTGGTGGCTACGATATAGATGACGGTATAGTTGACGGCTATCCACTGGTTGTTCTCCGACACGAAGCGGAACATACGCTCGCGGCAGCGGCACACCACTACGGCACAGGCCGTGAGCACCACGTTCTTGAGCAGTGTCTGCACATTGGTGAGGGTGATGGCGTCGCCGAAGCAGCCACAGTCGCTCACGGGGTTGGCTATCGCTATCCACACCGTGATGAGGGTCATCACCGCCATAAACGCCAGTATCACCCGGGTGGTAAACCGACGGCGTATGGCGAAGAGGATGAAGATGCCCAGCGCAAACTCGAGAGCTGCCAACGCCACCGACGAACCCAGCGTGAGCCAATCGGGCACGTAGTCGCCAATCGAAAGCGCCGTAAGATAATCGCGTATCTTGTACTGGGTACCCAGAGGGTCGATGGCCTTGACATATCCCGAGAAGATGAATGTCACTGCCAGCACCGCACGGCAGATATTGGTCGCTATGGTCTTAAACCTGTTCACTCTCTTTCAACTTGATGGCACCAAATACGGCATAGTTGATTACATCCATATAGTTGGCGTCTATGCCTTCAGACACGAGCACCTGGCCATGCAGGTCCTCGATTTCCTTGATACGTTCTATCTTGGTGAGAATAAGGTCGGTATAGCTGCTCACACGCATAGAACGCCACGCCTCGTCGTAGTCGTGGTTCTTGCGTATCATGAGTTCCAGGGCTTCAGCGGCATAGTGGTCGTAGAGACCGAGAGCCTCGGCGGGGGTGATATCCACGCTGTCGGCAAAACCTCGCGCAAGCTGGATAAGACCTATAATGCCATAATTGATAAGGGCGATAAACTCCGGACGGATGCCCTCGCCTACCAGCGACTCTTTCTTGATCTCGAGAGAGCGTATGCGCTTGGCCTTGATGTACAACTGGTCGGTAAGCGATGATGGACGCAATATGCGCCATGATGCTCCGTAGTCGTGGAGTTTCTTTTCAAAAAGCGAGCGACACTCGCTGACCGTATCCTTAAACTGGTCTTCTGTATTTACTGCCATATATATATAATAGGTAGTGCAAAGTTACTGATTTATCAAGAAACAGCAAAACTTTGCCGACACGATTTGCCGTGCCCGTATTATTTTTCCTGTTGGCGGCGGTGTATCACGCGCACCGTACCCACAAGCACATCATAGCGCACCTGCAGCGAGTCGCGGCGTATGCCGATGAAGTTGCGCTCGCGGATGGTCTTGGCAGCCTCCATCTCGGCGATGGTCGCCTGGAGAGCCGAGTCGGTGCGGGCGATGTCAGCCTGGGCGATGCGCAACGACGCATCCTGCCAGATGGGGAGCACACGGCGACGGGCCTCAACCTCCTTGGGATAGCGCTGGCGCAGCGAGGTGATAGAGTCAAGCACCGTCTGATACTTGCCATCGGCATAGAGCTGCTCTATCTGGGCCACGAGCGCTGCGGCATTGTCACTCTCTGTGGGGCCACACGACAGCAGCGTCACAGCAGCTACTGCCGTCAAAAAGAATACCTTTGCTTTCATACGTGCAAACTTACACAATTTTTCTGAGGTGGGGAAACAAATGGCATAAAAGTTTTCGGGCTGACAGCCAAACCAGACCTGGCTGCGCCCAGACCATTCTGCCGACCCGCACGGCTACACCTACGCCACCTCCCCCCCACCCTGCACAGTCTGTGACCGCAACCAGGACGCTCGCAAGCCGGCGGGGGCGAGATTTTCAGCCATCCACTTGCGAGGACGGCTTAAAATGAGTAACTTTGCAGTAACCTATCGGCGACGCCAGGTAACGGCGCGCCTCAGCAGACATAGATTATGAGAAATTATACTGACGCTGAGCTGGCTCAGCTACTTGACAAGGATATATTCAAGACCATCGGCCGCGTGGCCGACCACCTGCGCATGGAGTGCTATGTGGTGGGCGGATACGGGCGCGACCTGTTTCTGGAGCGGGCTTCCAATGACATCGACGTGGTGGTCGTGGGAAGCGGCATCCGTGTGGCCGAAGAACTCAAGGGCCAACTGGGACGAAAGGCGCATCTGTCGGTATTCCGCAACTTCGGCACCGCACAGGTGAAGTACCGCGACCTCGAGGTAGAATTTGTGGGTGCGCGCAAGGAAAGCTACAGTCACGACAGCCGCAAGCCTCATGTCGAGGACGGAACGCTGGAAGACGACCAGAACAGACGCGACTTCACCATCAACGCCCTTGCCATCTGCCTCAACCACGACCGCTTCGGCGAGCTCGTAGACCCCTTCGACGGCGTGTACGATATGGAGGACGGCATCATACGCACCCCGCTCGACCCCGACATCACCTTCTCTGACGACCCGTTGCGCATGCTGCGCTGCATCAGGTTTGCCACCCAGCTCAACTTCTACATCGAAGACGAGACCTTCGACGCCCTGGGCCGCAATGCCGAGCGCATCAAGATTATCAGCGGCGAGCGCGTCATGGAGGAGCTCAACAAGATTATGGCCACACCCACCCCGAGCAAGGGATTTGTAGACCTTCACCGCTGCGGCCTGCTCCAGATACTCATGCCCGAACTTACCAATCTCGACATCGTGGAGACGCGCAACGGAAAGAAGCACAAGAACAATTTCTACCACACTCTCGAGGTTCTGGACAATGTGGCGCGCCACTCCGACAACATCTGGCTGCGCTGGGCAGCCCTGCTCCACGACATAGGCAAGACCAAGTCGAAGCGCTGGGACCCTCTGCAGGGATGGACATTCCACAACCACAACTTCATAGGCGCCAAGATGGTGCCCCCGCTCTTCCGCAGACTCAAGCTGCCGATGGACGCCAAGATGAAGTATGTCCAGAAGATGGTGGACCTGCACATGCGACCCATCGTGATAGCCGACGAAGAGGTGACCGACAGTGCCGTGAGACGACTCATCAATGATGCCGGCGACGACATCGACGACCTGATGATACTCTGTGAGGCCGACATCACCAGCAAGAACCATGAGCGCAAGCAGCGCTTCCTCGACAACTTCGCCGCCGTGCGCGTGAAGCTCGCCGACCTCAAGGAGCGCGACTACAAGCGCTTGCTGCAGCCCGTCATCGACGGCAACGAGATTATGGAGATGTTCCACCTCGAGCCCAGCCGCGAGGTGGGCACCCTCAAGCAGACGCTGAAAGACGCCGTGCTCGACAACCGCGTGCCCAACGAGCGCGAACCGCTCATGGCGCTGCTCATGGAGAAGGCCCGCAGCATGGGCATCGTCTGACTGGGCCACAGCCCATATATAATAAGGTATAGGAGAACAACAATGCCTCTGCCCCCGTCGGAGCAGGGCTATAGAAAAGACAAGAGGAAACGGCCTGCCGTTTCCTCTTGCTTGTTTATACGGGTGATGACAGATGCCGTCGACACCACATGACCCTCACGCAGCCCAAGTCTGCCCGAGCCTCGCCCGAGACCGCTTAGCGCATATACCACACCCCGTTGTGGCACACCATGGGTACCACAATCTCCTCGCGAGTGCTGTCGGCAAAGGTGAGCATCACAAAGGCGTTGGCCTGATGGCGCGCGGTATCTACCAGGGCGCCTACGGCAGCGACATCACAGATGCCGCCACGCTCCTTCTGCTGCTGGGCCACATACATACGGGCATTGGCGATGAGCTGTTCGCGATAGCTGTCGGGAATACTGTCGGGGCGGTAGGTGCCGTCGACAAAGTGGTCGTACTGGCCATGGAGCAGATGGTCGTAATAGACCTTGGCGGTCTGCGCCACCACGTCGTCAGACTTGGGCTCAGGGCTACAAGCCACGAAAAGCACGGCCACTACAGCCGCGAGTGTGAATATCAGTTTGCGCACGTTGACGGTGATTGCATCTGCCCCCGACACAAGGCCGGGGGCAGACTATGGTTATTATTTCTGGCGTATAAACACGTTGATGGGGCATCCGTGCATAGACCAGTTTTCGCGTATCTTGTTCTCGAGGAAGCGACGGTAGGGCTCCTTGATATACTGGGGCAGATTGGCATAGAACACAAACGAAGGGATTTGTGTGTTGGGCAACTGCGTACAGTACTTGATTTTGATATACTTGCCTTTGGTCGATGGGGGTGGCGTGGCCTCGATGATAGGCAGCATCACCTCGTTGAGCTTGGACGTTCCGACGTGGGCCTTGCGGTTCTGGTAGACCTCCTTGGCGGTCTCGAGCACGCGGAAGATGCGCTGCTTGGTAAGAGCAGAAGCGAAGATGATGGGGAAATCGACAAAGGGAGCCATACGGTTGCGTATGGCGTTGGTGAAGGTATCGATGACCTTCTGGTCCTTGTCGGCCACGAGGTCCCACTTGTTGACCACCACCACGAGCGACTTGTTGTTCTTCTGGATGAGCTGGAAGATGTTCATATCCTGCGCCTCGATGCCTCGGGTGGCGTCAATCATCAGGATGCAGACATCGCTGTGCTCGATGGCACGGATGGAGCGCATCACGGAGTAGAACTCCAGGTCCTCAGACACCTTGTTCTTGCGGCGTATACCGGCGGTATCGACGAGATAGAAGTCAAAGCCGAACTTGTCAAACCGTGTGTAGATACTGTCGCGGGTGGTGCCGGCAATCTCGGTGACGATGTTGCGGTCTTCGCCGATGAAGGCATTGATGATGCTGCTCTTGCCGGCATTGGGGCGGCCTACGACGGCAAAGCGGGGGATATCGTCTTCCACATCCTCTTTGGCCTCAAAGGGCAGACGGTCGAGGATGGTGTCGAGCAGGTCGCCCGTACCGCCACCGGTAGCGGCGCTGATGCAGAAGGGGTCACCCAGACCGAGGCTGTAGAACTCGGCAGCCTCATAGTATTCGGCACTGTTGTCTACCTTGTTGGCCACAAGGATTACGGGCAGCTTGGCACGGCGCAGGATGAGCGCCACATCCTCGTCCCAGTCGGTGAGACCGGTCTCGACATCTACCAGGAAGAGCACCAGGTCGGCCTCTTCGGTGGCGACGAGCACCTGCTTACGGATGGCGTCCTCGAAGACGTCGTCAGAGTTGACTACCCATCCACCGGTATCGACTACCGAAAATTCTTTTCCATTCCATGAACATTTGCCATACTGGCGGTCACGCGTAGTACCAGCCGTGTCGCTCACTATGGCGTGCCGACTCTGCGTGAGTCGGTTGAAGAGAGTAGATTTACCCACATTGGGGCGACCTACGATAGCTACTAAATTTGCCATTTCTGTGTTTGTTTGTTTTGCTGAAGTTTAACATTCTCCGGCCCTCGCCCTTGGTCGGCGAGAGTACCCCCTACGTCTCATCAGGGGGGAGTGATATATTATTCGGGGTTGTACCCGAAGTTGTTCAGTTCGCGCTGGGAGTTGCGCCAGTCCTTGTCGACCTTGACAAAGACCTCGAGGAAGATTTTCTTGTCGAAGAACTTCTCCAGGGCCTTGCGTGCCTCGCTGCTTACCTTCTTGAGCGCCACGCCCTGATGCCCGATTACGATGCCTTTCTGTGAGTCGCGCTCCACATAGATGACGGCATTGATATGTATGGTGGTGTCGCTCTCCTTGAAGCGTTCCACTGCGACCTCTACTGAGTAGGGTATCTCCTTGTCATAATACAGGAGAATCTTCTCGCGGATGATTTCAGAGACAAAGAAGCGGGCGGGCTTGTCGGTGAGCTGGTCTTTGCCGAAATAGGCGGGCGACTCGGGCAGCAGTTCTTTGATGCGCTTCATCAGCGGGGCGGTGCCAAACTTGTTTTTGGCCGACACGGGCAGTATCTCTGCATTGGGCAGCAGCGCGTGCCAGCGCTCCACGATGTCGCCGAGGGTCTTCTGGTCGCTCTGGTCTATCTTGTTGATGAGCAGCAGCACGGGTATGGTCATCTTGGCCACCTTGGCCAGGAAGTCGGCGTTCTTCTCGGGGTTTTCTACCACGTCGGTGACATAGAGCAGCACGTCGGCATCGGCAAGGGCCGACTCCGAGAAGGCCAGCATCATCTCCTGCATCTTGTAGTTGGGCTTGAGCACTCCGGGAGTGTCAGAGAAGACTATCTGGCAGTCGTCGTCGTTGACGATGCCCATGATGCGGTGACGGGTGGTCTGGGCCTTGAAGGTAGCGATGCTGATGCGCTCGCCTACGAGCTGGTTCATCAGCGTAGATTTACCCACGTTGGGGTTGCCTACAATATTTACAAATCCTGCTTTGTGCATAGTTACATCCAAAATAGACTGCAAAATTAACCATAATTCCTGAGATAGAGGCACTGAGAGGCAAAAAAGTAGTCTGCAAGGGGTCAAAAAAGTGCTTGCCGACGCCTTTGCCCCACCCCTCTGCGCGTCGGGTTCACCCATAGGCGGGCAGAGAAATATCGCCGCCCACGACAAAATAGTCGGGGAGATGCTTGGCAGAGAGGGAGAAAAGAGATAACTTTGCTTGCAGACAACAGAGTGATTATGCAACCTAAGATATGTTTTGTCACCACGGGCGACATACGCGTCAACGCCACCGCCAAGCGCGCGCTGGGCCTTGTTCAGCTTCTTGGGGATCTCGACCTCGCACCCTTTGTTGTTCTTTGGAGTCTCCTGGCTTATCAGGTCAAGACGACCAGTGCATTGATGGGCAGCCAAACAATGCTCAGGCAGGAACCGACGACGCACAGAGAGAAGCCCAGGTCGTAGAGCATGTTAGCGGTGCTCTTATCCATGTCCTTGCTCAGAGCGTCCAAGCCGGTCTCGGTCCAGTTGTCCGGATGAGCCTTGCGATAGTCGCGGACAGCCGTAATGCCCTTGTACCAGCCGTAGAACGGGACGACCCAGGCACACAGTGCCTGAACCATCGTTGCACCACCGGTAGTGTAGGTCATTTCCTCTTCGGACATGACATTGTAGTTGGCGGGCATCATCATTTTCTTTTCCATAATAATACTCCTTTGTAAGCAATAATTCCCAAACGATGCGATTGGACATCGTTTTAA
>OQWI01001183.1_pt1 | contig 11456 bp, 9 predicted proteins | sample 1691551 | NCBI WGS metagenome assembly OQWI01 (sample SAMN03418259, study PRJEB22391) | human gut metagenome | biome: human-gut; feature: organic feature; material: feces | host: Homo sapiens | place: Tanzania | collected 2013-01
GCTAAAGTATACATAATTACTGATGGTAAGAAGAGCATTTGGGTAAATCCTGCGAATGGGCATGAAATTTTGCAGGAGGACGGCAGCAAAATTACCCTCAATTTTGATAAAACCAGCGCAGAGTGTATTGTTTTGATTAACAAGATCAGAGCGTCTATCAACGCAACAAATGACACATTGAAAGCCGCCGCCTCGGTAGACCCGCTGCCGTTAGCCGAAAAGATATGGCAAGATTTGTGGGCTGTATCAGGCGCTACACCAGAGAACTGTCTTTATACTTTCGTTGAGATATTTATATTTAAATACCTCAGCGATCTTGGAGTACTTAAAGGCATGTACTCTTTTTATGACCTCTTGAGTAAGTATTCAGGGAATAATGAAAATGAAGTTCTTGAGTTTTATGCTTCTACTATTCGTGTAAAGATTAAAGAACTATTCCCCGGCAATCCTAAAGACAAAACTACCATTATCAATGGTACAATATTTGTTTCCAAAGACGATAAGGCTGTGTCTGGATATGCTACCGTATTCCACAAGATTTTGAAACGCTTCAACGATTTTGGAACACTTGAAAACATAGATTATGATTTTAAAAGTAAGCTCTTTGAAACTTTCTTGAAAGAATCTATCAGTAAGAAAAACTGGGGACAGTATTTTACTCCTTTGAAGGTTGTTCGAGCCATTGTTAATATGGCTGATATTGAACCTGGGATGAAAATATGTGACCCCGCTTGCGGCGTTGGAAAATTTTTGCTTGAGCCTATCTTGCATAATCTGAATAGGCTATATGTAGTATCTGCAGATGAGGCTGGAAATGAAAAGTTGCTGCCTCAGATCTCTCTTTCTGGGTTCGATAAAGGCTTTGATAAGGATGAACAGAAGACAATTATTCTTGCAAAAGCAAATATGCTGATATATATGTCCGGTATGATCAAAGAACATCCTGGGCTGACAAAGCAATTTGCAGAACTGTTCAACAACACCTTTACGCTACAGACTAACTCTATCCTTGGTACATTAGCAAAACCAATTACAGAGGAATATGATTTAATCCTTACAAACCCACCATATGTTATGAGTGGTAGTAGCAATTTGAAGGAAGAAATTTCCAAGGACGATACCCTGAAAAAATATTTCTCCATAAGTGCCATGGGCATTGAAGGCTTATTTATGGAGTGGATTGTCCGTGCTCTGAAGCCAGGGAAAAAGGCTTTTATTGTTATCCCTGATGGCATTATGAATCGAAGCAACGATAAAAAACTACGAGATTTTATCCTCGAACAGTGTAATATTGATGCAGTTATTTCTCTGCCGTTGAATACTTTTTTCACCACCAATAAGAAAACCTATATTCTTGCCCTGACGAAGAAAGTTGCCGTGAATGTTGGCGGTGTAGCCACTTTGCCAAAACAGATGACTCCGGTTTTTACCTACCTTTGCTCTGAGATTGGTGAGACTCGAGATGTTTATCGCTTTGATATTGATCAAAACGATTTGGAGGTTGCCTCCGACCTGTTCAATATGTTCAAGGGAGCCAAATCTAAGTTCAGAACAGATGATAAACGTTGTAAAATCGTCGACATTGAAGACTTTTATAACGGTACCCATTGGTCTGTTGATCGCTGGTGGACCAGAGACGAAAAAATTGCTCTCGGCATAGAAGACAACATTGAAACTGTATCTTTGGAAGATTATATTGGCATGGTCGCTGATACTGCCTCTACTCTTATGGAATTTGACGAGCCATTACGAGAACTTGTAAAAAAAAAATCCGCAATAGTGAGTTCAATCGAAGTATCGCTGAACGATAAAACTTTGTTCGATTTATCAATCGGCAAAAGACTTTTGCGAAAGGATTATATTGAAGCAAGCGGCGGGATTCCAGCATATAGTTCAAATGTTTTCTCTCCGTTTGTCTATACCTCCTACAGTAATGTGGTAGATTTTAGCGTTCCATATGTGCTTTGGGGAATTGATGGTACTTTTGAATTCAATGTTATGCCAATAGGCAAGAAATTTGCGTATACTGATCACTGTGGCGTAATTAAAATCAAAAATCCAAAGATCAATCCCTATTATCTTGCATACACACTGGAAGAGAACAAGCACAAATATGGATTTGACCGTGGGTTGAGAGCATCGTTATCAAACATGAAATCAGTAAAAGTTAGTATTCCGATTGATGACTCTGGTGAATTTGATGAGAGTGCCCAATCCAGCATTGCTGATTCCATGTTGGGCATGCGTCAAATACGAGACAATCTTTCCGAAAAGAGGACAAACATTGCTGAAATTAAAGTTGTTTTGGAAGACGAGAATTATAAATATAGTTATTTCCCACTGACAAATATTCTCGAGCCAATAAAAGGTCTCTCAAAATATACAAAGAAATATGGCAATCTTCATGAGGGACCATATCCTGTTTATTCTGCATCAAGTAAAAAAGCATTAACTTATATTGATACTTTTGATTATGATGGCAAATATATGACATGGTCTACAAATGGATTTGCTGGTACAATTTTAGTCTTAGATGGGAAGTTTTCTATCAATGGTGATCGTGGCGTTTTAATTCCAAAAGATGGCCGAACCGACATTGACCTTGATTATATGAAGTTCACATTAGAGCCTCTTTTCCGTGATTTGGCGAAAGGACGCAAAGGTGATAATGGCGAAGATGAGTTCACAAAGCTATATCCATCTATGCTGAATGATATTATGATTCCTGTTCCAGTTGACGAACATGGGAGCATTGATCTGTGTGCACAGAAAGAGATCGCTACTAAGTATTTGGCTATTGAGCGGAGCAAGGATGAAGTAGTTTCAAAATTGGATGCTTTGATCCAGCAAAAAATAGAATTATAGCAATAAGATGAGGCAGCCAGGTACCACATACCTGGCTGCCGTTCTATGTAAACACCGCCGGAGAACCGGCAGTGCTGTGATCAAAGCTATCTTTCTCTTTCGTGGGACTTTTTTCGTGTTCTATGCTGCTTGCCCTCCGCCTGTAACCGCCTGAGCGTATCACGAACACTTTTTCTTTCAGGTGGTGCGTATCGTTCTTTTTTGCCGGGTCTGCTGTTTTCCTTGACCTTGCGTTCCCACTCGGCAAGCTCGCGGTTGTACTGCTCTACAACACCCTCCATTTTTCGGAAAGTAGCCATAAACGCCTGTACATTGGGATAACCGTCCGCTTTCAGTGTGTCGGGAATTTTGTCCAGCTTATCAGCAATTTCCTTTTCAGTCTGCTGTATCTGTACTTCCAGTGCCTTTCGCTCTTTGCCCTTGAAGATACCTTTCGCTTCGGCAAACTGCTGTTTCAGGTCGGGTAGCACCTTGTCCTGCAAGTGCTTGATTTCTTTTGCCCTGTCCTGCACCTTAATCATCAGGCTTCGCATATGACGGAACTCGGATATGTCAATATCCAGTGTGGGCTTGGGCGGCATATCCTTTTCCCGGATAAGGTTTTGCAGAAAATCCTTTGCCTTGCTCACAATACTGCGGAACAGGTTGGGAAGCCAACCGCTGTCACGGATAGACTGGCTGACTTTTTCGTGGATCTGTGTCTGTTTGACCTCCAATATCGTTTCTTCCGAAATGCCTGTGATCAGTGCCATATCCGCTGTTCGATTCCATTCCTGCCTTGCGGCATTGTCGGCTTTGATTTCTTCCTCTTTCGGATTGTTCTTGCCGATTTTCTTGGTGGGCAGATACACGCCGTTTTTGTCAAAGACCTTTAGCTGCTGTTCGGGGTCTGCGATATGGCGGTTGATATGGGCGGTGTAAAACTGCTTGACTTCTTCAAGAAAGGCTTCACTTTTGAAACGCTCGTCTTTGGTGGTAAAGAGATGGCTTTCGTAAATCTCGCCCTTTTTGATGACCGTACAGCCATTTCGTATCTGTCCGTCCTCCCCGGTGATTTCTTTCTTGGTGCGTACCCTTTGCCCTGCTTCATTAAAGAAAACACTTCGGGTAGCTACCTTTACATCAGGCTCCGGGAGCAGCTTTCGTTCGCTGAAAATCAGGTGGATGTGGTAGTTGGTCTTTCGTTTGTTGTGGTGGAGTGCCGACACACATTCCACGCCGTACCGCTTGCGAAACAGGTCTGTGAAGTCTTTCAGTACCTTATCGGGGTCAAATTTGGTGTAGAGTTCCGGCAGGGCGATGATAAGCTCCCTTGCTTCGATACACTTTCCTGTGGTGCCGCTTCGCTTAAATTCCTGCTGACTTTCCCTTGCAAGATTGCTCCAAAAGGTGCTGTCTGCGGTGCGGTAGGTGGCATACAGGTTCTCCTGTTTTGCCTTGCTTGTGATATACGAAATGCGTCCTTTGACATTTGGCAGCTTCGACATCTGAATGAAGCTGTGTCTTGCCATAGTGTCCTTTCTCCCGTATTGGGGCGTTCTCATTTTGCAACCGACTGGTCGGTTGCGGCTGTTCCGATGGCATTTGACAGAGGGACAGCAACAGAAAATTGCGATGCAATTTTCTCTGTATCATAGCAGAGGGAGTGCGCCGATGCTGTGATACAGGCTCCCTGCAAGGGCGAAATACCCGGAGTACAAATCGTCAGATTTGTGCGAGGGGTGTATTTCGCTCTCAAACGCCGAGGGCTTTTAGAGAACGGTTATTCGACTTTTCGTACATCTTTTTCATTGAGCAAATTTCGCCCCTGATTGACGGTCATAAAGTGCTCCAGCGTGTCAGTTCGGATGATGGTCTTTCTTCCTACCTTTAGGACAGGAAGCTTGCCCCAGTCTACCAACTTGCGCATAGTATTTCTCCCGATGCCCGTACATTCAGCGGCTTCTTCGATGGTAAGTCCCATTTTGGTTGTGCTCATATTCATTCCTCCTTTGTGAAATACTCGTTTTGCAACTCTGCAATCATAATTATACTTATTTTGCCATCTCTTGTCAACCTATTTTGCAACCTGTTATTAAATATTTTTGAGAAATACGCAAAATATGGTTGCAAGTTGAGCTCTTTCGTGTTATACTTATATTCGCAAGGAGGTGAAAACCTTGAAAGAAGAAATTACATTCACCGCAAAACAGGTCGGTGAACGAGTGAAGGAACGAAGATTGGAACTGAATCTCACAATGCCGGAACTCGGAAAACGCATAGGTGTGAACAAATCCACCATCCAGCGATATGAAGCAGACGGTGTTGACCCGAAGCGAACCATGATTATCAACGGACTGGCAGAAGCACTTCTGACCACTCCCGAATGGCTGACAGGTCTTTCCGAAGAAAAGGAATATGACACCAAAACGCTCTGCCAGAGAGACATTGAAAGTCACATTGCAAAATACCTTGACAGCGTGAGCGTTGTTCAGGGAGAGCCGCACCAACAGCTTCTGACCACATTTCTTGGAAAGATGATAGACCTGTACTCGGTACTCTGTTATCACTTTGCTGATGCTATGGCAGAGGTTGACCGTGTAGCTGCTGACGAAGGGCTGAAAGAATCACTGATGCGCTATGCCATTGAATCGGGCGCAATCACAGAAAAGGTCTATCACAACGAAATGGAAGCACCGATTGAAGATATGAAGCGTTTTCTTGATGGAATTTTACATATCTACGATGAGGGTCGCACAAAGGTATCTATGAGCGAACTCTTCGGGATAGTGACGGCAGCCGAAGAAAAGCTGAGCGAAAAGAAAAATTCCGTGGCACCTTGACAAATGAAAATGCCGGCTGAAACAACAACCGGCAAGTGACACTATTACTTTACGCACACCATATGTCACAGGCCCGATTGCCACGGATAGAAAGGAGATATTTTATCTATGGCAAAAGGTTCTGTAAGAAAGAAAGGTAAAAAGTGGTACTATCGCTTTTATATCGAAGATGAAAGCGGAAACCGTGTGCAGAAGGAGTTCCCCGGGACAGAAAGCAAGGCAGAAACCGAAGCACTGCTCCGAAAGGCAATGGAGGACTACGAGGAAAAGAAATTCGTTGCCAAAACAGAGAATGTTACGGTGGGAATGCTTTTAGATCAATGGGTGGAAGAAGAATTAAAGCCCGGCAATCTGAGTAACGGTACGGTTATGGCGTATCAGGGTACTGTCAACCGTATCAAACAGCACCCCATCGGCAACCGAAAACTGAAAAGTGTAACGGCTGACCATTTACAGGCATATATTGACTTCCTCAGTTTCGGCGGTACAAATCCCGACGGCACACAGGCAAAGGCGCTCAGCAAAGGGTATCTGCGATTGTTCTCGGCAGTCCTGCAAGGGGCGTTCCGCTTTGCGGTGTTCCCCAAAAGGCTGATTTCCTTTAACCCGATGCAGTATGTAGTGTGGAGGGGCAAAAAGGAAGAATACGAACTGTTCTCAGACGAGGACGGGGATGTGACTTCCGCACCTACGATCAGCCACGAACAGTATCTGAAGCTGGAGGACTTTCTGAAAAAGAAAGACAATCCTGCTCTGCTGCCCATTCAGATTGCCTACTACACGGGGCTTCGCATTGGTGAAGTCTGCGGCTTGACCTGGCAGGATATTAACCTTGAAGGTCAGTACCTTACAGTACGCCGCAGTATGCGCTACAACGGGGCAAGGCACAAGACGGAAATCGGAGCGACCAAGCGAAAGAAAATCCGTACTGTGGACTTCTGCGACACGCTGGTAGAAATCCTTAGAACAGCCAAAGCCGAACAGCACAAAAACCGCTTCCGATACGGAGAGCTGTACAGCCTCAACTATTACAGTGAGGTCAAAGAAAAAGACCGTACTTATTACGAGGTTTACAGCCTGCCGAGAACGGAGGAAGTCCCGGAGGGATACAAGGAAATATCCTTTGTCTGCCTCAGGCCGGACGGAGCGTTTGAATCGCCGGGTACGGTAGGGGTTATGTGCAGGGCGGCTAAGAAGAAGCTGGAAGGCTTTGAAGATTTTCATTTTCACATGCTGAGACACACATTCACCAGCAATCTGCTCTCAAATGGAGCAGCACCAAAGGATGTGCAGGAGCTTCTCGGACACGCTGATGTCAGTACCACAATGAATATCTACGCTCACGCTACAAGGGAAGCGAAGCGTACTTCCGCAAGGCTGCTGGATAAGGTAGTCGGCGGCGAATAACAAAAAGTTTCCCTTGTTTTCGCTCATAAGGGAAAAAACAAGGGAAAATACATAAGATTTGAGAATTACACAGGCGAAAAGCCTTGAAAATACATGGTTTTTAGAGGGTTGAGTAGACAAACTGGAATTTACCTAATAATCTTTTCAAACCGAAACATTCCGTCCGGAAACTGCTCGTCCTGCTTTTCAGCATTCATTTCCGGATTATTGGGGGCTTGGTGATATTTGTTAAAGAACTCTACGATGTGAAAACCACATCTGTTCACATAAAAATGGATGTTCCGCTGCTCAAAATACGGTGTGACCGTTTCCCATACATTCACTTCAGGATGTAGTTTTTCAACAGCGCACCAAGCGGCATATCCGATGCCTTTGCTATGGGCAGTTGGAGAAACAAAAAGAAGATCAAGGTCGCCTTTTTCACCGTCAACTTTTATTACTAAGCCGCCGACTTTTTGCCCGTCCAATATGATGCGGTAGGCTTCGCCGCTGTCAATGGACTGCCCAATCGTATCCCGAGAAATGATTTGTCCATCTTCCTCGAAGTGGTCATCTCTAAGACCGAATTCTTCCATTGCGCCATAATTAAAGGCTTCCTGATTATCCGAAATAAACTGTTCTCTATCACTACATTCAAGAGGAAGCAGCTGTACAATAGTGTTCATATCTTTGCTCCTAAAAATCTCGATTTGTTTGATCCTTTATGCCTTATGCCCGCCGATCTGCGCATTACGGTCTTTGGCAGTTGCGCCTTCTTCCAGATTCATCGCCTTGAGGATGGCGTTCTTTCCGTACTTCTTTTTGATGGCAAGCGTGGCAGCTTGTATCTTCCGCTCCCGCTCCAATGCAGCGTCCTCAGCTTTCTGCTTTTCCTCCTCGGCGGCATAGTCGGTAAAGAGGTCGAGCTGGACAGCGCCGTCATTTTTCTTCGGCGCCTCCGCTTCCGGCAGGACATGATTTGCCACAACATACATACGGCGGACAAGCAGATTCTTGTCCACGATCCGGTCGAAGAGCTCTGACACAGCGCACATTATTTTGCGGGTAGAGGATGTGTGACCGTCGAGATTGATAGAGCCGTGGGCCTGCTTGGGGATCTCCCGACCGTAGGCATCCTTCTCCACCGCGCCGTGATACCTTGCCCGCCGCGCCGGGTCGGTCAGGTTCTCGATGTCGTAGCCAACGGTGAGAACCATCTGATCGGTGACAAGTCCCTTGTCCACCAAGTCCAGCACAAGCAAGTCCGTCATTTCCCGCACAACCAGCTTCGCCTTCTGCGGCTCGTAGGGACAGTGCAAAACCTGACCGGAGCTGAGGCTGTTGGAGCTGGGACGGTATGCCTTGATTGCCTCAATGGTCGTAGGCTCCCAGCCCCACGCATGGTCGATGAGCAATTCCGCATTCTTGCCGAAGAGCTTGTAGAGGAGATCCTCGTTCCGCTCTGAACAGAGGGCAACATCGCCCATGGTGAACATCCCGTTCTGCTCAAGTTTTTTCGCGATGCCCCGACCCACGCGCCAGAAGTCCGTGAGGGGCTGATGCGTCCAAAGCTCACGCCGGAATTTCATCTCATCCAGCTCTGCAATGCGGACGCCGTTTTTGTCGGCGGGGATGTGCTTCGCCACAATGTCCATGGCCACCTTGCAGAGGAAAAGATTCGTGCCGATTCCTGCGGTTGCCGTGATGCCGGTTGTTTCCAGCACATCGAGGATGATCTTCATGGCGAGGTCATGGGCCGAGAGCTGGTAGGTGTTCAGGTAGTCCGTCACATCCATGAACACCTCGTCAATGGAGTAGACCACGATGTCCTCCGGCGCGATGTACTTGAGATAAACCTGATAGATGCGGGTGCTGTACTCCATGTAGTACGCCATCCGGGGCGGCGCGATGATGAAGTCAATGGCCAGAGACGGGTTTGCTTGCAGCTCCGAGAAAAAGTGCGATGTGCCGCCCAGCCTGCGCCCCGGCGCGTTACGCTGCCGTCCGGCATTCGCTTCCTTCACCCGCTGCCTGACTTCAAACAGCCGCCATGAAGATCATCCTCGCGTCCGGAGATACCGTAGCTCTTGAGGGAGGGCGTAACGGCAAGGCAGATGGTCTTGTCCGTCCGGCTCTCATCTGCGACAACGAGGTTTGTGTCCAGAGGATCTAAGCCGCGCTCACGGCACTCCACGGAGGCATAGAAGGATTTCAGGTCGATTGCAATATAGGTTCTGTCTTTCATTTTCGACTGTCCTCCTTCCGCGATGTATAAAAGCAGGAGCTATGCTATGCCTATCAGGTTCTCTGTTTTATCAAAGGGGCATCGGCGTCCGGGCGATCAGGATGACCGCCAGAATCGCGCCCACAAAGGCCGCAGCCCCTATGACAGCCAACACCTTTTTGCTGAGTTTTTTCTTCGCCGCCTTGCCAATCAGCGCACCGCAAGCCACGCAGACAGCCGCAGCCACAAGGGCAATGCCCAGCGTTTCCCATAGCCAAGATAGTTCATATAGAATCCTCATGCGATCATCTCCTGTTCGTTAAATTGGAAGTTAGTGTAATCGTTTTTCTTTATATTTTTTTAATTCTTCTTGCACACAGTTGTCACATATAGGGACTGAATCTTTAGGGTGTGTAGGAAACAATCCCGTATTACCTGTATAGACAATTTTCCGATTCTTATATTCACCACAGGAAATACAATGATCGTAGTGTTTGGGATTAAAAACGACACCTTCGCCTGTTTCAAAAGCCTTACTCAATTTCATAAGACATTCTTCACAGTAAAAGAGATCATCCCTTGGATAAACTTTTCCGCAACAATAACATTTTTCCCCAAACGCCATTAAACAACTCTCCTCATCAACTTCCGATTTGTATGTCTCTCAAAGTCCAAGTCCTTCAACCCACGCCACAAGCGCCTGATGCCCGACGCTGCCCCGGAAGCCCGTATGCTTTAGACTATTGTATCATAAATAATCAACATTTTGAAGTGCGGATAAAAGGAACGACGAGCTTCACTCTGCAACGGACCGGAGAGAGACCTCGGCAGAAGCTGCGCTGAAAACGAGGCGGGCGAATGACCCTGCGATTTTTTCCGACTTGCCCGATTTTCCTGCTGAAATACGGCACGCTGTTTTTCCGAAAAAGGAGTTGACAGAGGTATAGTGATGCCACATGATATATCACAGATATATCGTGTGGAGATGTTCCTATGTCTCGGCTTACTCAACAGACGGCAGCGATGCCGGAACAGGAAAGGCTTCCGGAGCGAATTTTGTGATTCGGGGACGGAAATTTCCTGCGACCGGCGATACCGGCAACATCATCGTTTGGGTCCTGGCCGCTTCCTTCACCGTGGCGATGATCCCCGTGACCGTCACCCTGAAGCGTAAGAGCCGCTAAAACCATGCGGAGCCCACGCAGGCCCGTCCAACTGTCTATGACGGCTCCCGCTGCGCTCCCCACGGCATAAAAGAGGAGACCCCGGACGAGGAATATAGCCCCCTTAGTGCAGACACTCGAAAAATCGAGGCTGCGCTAAGGGGGTTTTTTATGGGACGCCGCGTTTACCTTGCTTCCCTGAAAATATACCTCACAAGCGGAGCGGCACGCATCCGCTTTCTGCTTATGTAGTATGATTCTCCTGCAAACCAAAGACAAAAACGCCCGTTTGTTCACAATTTGTTTACATTTTCTCTTGCATTTGTCCTCACTTTTGAGGACAGACGGTGCCCCGGTTTTTTGCTATAATTATATAACCTAAAAGGAGGCGTTTGCTGCATCGAAAAGCGGCGTCCTCTGTGGTCGGCAAAAAACTACGGCTTATACCCAAACTCAAAATGCGTAGGAAAATCTTCGAGGTCATTTTAAGGGAGGAAATGTTAGTATGATAAAAACGAACACGCGAAGGCGCGTCGTCAGCGTCCTGTTGGCGCTTGTGATGCTGGCCTCACTGATGCCGAGTCTGGTGGTTCCCGCCCATGCCTTTTGGGACGACTACGACGACGGCTTCGATTGTCCTAACTGCGATCACTACCATTTTGGCAGCGATTATATGTGCGACTGCCTGTTCTGCACCATTGACTGCAACTACGAGTGCTGGGTTGAAACCCATTGTAACGACTGCGGTGTGTGCTTTGGCGACACGCCCTACTGGTGCGAGGAATGCTTCAAGTGCGCCGACTGCATGGAGGAAAAGCACTGCTCCACCTGCGCCAAGTGCTACATCGGCGAGGATGACCAGCTGTGCGGCGAGTGCCATAAGGGCCCCTGCTGCTCCATAAGCATCTGCGACTCCTGCGGCTTCTGCGATGACTGCGCAAACGATGACAGCGACCCGATGCACTGCTCGCTGTGCAACAGCGACCTCCTTGGCCA
>OQWI01001184.1_pt1 | contig 11454 bp, 8 predicted proteins | sample 1691551 | NCBI WGS metagenome assembly OQWI01 (sample SAMN03418259, study PRJEB22391) | human gut metagenome | biome: human-gut; feature: organic feature; material: feces | host: Homo sapiens | place: Tanzania | collected 2013-01
GCATTCATTAATGAATCATAATATTCATTAAATTGTGATTCAAACTCATCTATTGTAAGTAAACTATCTGGATCTAAACGATAGAATACCTGATTTGAATTTCTACGATATCCATTTGAAGTTTTTCCCTCAATCCACGCTGTCCCAGTTACATTATATTTTGAATTTAACATGTTCGTATAATGTCCCACTTGAACCCAACGAATATCCGGAAAATTCAAAGCCTCTACAATTTCATTTGCCTTATCTAAATCAATATAATTTCCTTGAGAATCTCTAATATCATTTATATCCCAACTCTTTTGTTGAAGATAATCATACACAGCCTTCTCCTCTGTATACCAGCCAACATAAGGATCTTCATATTCAACTGCAGCATTTTCACTAACACGATACAATTTCGTATGACCATATTCCGTTTTAGCCATTTGATTTACCTGCACCTGAGAAACCGCAAACATTTCTGCATTCACCTTTAAAGGATCCAACCCCTTAAAATTATCATCCGAAGTACGCAACGCATTTCCCGTTCTAACCATAGAAATAGCCTTTTTAAAGTTTTCTAAACTCGTCGCATCATTTTCTTCACCAATCTTTGTATACTCACTATTCTGTTCCAATACCTTTAATGCATTCGTATACCCATACGTTTCAAAGAACCCCTTAGAACCCAACGCAATCTTTTGACTCACCTGCTCCTTATCCATACGCAATTGATTCACAATCTTCTGTTGAGCATCCACATCACTTTGAGCCTTATCCACATTCATTTGTTGTGCTTCAACTTCCCTTTTCGCATCATCCAAAGCCGCTTGAACATTCTTTAAAACCTCTTCCATGCCTTGTTTTGCCTCTACAGCCTTCGCCAATTGATCCTTAGCCGCATTTAATTCCTTTTCAACACTCGCAATGGATTCATTTAAATTCGACAATTCATTTTCCTTTGCCCCAATCTGAACCTCTAAATCACGAATCTCATTTTCTACCACTACAACATTCGCCTCAGCACTTAAAACAGCATCCTCTTTACTTTGTTGAACACTCAACGCAACCTGCAAATTATTTTGAGCAACACCCAAAGCATTCTCTGCATCAACAACCTGCTTTTCATACTCCGCCTTTAATACTGGATCACTAGCACCATTATAAATTCCTAGCTTTTCATTATAATCCGTATTCGCCATATCATATTCATTTTGAGCATTCCAAGGCACTCTTAGCCTGATTAACAGCTTGCGGAATATCCTCACCCGAGGCAACACAGCCCGGTAAATCGGGAAAATATATATTGTAGTTTTTTTCATTTTTTTCTATAATGGCGAGAAAAATATAATTGTCCGGGTAGTTTTTGTACATAGAAATGCCTCCTCATTTTTATTATAGCATACGTATTGAATACGTACAAGCATTAGATACGCAAAAAGAGGACGGTGCGCACCGTCCTCTCTTCATTTATGCATATGCGATTTTTTGCTTTTCAGCGGATTGACGTAACGTCAGATTAGAAGCTGAATACTACTTGGCTCCACAGAGTTTGAGCGTCCGGAGTGCCTTTAGCTTCTTTGGATTCCAGATCATAGTAGGTTACGCCTGCTACGATGTTTTTAGCCAGTGCATAGTTAGCGCTTACGCTGTAGCCTTTGAAGCCTTCATCGAAGTATACGCCATCCATGGTGTGAGCAACGAAGGTGCCCATGCCTTGATCATAATAGGTAGCGCTCAGGCCCCAGGAACCAGCTTGAGCAGCTTTAGCGCCTTTGTAAGCCAAGGTTGCTACATAGCCGTCATCGTCAACGCCAGCTTTGTCATAGTCGGATTTAATGTAGTTGCCGGACAGTTTCAGGTCTTTAGCCAGGTCAAAGCCCAGGCCTACAGTCCAGATTTTATCGTCGTCAGCAGTTTTAGCAACGTTATCGAATCTGTAGTAAGCTGCATTTGCATCAACAGCACCCAGTTTAGCAGCCAGTTCTGCATAAGCAAAGTCTTTGTTTTCGTTAGCCAGCGCTTCAACGCCAGTTGCTTTGCCGTAGCCAGCAGTCATTTTAACGTCTTTGCCATAGGAAACTTGAACACCGTCCATACGGTTATCATGGATGTTACCGCCGGTGATATCGGTTTTGTTGTAACGGCCAGCTTGAACAGCCAAACCACCCAATTTACCATTTACATAAGCACGTTGGAAGTTAATGTCCTCTTCGCCTTTGTTGGCTTTATCATTGGTGAAGAATTCTTGACCACGGAACATAGCGGTGTAAGTCCAGTCATCGTTTACTTGACCAGTTACCCAAATATCGGAACGCAGACGGCCTTGATGGTTGGTGGTGTTACCTTCGCCCAGTTTGTCTCCATCATAGGAAGCATAGGAAGCTTTGATGGTACCGGTGATTTTAACGTTGTCAGCTTTTTTCTCCAGGTTAGCTACGCGAACGCCCAGGTTGTCCAATTCGTCAGCGAATTCAGCAGCCAGTTTGTCAACGTTAGCGCCTTTTGCCATTGCTTTTGCAACGATTTGAGCCATTTCATAACGAGTCATCAGCTTGTCGCCACCGAAGGTGGTGTCGCCGTAGCCTTCAACTACGCCAGCAGCAGCCAGCTTGTTGATGCTGTCATATGCCCAGTGGCCAGCAGGTACATCAGAGAACGGATTTGCAGCATAAGCAGAAGCGGTTACGCCCAGTGCCATTGCCATTGCGAGTACTAAGGATTTTTTCATTGTTGTTTCCTCCTCAGGAAGTAGCAGTATTATCAAACTGCTAATATTATATTTTTACAAATCACCTTCCGGAGTCTCCCGCAAATTCCGCTCAAGAGTTGCCTTGTTTCCTCTGTCATCCTTTGCCGGTTTTTCCTTCGCAATGATTTATAAAGCATGTTAACGGCAAGTAAAGTATCTAAATTTACTTGCCAATGATTGCATTATACCATACAACAACGCAGAGCGCAAATGTTTTTATTGTTTTTTCTTAACACTATTCCCATATCATTCTGTTCTACATGTATACTCTTAGGCTTCTTTTGTTATTCTACAGTAGCACGTATTAGTTGTATTGCTTTAAAAGAATATTTACCCAAATCAGTTTCTGATGTATTTATCAGCTTCTCCATTTCTGTGTAAATAAAAAAAGCATTAGAATACTAAATGAATTTTAGCCTTGCAATGCTTATAAAAATGAGAGCTGCCCAAAAGGACAGCTCTGCACCATTTTACAATTTGCAAATGTAATTATGTGTTAAATTAGAATTTAAATACTACAGAAGACCACAAAGTCTTATCGGTTTTTTCTTCTTGGGTTTTATCTTTCAGATCGTAGTATTCTACGCTACCAATAATGTTTTTAGCAAGAGTTACATCCAAGCCAACGCCATAACCTTTGAAACCATCGGTTAAGTAGCTTCCGCTAGCATTACCGTTCATGGTATGAGCGATTACAGTACCAGCTGCTTGATCATAATATTTAGCCCAAACACCATAGGAGCCAGCTTGTTTAGCTTTTGCGCCTTTGAAGTTCAAACCAACAACATAACCATCGTCATCAATAGAGGTGCGACCTACTTTATCCAGGTCAGATTTCAGATACAAGCCAGACAAGGTCAGATCTTGTGCAAGCGGGAATGCTACACCTGCAGTCCATACATTAGTATCGTTATAGCTCAGGTTTTTTACATCTTCAACTTTGTAGTAACCAACATGTGCATTTACTACACCAATTTTGCTGGACAGAACGCCATAAGTCATGGTATCAGCAGCAGAAGTACCTGCAGAAGTACCACTAGTAGCTTTATTGGAAACCTTTGCATAGCCGGCGGTCAGTTTTACGTCCTTGCCATAGGAAGCAACAACGCCATCAGCACGACCATCGAAGAAGTTACCATCTTCAAGGAATTCTGCATAACGACCAGCAGTTACATTTACACCGCCCAGTTTACCAGTTACAAATGCACGTTGGAAAGAGGTATCCTCTTCACCAGCATTGTTATGGCTGAACTTTTGGAGATTTTCCAACATACCGGTATAAGACCAGTCATCATTAATAGCGCCATTAATGAAGATACGAGAACGCATTTGGGAACTATTATTGCCATTATCAGCTTTTTTGTCACCGCTATATTCAAAATGACGGAAACGAACTTCGCCGGTGATTTTAACGTTGTCAGCTTTTTTCTCCAGGTTAGCTACGCGAACGCCCAGGTTGTCCAATTCGTCAGCGAATTCAGCAGCCAGTTTGTCAACGTTAGCGCCTTTTGCCATTGCTTTTGCAACGATTTGAGCCATTTCATAACGAGTCATCAGCTTGTCGCCACCGAAGGTGGTGTCGCCGTAGCCTTCAACTACGCCAGCAGCAGCCAGCTTGTTGATGCTGTCATATGCCCAGTGGCCAGCAGGTACATCAGAGAACGGATTTGCAGCATAAGCAGAAGCGGTTACGCCCAGTGCCATTGCCATTGCGAGTACTAAGGATTTTTTCATTGTTGTTTCCTCCTCAGGAAGTAGCAGTATTATCAAACTGCTAATATTATATTTTTACAAATCACCTTCCGGAGTCTCCCGCAAATTCCGCTCAAGAGTTGCCTTGTTTCCTCTGTCATCCTTTGCCGGTTTTTCCTTCACAGTAATTTATAAAGCAATAGTAATCAGTAAGAATAGTATTTTCAATTCTTATCGATATTTGAATTATACCATGCATCAACATTAAGCGCAAGTCTTTTTGTTAATTCATTATTGATTTTACATGAATTTTGCCTTGCTGTTACACTTGCATTTTAAAACAAAAAGCATTTGCCTACAAACGTACACTTTTCACAAAGAATGCTGTATTACAGCATAGGCGCAACAAAAAAGCTGCTGCAGCTAATGCTGCAGCAGCGTGGATTATAGCTTAACTATAAAATTATTTGAACAGGCCAAGCAGGATGCCGCCGTTTGCTGCCAGTACAGGAGCAAATACCAGGGATACAATGGTCATCAGTTTGATCAGGATGTTCATTGCAGGTCCGGAAGTATCTTTGAACGGGTCACCTACAGTATCGCCTACAACGGTTGCGTCATGCACCGGAGTGTGTTTACGGCCGGAAGCTTCTACGAACTTCTTAGCGTTATCCCATGCACCGCCGGCGTTAGCCATCAGGATTGCAACCAGTACGCCGGAAGCCAGAGAGCCGCCAATCAGGCCGCCCAGAGCTTCAGTACCGAACAGGAAGCCAACCAGCAGAGGAGCAACGATAGCGATAACACCAGGCATAATCATCTCGTGCAGAGCAGCTGCAGTGGAGATGTCTACGCATTTTTGGTAGTCAGCTTTAGCTTTGCCTTCCAGCAGGCCGGGGATTTCGTGGAATTGACGACGAACTTCCTCGATCATCTGGTAAGCAGCTTTACCAACAGATTCCATGGTCATAGCACCGAATACGAACGGCAGAGTTGCGCCGATGAACAGACCGATCAGGGTTACAGGGTTCAGCAGGTCGATTGCTTTCAGGCCTACAGTGTGTGCATAAGCAGAGAACAGAGCCAGAGCAGTCAGAGCAGCGGAACCGATAGCGAAACCTTTACCGATAGCAGCGGTGGTGTTACCAACGGAGTCCAGGGTATCGGTGATTTCACGTACTTCAGGAGGCAGCTCGGACATTTCTGCGATACCACCAGCGTTATCAGCGATAGGACCATAAGCGTCAACTGCTACGGTCAGACCGGTGGTGGACAGCATACCAACTGCAGCCAGGGAGATACCGAACAGGCCCATGCCTGCATCTTTAGCACCGCCCATGGTGAAGAATGCCAGGATTACACCAACGCAGATGAAAATCATCGGCAGGAAGGTGGAATACATGCCAACAGCCAGACCGGAGATGATGGTGGTTGCCGGACCGGTTTCGGATTGCTCAGCAATCTTCTTAACGGAAGCATAATCAGCAGAGGTGTAGATTTCGGTGATTTTACCGATTAACAGACCAACTACCAGACCGGAAGCAATAGCTACGAATGCAGCAGTGTTACCGAAGATGGAAGTGGACAGGTAGTAAGCAGCAGCAATTACGATTACGCCGCCAACATAGGTACCATGGTTCAGAGCAGCCTGCGGGTTGGTGGATTTGCTGCTGCGAGCATAGAATACACCGATCAGGGAAGCAATGATACCAGCGAATGCCAGCTCGAATACGAACATAATGCCTTCGCCGCCGGGATATGCAACAGCACCCAGAGTAATAGCGGAGATGATAGCACCTACATAGGATTCGAACAAGTCAGCGCCCATGCCTGCAACGTCGCCTACGTTATCGCCTACGTTATCAGCGATGGTAGCCGGGTTACGCGGGTCATCTTCAGGCAGACCTTCTTCAACTTTACCTACCAGGTCAGCGCCAACGTCAGCAGCTTTGGTGTAGATACCGCCGCCAACACGAGCGAACAATGCAATGGAGCTTGCGCCCAGACCGAATCCGGTAACGATATCAATGTTGCCGAACAGCATGTAAGCAGCAGCAACACCAACGATACCCAGACCAACAACGCCCAGACCCATAACAGCACCGCCGGAGAAAGCAATTTTCAGAGCTTCCGGCATGCCGCCATGTTGAGCAGCTGCAGCAGTACGAACGTTAGCTTTGGTAGCAACGGTCATACCAATGTAGCCAGCACATACGGAGAATACTGCACCTGCAACGAAGCATACTGCAGTAAGCGGAGATAAGAACATAGAAATTACGATAGCAACTACGATTACGAAAGCAGACAGTGCTTTGTATTCGCGGAACAGGAACGCCATAGCGCCCTCATGGATGTAACCGGCAATTTCCTGCATACGTGCTGTACCAGCAGGAGCCTTACCGATTGCGCTGCTCAGCATCAGTGCAACTGCGAGTGCAATGAGGCCGACAACAATGGAGATCATTAAGAAATTCAAGACCCAAACCCCTTTCTTTTTATAAAAAAATTTAAAATTTTAAGAGTGCAGTTGCACTCTTGGTAACATGATGAGTGCGGAAAACAGGAAAATCCCGTCAGCCTTAAGCGTTGATTTTTGCCAGCGCCAATGTAATAACAGCAAATGCAACACCCAAAACAACCGTAGCCTTCGCCATGACTGTATCCAGATCATTGCCCTTGCCAAAAAAAGCACCGTCACTGCCGCCGAAAGTACTGCCCATACCGCCGCCTTTTCCGGACTGCAGCAGAACTGCGCCAATGAGTGCTATGCAAACGATAACTTCTAGAACCATCAAGACAGTTTCAATCACAGAGCTTACCTCCTCATATTTTTGTACCATAGTATTTTACCATAAAAGGCGTGCTCTTACAATCTACTTTTGCAAAATATTTTACAAAACCGCCCTAAATAAAGAAAAAGGTGAGAGTCAGCGCTCTCACCTCATCTTTTACAGCAAATAAGAAAGCTTTTTCTGCTTATTTTTTAATGTTGTAGAAAACTTTAATGCCGTTATATTTTGCAGCCTTGCCGAGATCCTCTTCGATACGCAGCAGCTGGTTGTATTTGGCAACACGGTCGGTACGAGCCGGAGCACCGGTCTTAATCTGGCCTGCGTTTACAGCAACAGCAATGTCTGCCAGAGTGGTGTCTTCGGTTTCACCGCTGCGGTGAGAAATGATGCAGGTGTAGCCTGCGCGTTTAGCGGTTTCGATAGCATTGAAGGTTTCGGTCAGGGTACCGATTTGGTTTACCTTAATCAGAATAGCGTTAGCTACGCCCTTTTCAATGCCCTGAACCAGACGCTCTTCGTTGGTAACGAACAGGTCGTCGCCAACCAGCTGAACTTTTTTGCCCAGCTTTTTGGTAAGCTTCTTCCAGCCGTCCCAGTCATCCTCTGCCATACCGTCTTCGATGGAGATAATAGGATATTTCTCGCACAGGCCAGCCAGATAATCAACCATTTCTTCGCTGGTCATTTCTACGCCTTCGCCGGTCATTTTGTATTTGCCGTCTACATAGAATTCGCTGGAAGCAACGTCCATCGCCATAACGATGTCCTTGCCCGGTTTGTAGCCAGCGCGTTCAGTAGCCTCGAGAATAACCTCGATAGCATCAGCATTGCATTTCAGGTTCGGAGCAAAGCCGCCCTCGTCACCCAGAGCAGTGGAGAGGCCTTTTTCTTTCAGCAGAGCCTTCAGGTTATGATAAATCTCGGCATTCATGCGCAGTGCTTCGCTGAAGGATTTTGCACCAACAGGCATAATCATGAATTCCTGAATATCTACGTTGTTGTCTGCGTGCTCGCCGCCGTTCAAAATGTTCATCATCGGCACCGGCAGCTCCTTAGCAGCTACGCCGCCCAGATACAGGTACAGCGGCAGGCCTACGGAAGCAGCAGCAGCCTTAGCAACAGCCATGGATACGCCTAAAATAGCATTTGCACCCAGACGACCCTTGTTCGGCGTACCATCCAGACGAACCAGCAGCTCGTCGATTTCTGTCTGACGGGTTGCTTCCAGACCGATAATTGCTTCTGCAATAATGTCGTTGACATTTTCTACAGCCTTGGTAACGCCTTTGCCAAGATAACGCTCCTTGTCGCCATCACGCAGCTCAACAGCCTCGTGTACGCCGGTGGAAGCACCGGAGGGAACAGCAGCACGGCCCATGGAGCCGTCCTCTAAGCAAACCTCGACTTCAACAGTCGGATTGCCGCGGGAATCCAGAATCTCGCGAGCATAAACTTCAGTAATCATTGCCATTTCTTATCACCTCAAAAATCTATTAACGACCTGCCTGTCATAGCAGCAGGTTGCTTAAGCTTAAGCAGCTCCAGCAAAGTCGGCGCAATATCTGCCAAAATACCGTTATGCAGCTTGTACTGCTCCTCGCTGACGAGGATGAACGGTACGGGGTTCGTCGTATGCGCCGTATTCGGCTCGCCGTCAGCCTCGGCCATCTTCTCCAGATTGCCGTGGTCTGCCGTAATACATACGCTGCCGCCCAAGGACAGCACCTTGTTGACAATGCGTCCGGCGCAATCATCAACCTTTTCCATAGCAGCAATTGCTGCCTCCAGCACGCCTGTATGACCAACCATATCGGGATTAGCAAAGTTGAGGATAATCGCTTCAAACTTATCCTTGTCCAGCTCTGCCAAAAGCGCCTGCGTTACTTCCTCGGCGCTCATCTCTGGCTGCAGGTCATAGGTTGCAACCTTCGGCGAAGGAATCAGAATACGCTCCTCGTTCGGGTTGGGGGTTTCCACGCCTCCGTTGAAGAAGAAGGTTACGTGAGCATATTTTTCTGTTTCCGCGATACGCAGCTGGTGCAGACCGTTTTCTGCCAGCACCTGACCGAGCGTATCGTTGATTTCCTCAGGCGGAAAAGCAACAGGTGCGTCAATCGTCGCATCATATTGTGTCATACATACATAGTTTACAGGACGAGCGCTTTCCGGACGAGCAAAATAGGGGAAGTCTGCATCGTGGAGCGCACGCGTGATTTCACGCGCCCTGTCAGGACGGAAGTTGAAGAAGATTATGCCGTCGCCGGCGGTAATCTGCCCGTTCACGCCATCAATAACAAACGGCTCTACGAACTCGTCGGTTATATCCTGCGCATAAGAGACCTCGACGCCCTCAGCTGCGCTCGCAGCACGCGCGCCATCGCCAAGAACAAGAGCCTTATAAGCACGCTCTACACGCTCCCAGCGTTTGTCGCGGTCCATAGCATAATAGCGTCCGCTGACGGTGGCTATTTTGCCTACGCCAATCTGCGCCATGCCCGCTTCCAGCTGCTGAATATATTCCAGCGCTGTTTTCGGCCCAACGTCACGGCCATCAAGGAAGGCATGTACATATACTCTGTCAAAATTCTCCTTCTTGCAAAGCTCAAGAAGTCCGTAAAGATGCTCGATATGGCTGTGTACTCCACCATCTGAGAGAAGTCCCCAAAGATGAAGATCCGAGTTATTCTTCTTGCAGTTTTCGATTGCAGAAAGTAATACCTTGTTCTTGAAGAAATCACCATCGGCAATTGCCTTTGTGATTCTTGTAAGATCCTGATATATGATACGGCCTGCGCCGATATTCATATGTCCTACCTCAGAGTTTCCCATCTGTCCGTCAGGAAGTCCAACTGCAAGACCTGAAGCTGCACCCTTTACAAAAGGACACTCTGCCATCAATTTATCCATAACAGGGGTATTTGCCATAGCGATGGCATTTCCCTCTTTGTGGTCACTTAAGCCGTAACCATCAAGTACCATTAATACTACCGGTTTCTTACTCATTTATATTTCCTCTATTATTTCATTAATATAATAAATGCCACTAAATGCAGCTAAGCTGGTGAATTTAGTGACATTTAGTTATTGTTGATTATTTGTAGCAAACAATCTTTCCGAAGTCTGGTTTGAGGGATGCTCCACCAACAAGACCTCCGTCGATGTCAGCCATAGCAAACAGTTCTGCTGCATTTCCTGCATTTACAGATCCGCCGTACTGGATACGAACTGAATCTGCTGTAGCCTGATCATAGATCTCAGCTACGCACTCACGGATTGCACCGCAAACCTCCTGAGCCTGGTCAGAAGTAGCTGTCTTTCCTGTTCCGATTGCCCAGATTGGCTCGTAAGCGATCACTGCTGTTTTTGCCTGATCTGCTGTTACGTTCTGGAATGCGATTTTGATCTGCATACGGATCCAGTCAAGAGTAATGCCCATTTCTCTCTGCTCTAAAGATTCTCCACAGCAAAGAATTGGTGTAAGACCAGCTTCAAAAGCTTTCTTAACTTTCTTGTTTAATAACTCGTCATCTTCTTTGAAGTAGTCACGTCTCTCAGAATGTCCGATCACAACATATTTAACTCCTGCGTCAACTAACATCTCTGCAGAAATCTCACCTGTGTAAGCACCCTTCTCTTCGAAGTACATGTTCTCTGCACCAACCTGTACGTTTGTGCCCTTGCATGCTTCTACAACAGGAACGATGTCGATTGCTGGTACACAGTACACAACATCTACACTGTCAGATGCAACTAATGGTTTTAACTCTTCTACTAATTTAACAGCCTGACTTGGAGTCATGTTCATTTTCCAGTTTCCGGCTACAATTTTTCTTCTTGCCATGATTTTTTCCTCTTAATCTTATAAATTTTATTTATCGTTAGCTGCTGCTACACCTGGTAATTCTTTACCTTCAAGGAACTCAAGGGAAGCGCCACCACCTGTAGAGATATGGCTCATCTTATCACCGAATCCCATCTGGTTAACAGCTGCTGCGGAATCACCACCACCGATGATGGTTGTAGCATCTGTATCAGCTAAAGCCTGAGCAACTTTTAATGTGCCCTCAGCAAGAGTTGGGTTCTCAAATACACCCATAGGTCCGTTCCAAACAACTGTCTTAGCTGATTTTACTGCATCAGCAAAAAGTGCTGCAGATTTTGGTCCCACATCACATCCCATTGTATCAGCTGGAATTGCATCAATATCACAAACGATTGTATCAACTTTAGCGTCGA
>OQWI01001185.1_pt1 | contig 11454 bp, 10 predicted proteins | sample 1691551 | NCBI WGS metagenome assembly OQWI01 (sample SAMN03418259, study PRJEB22391) | human gut metagenome | biome: human-gut; feature: organic feature; material: feces | host: Homo sapiens | place: Tanzania | collected 2013-01
CAAGATAAACGCAGTTGCCAAAAGGCAAAAAGCTCGCTTTTTGCAAAAATGTTTCACCAATTTCGCAAGCTGTCCATTTATTATTTTATTGAACAGTATTTGTTATAAAGATTCCAATAAACTGCAATTTTAAGTGTTTATTGGGTTGAAACTTGACTATAAAGTTGGAATAGGCTATAATACTGGCAACACCCCGTAAAGCAGTTGAATACGGGACAATAAAAAATGCTATAAACCCTTTGCGTTTTCTCCGCTCCTGGAAGCCTCCTGCGTGGGCTGAAAGCCCACGAATGCCATCACCAAGGTCCTCTACCCCCAGGTGGCCAAAACCTTCCAGACCACGCCTTCCCGGGTAGAACGGGCCATTCGCCACGCCATCGAGGTAGCCTGGGACCGGGGCGATCTCGACACCCTGCAGAGCTTCTTCGGCTACACGGTGAGCAACACCAAGGGCAAGCCCACGAATTCGGAGTTCATAGCCCTGATCGCTGACCGGTTACAGCTCCAGCTCAAGTCCGCCGAGGCGGCGCAGTACTGAAAAGAAATTCCACAGTCTGACCGGAATTGGAAAGACTGTGGAATTTTTTGCGCCCAAAGAAGCGGAAATAACGCCGGTTTTCGTCAAGGTTTTCGACAATTGTCGAAAACCAGGGGTAAAGGCATTCTAAAAAAATTTTCCCGGGATACTATGCAGCCAGTTAATTGTTTTTTCGTGCGGAAAGATGTAGACTGAATACAGACGATGCATCTGTCAAAAATTCTGGTCAGTCAGCCATAGCAAAAAGCTTTTCGCAAGGTCCAGCTTTCGGGAGTCCATGCCGCGGAGAAGTTCCGCGGTGTCTTGCCATGCGTCATTTTCGTAGCGGACACTGCCGACGAGAAAGGAATCTGGCGTGGTTTCCAAAGCAAGGGCCAGACGCATGACGACTTCCAGAGAGGGAATGGAGGTGGCGCGTTCAATACAGGACAGATATTTATCATTGATACCGGCTTTTTCGCAGACCTCCGTCTGCTTCAAGCCGAGCTCTTTCCGGCGGGCGGCAATGCGCTTCCCGATTTGCGAATAATCCAGTTCCATAAAATCGCCTCCTGCCATATTGTACAAGTTATCCAGGAAGAGAAGAACAATCTATAAACGGGATAATCGGCTTGACAACAGAATAGCAGGAGGCTATAATGGATTTATCCGTTTGAGGATAGAGTAAATTTTCCTGCACTATAGAATTATAAGAATGAGACAGCGCTATCGTAGGCAAATTTTAAAAATGTATTCATAGAGTGCTTGCTTTACAAAATGGGAGGATAGAAAAAATGAGGAAAGCAAAGTATATTATTTTATTGGTTGTAGCGTGTTTTATCTTAGCTGGATGCGCCTGTGAACATGTTTACGATGATGGAGTTGTAACGAAAGTCCCCACATGTTCATCCGTTGGAGAAAAGACATATACATGCCAGAAGTGCAAAGAAACACAAATCGAAACAATTCCAATGATTGCACATAATTATGAAGAGGAAATCGTTAAAGAGCCTACATATACGGAAAAAGGACTGAAAAAATACACATGTTCTGTCTGCGGCGATAATTACACGGAAGAAATTCCTGTTCGGGAAGCGGAAGTTATTGTGACTGTCACAGAAAAGGAAAGTATTCCCAAGGATACAAACAAATGGATTTTCTCGGACTATGTACGGTTAACAGTGGAGGTACAGAATCTGACGAATAAGAGCATAAAAGGCATTCAGGGAGTTCTGATTGTGAAAGATATGTTCGGTGAAGAATTTCTGCGCACGCAGTGCGACTTGACAGACAATGAGATACCGGCTAAGGGAACGGTGACGGTTACAGAACTATACTTTGATGTAAACCAGTTCTTTAAGAATCAAATTAAGTTCTTTGAGACGGATTATGACAACCTGCAATTCAATTATGATGTGACAAATATTGTATATACAAACTGAAAAGAAATGAGGTAACAATGCAATGAAAAAGGTTTTATCTATCCTTTTGGTTTTGCTTATGACTATATCCTTATGTGCTTGCGGCAATAAGAAAACTGATGTAAAGGAATTGCTGATTTCCGGAAACTGGCATCGACTGGGTAACGAGAAAGTTTACCTTTCCTTTTATAAGACTGGTACAGGAAGCTATAATACCGGCGAAGAAAGCGGTGTTACAGCTTTGAATATCACATGGACAGAGCTTGAGGATAATTGTGTTCGCGTGGAGTCATCTCCTGTGTTTGGCATATCCGTTACCAGTGACTACGAGATTGTACATAGAGATGGTGCCTATTATCTGGTCAATGTGGCTGATAATGGTGAGGAATATATCCTTAAATAACGAATCTACTTCGATTTTTACTGATTGAAAAGTAGAAAAGGACTGTTGCAAAACAGATTTATATAGGGGCGGCGATCTGCCGCCCCTATATGTTTTCTATTTTGCAACAGTCCCTATGCAAAACTTCTCTCAGCGGCGCGGCTGCCGGCTACAATTGCCAGGGAACCACGCCGCTGACCGGATGAGGCAGGGTCCTAAAGGTCACATCGCCGGCGGTGAAGCTCTTGGCCTTGAAGGCGTTGTAGAGAGGATTGCTCCGGATGGCACGGCTGTCCATGGAGAGAAACACATGTTTCCCCTCCGGCGTCAGCCGGAAACGCATACTGTCTCCCAGCCAGCTCTCTACCCGGCGGCGTTCGTTATCATAGCTGCGGGCGCTTCTGGCGTCGTATTCCGTCCGGCTCTTGAAGCCATAGACATAGAACTGCCGCATATAGTCCCGGATCCGGTCAAAATTTTTGATAAGCTCGCTGTAAGCCATGCATATCCCCCCAAACGCAGACAGCTTCCGACGCTATTTTAACATAAGCGCCGGAAGCTGTACAGGGCATTTATTCCGGATATTTCCCGGCCCCTTCTCCGAGGGGGACTTCTCCTGATAAAATTCCCCCGGATACTATGCAGCCAGTTTTTTGCGGAAAGATATTGACATAATACAGACGCAACTTGCACTTGCAATTTGTAACCCTTCAAAATCAATTTGGAGAACAGGCTTCACTCGATTCGCGAAGCTCTGATTCGGATGAATGCGGCGATTCCGCACCGGTTTTTCTCAGCAGCCACACACCGGCCAAAGACAGGATGAGTCCTGCCAACGTAAATGCGAGAATCGGCGCAAAACTTCCGGTTGCATCAAAAATCATACCGGTCGCCATGGAAGCCACGGCCATGATGGCTTGATTGATACCATTGTGGATGCCGATATAGCGTGTGTAGTGTGTCATTCCGTAGGCGGCCATACAGCAGCGGGATACGGAAATTGTGGATAGCGCGTAGATATTTCCAAACAACAGCGCCGCGAAATATAGCAGTATCAGATTCTGCCCCAGCAGAAGGAAGAGCAGGGTCCCGATCATGACACAGAAAAGTCCCGCAGCCGTTGTTTTCCAAACCCCAATTCGATCACATAAGAACCCATAAACAAATTTTCCGGCCACATTCCCCAGCATCAGCATGGTTGTCAGCGTTGCGCCAACCTGCAGCGAATACCCGTTATTTTGAACAAAAATACTGAGATTCGTTGCAAACTGAAAACCCAAGCCACCGCCAACCAGAACCATCGTCACCGGAATGCAGTGTTTCCAATCAAAGGGGCCAATTTCTTCCCTACGTTTTTCGCCTGACTGTGCAGGGGCGTCTGCCCTGTCTATCCCGGCATTTCCAAAAAGCAGCTGCAAACCGGCCATTGAGAGGAGCATGTCCGTCAGACACAATATTCCGATCGTCCAGCGCCACCCCACGGCAGTGATCAGCCATGCACACAACGGATTGAAAATGGCTCCTCCGATACCACTGAAGGCCATGGCAAATCCGGTGGGTGTTCCGGATTGCAGCGGAAAGACCCGATTCAAGATACTGGGAATCGCGACGACACATAAACATCCTGAGACGCCTGACAGTATCGCCGCAGCGTACCAGATCGGTCCCCCCGGCCGTATTGTCATCATCAGGTAGCTCAGACACATCAGTGCCTGATTCATCAGTAACCCATATTTCTGATTCTTTCGAAAGAACAGCCCGGTCACAGTGGCAGAGAGCAGGGCGCCTGTTACGCTTTTTATGGTATTGAATGCGGACATTTCCGTCATACGGATTCCTGTGTCCATACGGATCTGAGCAAACAGGACGCCTGAACAGTTTATCAGGACCCCCATCATGGCACATTGGAGCAGACAGGCTCCGGCCAGCGCTCTCCATTGCCGTGCGGTTATTTTCATTTTCCCACCTCCTGAAAGATATCCGCGGCTATCCCTGAAATTTGCGGGACAGCCGCGGCTTGATTTTAACGAATTCGGTATGGTTCCAAAACCTTTCGGTTAATGTCAAAGGAAGCGCCCGGCTTTTCAGGCGGCGATACGGTGCCATCCGCATTGATCCGTACCGGAGCCTCATAGGCATCATAGGCCAGCTTATCAAAGGTAGGCGAATAGAATTCCGTAATCGCCGCGTTTGGCAGTGCGCAGTTCAGATGTACATGCACCTGCTGCAGGCCGTGGGGGGCAATCTGGATGTGCTTTCCCTGGGCATAATTTCCGGCTTTCATCACCAGCGAAACGCCTCCGCACAGGCATGCGTCGGGCTGAATGAAGGAAACCGCGCCGGTATCCATCAGCAGTGCCTGCTGGTCCAATCCCTGCAGACTTTCGCCTGCCGCAAGCGGGGTTGTGGTATGCTGCGCCAATCTGGAAAAGCCTTCCAGATCCAAAGCCGACAGAGGTTCCTCAAACCAGTAAAGTAAGTCTTCTTCCGTACGTTTGGCAAACTCCAGCGCTTCCGAATAATTCCAGCCACAGTTCGCATCCACCAGAAGCTTCACATCCGGACCTATCACCTGCCGTACGGCGTGTACACGCTGTGCGTCATCCTTTGCGGACAGCCCCCCGACCTTCATTTTTACGGCCCGGGCTCCCCACTTCAGGTACATTTCCATTTCTTCTTGCAGATCCCGTATGGTTTTGTCCGGAGCGTAATACCCGCCAGCGATATAGCATTCCAGTTTCTCCCGCACACCACCCAAAAGCTTGTACAGCGGCATGCCTGCTACCTTGGCTTTCAGGTCCCACAGAGCGATATCGATTGCTGACAGTGCCACGATATTGCTTGCGGCCAGACGGGAGGTTGTCAGCTTATGATAGATCTTTTCAATACACAGGGGGTCTTCCCCCAGCAGCAGATCCTTTATGGAATCGACCTCAAAGGGGGCCATGCTCGCGCCCACGCCGGTGATACCCTCATCCGTTTCCAGATATGCCAGACTGAGCCAGTTGTAGATATACTTCGTATTTCCACCACCGCGGCCGCTGGTCACAACCCGTGGTTTCTCCCAGCGATATGTTTCTCCATATACGTTTTTGATTTTCATAGCCGCTCCTTAAAACGCCGGGAAAATGGTCATAACGGAGAGCACTGCCACAACGCAGACGATCACAGAAGGCAGCCAGCCGATTTTCAGCAGATCTCTCTGATTATATCCGCCTGCATCCATCATGGGAGGAATGGCTCCGGTGGCCATGGGGGTCAGGAACGCGGTCAGGCAGGCAGCGTTCAGCAGCAGGATGGGGCCGATGGGATTTGCGTTCATGGACTTACAGGTCAAAATGATAATGGGGGTGAAGATGTTTGCCACACTCTGATTCTGCATGACCTGGGTCATCAGGAAGGGAATAATGAAGAACGCCGCACCGACCACATAGTTATTGTGGGAAGAACCAAGGGAGGAAGCGACCATGGAGCCAATGGCGTCACCAAGACCGCAATTTACCATAGCTCCACCTACAACCAATGCGGAAATCAGCATCAGGGCGATCCGGATCGGCAGAGCTTTGATGGCTTCCTGGGAAGTCAACACACCGGTTACCAGAACCAGGGATGCTCCGGTCATAGCAATCTGCCAGCTCTCAACGCCCAGATGGGTCTGGAAAATCAGAGCAAGCGTCGTGACAATGAAAATGCTGTAGCCCAATACTTCCCGAACGGGGCCCAGCGGTGCGGGACCCTCACCGTTTTTGGTGGACGCTGTCTTTAATGTAATGGGCACGGAGGGCTGATCCGGGCACGTCTTCGGCGCGATAAACAGAGCATACAGGAACATCACCAGGCAGGTAATGCCCCGGGCCTTCAGCGGATCCAGCAGCTGCATGGCATAATCCGTGTAACCGTAGCTCTCTAGATAGGCATTCTGCTGTGCGTAGGTAGTCGCTCCAATGCCAACCGGCATGACCAGGCAGCAGGATACGCAAACCAGCGCAAGAGAGAACATCACCTTGGAAGGGCTGACCTTGAATTCACTGCAGCTGCCAGCCAGCAGGGGGCTTACGATGCCGAATACGACCATGGGGCTGGGGATCATCTGGGTCAGCGCGAGGGCGATCAGCAAGTAGCCGCCCAGCATAACGCTGAACTTGCCGCTGCTGATCTTATACACCATATGAGACACTTTGTGGACGGCCTGGGTACGGTTAAAGCCCGCCGCCACAATGAACATACCGGTAATCAAAAGAACATTCTTGTTGGCAAAGCACGCCAGCACCGCTTTGGGCTCCATCAGGCCGCTGAAGGAGACAAGCATAATAGAGCAAAGGGCAACAACTCCCAGGGTCGTACGCAGCTTGTCCGCAAAGACAAAGCCCAAAATCATAAACAAGAAAATGCCCAGGCAAATTATCATTTGAGATGTCATGATATCTGTTCCTCTCTATTTTTTATTTTGTGGATACGCTGTTATTGATCCCGAATAGAACCATCGCCGTTGAGTCTGCACAGGACCGGGAATACCACAGGCGGGAATTTCTCCGCCACATCCGGCACCAGATCCAGCCCAAGGCCGGGGGTATCCGGCACGGTAACATAGCCGTCTTCCGCCTTGAAGTGATTTGTTACCAATTCCGCTTTTGTATGGGACCGGTCTCCCATAAGAGGGGCATCGGGATCCGGATACTCGCAAATCAGCAAATTGTCAATGCTCATGCAGAATTGCATCTCTGCCGCTGTGCATACCGGGGACAGGGGATTGTGGGGTACAATGGGGCACATCTTCGTCTCCGCCAGGCAGGCGATCTTCCGGGCGCCTGTAATGCCGCCTACCGTTGACAGGGAGACCCGGACATAATCCGTAGCCTTTTTATCCAGCAGATCCTGGAACTCAAAAATGGTATGCAGCCGTTCTCCCGTCGCGACCGGGATATTGCTCTTGGCAACAACACCGGCCATTGCCTCGTTGTTTCCGGGAGGAATGGGGTCCTCTACAAATAGCGGATGCACGTCCTCGATCTCGTGAATCAAAACCGTAGCCTCCGCAGGCAGGGAACGGCGGTGCAGTTCAATGCACAGATCCACGTTATCGCCAACGGCCTCCCGCATCAGATGTACGCGACGGATAGACTCCTCCATGTTTTCCACGTGCGTCTTTTCGTAGGGCATTGTCGCGGGCTCATCCAAAAACGGGGACAGATGTCCCACGGCCGTAAAGCCCTGCTCCTTACGTTTTTTGCAGTTTGCTACCAGCTCCTGATCGTTCTTCGCAAAAACGTGGGCATAGACGCGAACCTTATCCCGGCATTTTCCGCCCAACAGCTTGTATATGGGCACACCGTAGTATTTTCCGGCAATATCCCACAAGGCTACGTCAATGGCGGAGATTGCCCCCATTACCGCGGAGCCCCGAAAGAAAAAGCCACGGAACATTGCCTGCCACAGGTGCTCGATTTGCAGCGGGTCCTTCCCCACCAGAAACGTCGCAAAGTTCTCGATCTGAGCCGCGGAAGCTTCCAGCGCACCAAAAGCACCGCTTTCACCGATGCCGGTGAGACCGTTGTCTGTGGTCACACGGGCATAACAATACCGGTCCGCGCGAATCGCTTCGACTTTCGCAATTTTCAAATGTACTCCTCCTTCTGTTGTTCCAGGTATCCGGAAAAAGCTGGGGTATCCGCGGCCGCATCGATACCGACACTTCTGCCTCCATGGAACTCTGATGACCGAATTATAAAACCCCGGGGCGGAAGAAGGAATTACATCTTTTTAATAGACTATTAGTAATTTTTATGGTACATTTATGTTATGCACATATTTATATGATATTTTTGCTCAATATTCAACTGTAACAAATTTTCTCACCCATTTTTATTAGTTTTACACATGACGATTTTACCAAACGCAATTATGTAAAACTGTACGATATGTCCAGTTGACGCGGCGGCAGACGCATGCTAATCTAGGTTTCGGAAAGGAGTTGTTTCCATGACTCTGAAACAAATGAACTACTTTTTGTCTGTCGCGAATACCGGGAATATGACAAAATCCGCCGAGCAACTCTTTGTCACGCAGCCGACGCTTTCCCTTTCTGTTCGGGAACTGGAAAAAGAAGTCGGCACCCCTCTATTTCAGAAAAAAGGAAACCGTCTGTATTTGACGGAGGCGGGAGACGCGCTGCGGGATCAGTGCGCCCAGATTTTACAGCAATACCAACTGATGCAAGCCAGAATTCAGTCGGGCAGCTTGAATAAGAACTATGTACGTTTTGGGTTTTCCACTATTGTGGGCAACGCGGTCTCGCCTGAAATCTGCTGCCAATTTCTGCGCCACTATCCCTCTATCCGCCTGGAAACGATGGAAGACTATGGACCTGCCCTGCTTTATAAGCTCATCAGCGGACAGCTGGATGTCGTCATTACGGGCGGCAGCTACGCGCTTTCCGAGCAATGGGCGGACCATTTCTGCTTTATGCCCCTGCACCCCAGCGGAATGGAGTTTTTTGTCCGGGCAGACCATCCACTGGTCCAGAAAGAGCGGGTCACAATGGAGGAAATCTCCAAGATCCCTACCATTATGCTGGACGAGACGGTTCCCATCAGCCGGCTGATTCAGAATGCGTTTTTCAGCAAAAACATGGCGCTCAATGTTATTATCCGCAGTAAAGATATTTATACTGTGGAGCGTTTTATTTCTCTGGGTGTCGGCGGCGGTTTTCTGCCTCCGGAATCCGGCACTCTGAACAGCGCGATCCGTCCTTTGCCCTGCCCGGAACTTTCCTCTCTGCAACACCTTTCAACCGGACTTTACTGGCGAAAGGATAATCTCCCATCCTACGCCCTGCAATGCTTTATCGATATTGCGAAAAAGCTCTATGGCGAACCGTCTCCGTCTGCATGACAGGAAAACCGGGATCCCGTTTCTGGGATCCCGGTAAATCGTTTTGGCTTTTTTCCTTCCTGCTTGACAGGTAGCGTTCGCGGCAAGGCAGAGCGCGGTTTCTTTTGAAGTTATTAAGATTTGCGGAAATCAAAGCAAAGTGTTATGGAAACTCTTGCGTAATGGAGACATCTGTGCTATAGTTGCGTAAAATGGAAGGGAGGGGCATTTTATGCGTTTATCCGCGCGTGTCCGAGAAAAAGTGGGGAGCGTGCCGGTGCCGGGTTGGCTGCTGTCGGCGGGAATGGCGGTATACTGTGAGCTGCTGCTGCATCTTTGGACAACGGAAAATCTGAAACCGCTGCGCTTTGGCGCCGTGCTGGCTTTCTCTCTGGGCTTCGGCGGCCTTGCGGGGCTGCTGAACAGCCTGTTTGACGGAAAAAGGTGGGGCAAGTGGGTGACGTTTGCCCTGAACTTCCTGCTCTGCGTATTCTATCTGGCGGAATTCTTCTGTGTGGACGCCTATAAGAATTATATGTCCCCCGGCATGATGCTGGGGGGAGCAAAGGGCGTTGCCACGGACTTTGCGGGTGTGGCGTTCAGCCTGATCCTGGCGGGAGCCTGGCGCATCCTGCTGATGCTGCTTCCGGTGATCCTCTATGCTGTTTTCGCCAGGCCCGTCCCCGTGGGCCGGGGGACCCGGGCTGTGCTTGCGCTGGCAATCCTTGCTGGCTACGGACTGGGCTATGGTCTGGTCTGCTTTGGGAAAACAGACCGGGATAAACTGGACAGAGCCTACAGCTTTGATGAGGCCATCCGGGCCTTTGGCCTGCACATGGGCGTCACATTGGAAGCTGTCCGGGGCAGCGGTTCCGCGCAGGATCAGCTGGAACTGGAGGTGCCTGCTCCTGTAACGACCCAGCCGCCCCAGACCCGGCCCGCGGAACAGGATTCCCGGGAAACGGAACCTGCCCAGACGCCGGAATACGGCTTCCATCAGATCGAGGGCCTGGATTTTGAGACGCTGGAAAACGAGAATCCCTACAGCGCCGTCAGGCAGATCAACGCCTATCTGGCCGCCCTGACCCCGGCCAGAGAAAACCAGTATACCGGCCTCTTCAAAGGGAAAAACCTGATTCTGATAACGGCGGAGGCTTTCACGACCCAGGCCATCGACCCGGAACGAACGCCCACGCTCTACCGCCTTGCCACCCGGGGCATTCGCTTTACGGATTACTACCAGCCCGCCTGGGGCGGCAGCACCACTACGGGAGAATTTTCCAATGTGGTGGGTCTGGTTCCCACCACCAAGGGTATGTGCATGAGCATGGCCATTGAGCAGCCCCTGTTTCTGACCATCGGCAGCCAGCTGCAGCGGGAGGGATATTATTCCGCCGCCTATCACAACCACTACGCGGACTTCTACAACCGGAACCGCACCCACACCCATTTGGGCTACGACCGCTTCATTGCCCGCTATCAGGGATTGGAGGGTCTGACGGAGGAGTGGCCGGAAAGTGATCTGGAAATGATGGATATCACGGTGCCGGACTATATTGACCATCAGCCCTTCAGCATCTACTATATGACCGTCTCCGGCCACTGCGGCTACAGCCTGCAGGAAAACGCCCAGGCCCGGAAGAACTATGATGCCGTCAAGGATCTTCCCTGCAGCGAGCAGGTGAAGTGCTATCTGGCTTCCCAGCTGGAGCTGGAAAAGGCCATGGCCTCTCTGGTGGAGCAGCTGGAGAAGGCGGGGATTGCGGACGATACCGTGATCGTCCTGAGCCCGGACCACTACCCCTACGGTCTGGAACGCAGCGCCGCATGGAAGACCAACCGGAATTACCTCTGCGAGCTGCTGGGTGTGGATGAGCTGACGCCCTTTATCCGGGATCGCAGCACGCTTATCATCTGGAGCGGCTGCCTGGAGGGGAAGGACATTCAGGTGGACGACCCGGTGTACAGTCTGGATATTCTGCCCACGCTTTCCAATCTCTTCGGCGTCCCCTATGATTCCCGCCTGCTGGTGGGCCGGGACGTATTCTCCGAGGAAATGCCGCTGGTGTTCTGGCCCAACTACCAATGGAAAACCGACCGGGGAACATACGATGCCTCCGAGGGCGTATTCACCCCGGCAGAGGGCCAGACCGCGGATCAGGCTTACATCGATTATGTCTCCCAACTGGTCCGCAACAAGTGCAGCTATTCCGCCCAGGTCCGCGACCGCGGCTATTTCACCTGGCTGGCGGCACCGAGGGCAC
>OQWI01001189.1_pt1 | contig 11407 bp, 7 predicted proteins | sample 1691551 | NCBI WGS metagenome assembly OQWI01 (sample SAMN03418259, study PRJEB22391) | human gut metagenome | biome: human-gut; feature: organic feature; material: feces | host: Homo sapiens | place: Tanzania | collected 2013-01
GGATGAAGTATCTGAAGGAAGATATTGGTCAATGTCAGAGATAGAGGAAAGTTTGGGAAAATCCATTCTAACTCCTAACTTTGAGAATGAGTTCCGCAAAATAAGAAAATCCCTGGAAGCGTTGCTTTAAGGATTACAGAAAAGTCGGGCTCCCCCGTAAAATAACATAAGATTATGGCCACATTCAAAATTGTATCCGGTACTCCGGTAAAAACTACCGCTGACCTTCGCAAGATAGCTTCAGCATTGACAGAAGACTTCGTATTGGTAAATACCAGGCAGTTTGACTGCGATTTGGGTTACCTGGCCCTCGACAGATTTGCCGAGGTTGCCGAATATACTGGTGCCGATATGCTTTACTCCGACCATTACGAACTCGTAGGCGGAGAACGCAAGCGCCATCCTGCCATAGATTGCCAGAAAGGAGCGCTTAGAGACGATTTTGACTTCGGCCCGGTGCAGGTATTCCGCTCAGAATCATTCAGAAAGGCGGTTTCACAGATGGATGTGGAATATTCATTCGGCGCGATGTATGACCTCAGGCTGAGAATGGAGAAGATAGTCCATATCGGCGAATATCTTTACACCGAAGTAGAGGACGACACCCGCAAATCCGGTGAAAAACAGTTCGACTACGTAAATCCGAAAAACCGTGAAGTACAGATAGAGATGGAAAAAATCTGTACCGAGCACCTCAAGCGCATCGGCGCATACCTCGCTCCGGAATTCAAGAAGGTAGAGAAGGACGGGGCCAGGAACTCGGCCGTGCTCGCTACTGTAGTGATACCGGTTTTCAACAGAGTCCGCACGATCGCAGACGCGGTAAAGAGCGCATTGGCCCAAAGCTGTGATTTCCAGTACAATGTCATTGTCATTGACAATCACTCTACTGACGGCACATCCGAAGTCCTCTCTTCGATAACTGACCCGCGTCTGGTCGTGATATCTCCTGAACGTACGGATCTGGGCATCGGCGGATGCTGGAACCTGGCCGTACACGACAGCAGGTGCGGAACTTACGCCGTACAGCTCGACAGCGACGACGTGTATAAAGACGAGAACACGCTCCAGAAAATTGTCAATGTATTCGAACTCGAAGGCTGCGGAATGGTGGTAGGCTCGTACGAACTGACAGACTTCAATATGAACCTGCTGCCTCCGGGACTCATTGACCATAAAGAATGGACCGACGAGAACGGCAGAAACAATGCTTTGAGAATCAATGGCTTGGGCGCTCCTCGCGCATTCTATGTCCCGCTTCTTCGCAAGATAAACCTTCCGAACTGCAATTACGGAGAGGACTATGCGGTCGGTCTGCGCATCAGCCGCGAATACCGCATCGGCAGAATCTACGAGTCGCTCTACTGCTGCCGCAGATGGGACGGAAACTCCGATGCCGCTCTGGACATTGCCAAGGTCAATGCCAATAATTATTACAAGGACAGCATCCGTACCTGGGAACTGGAAGCCCGTATCGCCATGAACTCCGCCAAATGCAAATAGATGGAAGAAGATAAACTGATAGAGAAATTCGTGGGCGACCAGCTCTCGGTGTGGCCACTCGCTGCCGCAAATTTCAGGGCATTGAAAAATGTGGAGACACGCTCCTTGACGGTAGGCGGTCTGGAAGTCAGGCTGCAGCACAACCCTGCAAGAATCCGTTCTTCCGCAGCAAAGGTGGACAAGGCCTCCCTCCAGGCGAGAAAATGCTTCCTGTGTGCGGAGAACAGGCCGCCGGAGCAGCGCCATCTGGAATTTGAAGGTAGAAAAGAGCGCAAATATGACGTTCTGATAAATCCGTATCCGATATTCCCCAACCACCTGGTGATAGCCCGGAATATCCATACGCCTCAGTCCATATGGCACAGGATGACGGACATGACTGATCTGGCAAGACATCATCCCTCATTCTCCATATTTTACAACGGCCCGAAATGTGGCGCATCCGCCCCTGACCATTTCCATTTCCAGGCCTGTCCGCACGGACTCATGCCATTGGAAGCCGACATTGACAAGAACATTGACCTGATGCAGGCTTCCGGCGAGACTCCGGAGGCGCTGGATTATGTGACGTCAGTTCAGGATGCCAATCTGTATCATTACGGCAAGTTCACCCGCGGGGTGTTCGTGCTGACGGCGCGCACCTCCAAGTCTATGGCGAAACTCTTTTACCGTCTGGTGGACTGTCTGCCGCAGCGCGAAGACGAGACGGAACCGATGTTCAATCTCCTTTGCTGGTACCGCAAGTCACCTTCACAGAAGCTGCTCGGCATCTCTCACGGCCGGTTCGGCGAATACAGGGTAGTGCTGCTTGCCCGTGACAAACACCGTTCGCACCATTATTTCTCGGACGGTCCGGACCACCTTACCATGAGTCCCGGCTGTGCAGATATGGCAGGCCTCTTCATTGTCCCGAATGAGGAAGACTATGCCAAACTGAATGCCCCTCTCCTGGAGGAAATGCTTTCTGAAGTCTCTGTGAGTGAGGCGGTTGAAAAGAACATTATCTGGAAACTTACACGTACCCAGCGCGAAGTGCATGTGGGTGTGATGTCCGGTAAGGAAATCTGCTTCGAGATGATATCAGACGGCGCGGGAAAACAGAAAGTGGTTTACGAAAACGGCCGCATATCGTATAATGGAGCGCTCTACGACGAACTCCTGTTCGATTCCATCACGATGTCGTCGATGTTCGCCGAGCCGACGTTCATGCTTTATGACGTCACCATAGGAGTCGGATTCCATTGGGAAAGAAAGCAGGTGCAGAAGTTCGCAGGCTCGCTGAAGTTCATTGTCAATGAAGATAAAATCATCGCTGTCAATATAGTAGGCGTCGAGGACTATCTTCTGAGCGTGATTTCTTCCGAGATGAAGGCTTCTTCCTCACTGGAACTGCTCAAGGCGCATGCTGTCATATCACGTTCCTGGCTGCTGGCCCAGATAGAGGGGCGGAAAGCCGGCGGAACTGCGTGCGAAAACTCTGTGAAAGAGGACTTTACGGAGCAGGGGACGCGGCATTATGTCAGATGGTATGACCACAAGGACCATGAACTTTTCGATGTCTGCGCAGACGACCATTGCCAGAGATATCAGGGACTTACGGTGGCTGTCGGGGACAATGTCAGGAAGGCCGTGGACGAGACTTGGGGAGAAGTCCTTACTGACAATGGAGAGCTGTGCGACGCCCGTTTCTCCAAATGCTGCGGCGGTATGATGGAAAAGTTCAGCACGTGCTGGGAAGATAAGGACTTTCCATAGCTGAAGGCATTGCCGGCCACTCCTGAAGAGGAGCAGATACCCGACCTGACAGTAGAGGAAAATGCAGAGAAATGGATTACAGGTGAAATCCCTCAGGCCGAAAAGTCATTCTGCAACACTTCGGATGTGGCAGCCCTTTCACAGGTGCTGAACGACTACGATATGGAGACGCGGGATTTCTTCAGGTGGAAGGCCAGGTACACGAGAGGGGAACTCTCTGCATTGATAAGCACGCGTTCCGGTCAGGATATCGGGCTGCTGGAGAGCATTGAACCGCTGAAGAGAGGCCCTTCAGGACGCATAGAACTGCTGTCGATAAAGGGCTCGAAAAGCTCTATGGTCATAGGCAAGGAACTGGTTATCAGGAAGTTCCTGTCCACATCGCATCTGAAAAGTTCGGCTTTTGTCGTCCGCGAAGAAAAGTCGCCTGACAATAATGCTGAAAATGATACGATTACGCTTCTTGGCGCCGGATGGGGCCACGGGGTGGGTCTGTGCCAGATAGGCGCTGCGATGATGGCAGTGCGCGGCTATAGTTACCGGGACATTCTGCTTCACTATTATCCGGGAAGCGTCTGTGCCCGTCAGGAAGATTTGAAGTGAGCGCCCCGGACCAATGTTACTTTAATTAGAAACTACACATAATACAATAATGAACCGACCTGTTTCTTTGAAATCTCCGTGGTGGTGGATACCCACATTGTACTTTGCAGAAGGAATACCTTACTTCATAGTGAACAACATTTCCGTTACGATGTTTACCAAGATGGGCGTGCCCAACGGCCAGATGGCGCTCTTTACCAGCCTGCTCTATCTTCCGTGGACATTGAAACCGCTCTGGAGTCCGATTGTGGACCTGTACAGGACCAAGAGATGGTGGATAATAATGATGCAGATATTGATGTCGGTGTCATTTGTCCTGCTCATCTTCAGTATCCCGCGTCCATCTGACGAGATGATAGCGTCCGTCGGAGTGCCTATATCAATGTTCACCATGACATTGATTCTGTTCGTCATAACTGCCTTCGCGTCAGCCACTCACGACATATCGGCCGACGGATTCTACATGATAGCCCTCGACCATGGACAGCAGTCGTTCTTCGTGGGCATCAGGAGTACGTTCTACAGGCTCTCCTCTATTTTCGGACAGGGAGTGCTGGTCGTGATTGCCGGCATTCTGGAAGAGCGTACAGGCAACATCCCGACAGCGTGGATGATAACGATGGCCGTGACCGCGGTTATGTTCACGCTTATTACATTGTACCATACCTTCACCATTCCTTCTCCGTCGAGCGACAAGGCGGCTGTGGAGGCAACCGGCTCATTTGCAGGCGGTTTTGCCCAGGCGTTCGTGTCATTCTTCAAGAAGCCGGGCGTCTGGATAGCGATCGTGTTCATGCTTCTGTACCGTCTTCCTGAGGCGTTCCTGCTGAAGATGGTGAATCCGTTCCTGCTTTCCTCAGCTGAAAACGGCGGCCTGGCATTGTCCACCTCGACGGTCGGAATCGTATATGGAACCATCGGAGTGGCCGCTCTCATAGTCGGCGGCATCATCGGCGGTATGGCAGCGTCCAGATGGGGACTGAAGAAATCATTGTGGCCGATGGCCGCCTGCATGACACTTCCATGCCTGACTTTCGTATATTTGAGTATGGCAATGCCCCACAACATCATAATCATCAGCATCTGCGTGGCCATAGAGCAGTTCGGTTACGGCTTCGGCTTCACGGCATATATGTTGTTTATGATGTACTTCTCAGAAGGGGAGTTCAAGACATCCCATTATGCGATTTGTACCGCGTTCATGGCTCTCAGCATGATGATACCTGGTGCATTTGCAGGCTACCTCCAGGAATGGATGGGCTATGAGATGTTCTTCTGGATGGTGATTGTCTGCTGCCTCGGAACCGTGGCGGTGACCAAGCTCATCAAGGTGGATCCCGAATATGGTAAAGTTGTGAAAAACAGTTAGTTATGAGGAAAATTGCACTTGCACTCGCAGCTCTTGCAGCAGTATCCTGTGGAGCACAGAGAAAAACAGTATCAGATAACAAGTCGGATGTCGCACCAGTTGAAAGCGTGACCGCAGTGAAGTCCGCGGCCTCAGCCGAGACCGGAAAAGTGGCTTTCGCCCTGTCTCTGTTCAATGCTTCTCTTTCCGGCAAGAGCCTCTCCGCCAATGTCGTAGTCTCTCCGTACAGTGCGGGAATGGCATTGTCAATGCTTGCCGAAGGCGCCTCGGGACAGACGAAGGAAGAACTGACATCTGCATTGAACCACGCATCTTTTGCAGGCGACAAACTTAAAGGTGACAAGTCTTGTCAGCTTTCGAGCGCCAATTCCATCTGGCTCCGTGACGGTTTCAGCGTGCTTCCTGCTTACAGGTCATTATTGACCGGCTCATATTCGGCCGAGATAAATTCGAGGGATTTCAGCAGTCCGGCCACAGTCAAGGAAATCAACAGATGGTGCTCGGACAATACCAACAGGAGAATACCTGAAATCATCGATGAGATTTCTCCGGAAATGGTGATGTTCATACTCAATGCCCTGTATTTCAAGGCTCCGTGGGAATATCAGTTCGACAAGAACAGCACGATAAAAGATACTTTCCACAGCCCTTCAGGCGATCAGGAGGTGGACTTCATGCGCATAAAGAGGCAGTTCAGCTGCGCGGAATATGAAGGCGGACGCTTCGTGATATTGCCATATAAAGGCGGCGCATGGCAGATGATGATCTGTCTGCCGGACGAAGGCGCTGATATCCAGAAACTTGTCTCTTCCGTAAGTTCAGAGATGTTCTCGAAGGCTGTCGCCGGTGCCGAATACCGCGAGGTGGCATTGTCAATGCCGAAGTTCAAGATAGACAATACATTGATACTCAACAGCGTGCTCCAGTCTCTCGGCGTGAATCGCGCGTTCACCCCAGCAGCGGAGTTCGGCAATATGACACAGTCGTCGGTAGCCGTGGATGAAGTGAAGCAGAAATGTTTTGTCGAAGTCAATGAAGAGGGTGCGGAAGCTGCCGCAGTTACATCCATCGGTGTCAGACTTACTTCTGTACGTCTGGAGCCGATTCCGTTCAGGATGACTGTGGACAGACCGTTCATATTCTCCATTTTCAATTCGGAGGCCGATGAAATTCTCTTTGTAGGAAAAATAGGAACCATTAACGACTGATGCTTATGAAAAAGACCAATGCCTTGGTAGTCAGCGCATTGCTGCTTATTCTGCCTGTATTCTCCGCTTTTGCAGCGCGTAAGACGGTAGTTCGGACAGGAATCGAGGTGCTTGAGGAACGTGGATTTGCCGGGCTCGTGGGAAAACGTGTGGGCCTGGTTACCAATCCGAGCGGCATTGACAGAAACCTGCGCTCCACCATCGACATCTTATATGAAGCGCCGGGCGTGGAACTGGTGACACTTTTCGCTCCGGAACATGGTGTGCGCGGCGATGCCTATGCAGGTGACAAAGTCGCTGATACAGTGGACCCCAAGACCGGTGTCAAGGTCTATTCCGTGTACGGCAAGACAAGGATGCCGTCCCAGGAAATGCTCGACGGACTGGATGTGGTAGTGTATGATATCCAGGATGTCGGAACCCGCTCATATACATTCATAAGCACATTGGGCCTGATGATGAGGGCCTGCGCCATGAAGGGAATCGAGGTGATGGTGCTGGACAGGCCGAATCCGCTCGGCGGAGAGAAAGTCGAGGGGTGCAATGTCGAGGCCGGCTTCTATTCCTTCGTCAGTGAATTCAGCATCCCGTACATCTATGGCCTGACGGTCGGGGAACTTGCCATCATGATCAATGAGGAGGGTCTCTGCCGTGGCGAGCGCGGATATGAAAGTCCGCTCAAATGCAAGCTCAGTGTCATCCCGATGGACGGATGGCGGCGCAATATGACTTATGTCGAAACCGGTCTGCCGTGGGTGCTCCCTTCGCCGAACATACCGTATCCGCAGTCAGCCATAAACTATCCGTCTTCCGGTATTGCCGGCGAGTTCAACGGCTATCTCAATATCGGCATCGGCTACACTCTTCCGTTCGAGACTTTCGCTGCCGAATGGATTGATGCTGAGAAACTTAAAGCCGAGCTTGACAGTTATGCCCTTCCAGGCGTGGCTTTCCGTACGATTCATTACAAACCGATTGCCGGAAGTTCTCAGGGAAAGCTGGTGCACGGGGTCCAGTTCCATTATACCGACTATGCGAAGGCGCAGATAACATTGACCCAATTCTATGTCATGCAGGCGGTCAACAGGCTTTATCCCGAGCACAATCCGTTCGTGATTTCCAAGTCGAGGACCGGAATGTTCGACAAGGTTTGTGGTACGGATTATGTAAGAAAGACTTTTTCAGAGAGACTTGAGGTCGCAGATATCATAGACTACTGGAACAAGGATGTAAAGGATTTCAAGACTCTTTCCAAGAGGTACTACCTCTATAAATAACCACGGTTGCGGTTATGTGCCGCACCCAAAACACTGATACGTTATGAGAAAATTAACTAACATCGCATTGGCATCACTTGCCGCTTTTTCCCTGTTCGCGGTGACAGATGACACTCTTGCGCAGACAAGACGTTCTACGACTACTACTCAGCAGCGCAATACTTCAGGCAGTTCTTCATCACAGACTCGTTCTACGGGTTCACAGTCCCGTTCTACCGGTTCGCAGATCAGGTCTTCATCATCACAGACCCGCTCGACCGGCTCTCAGACGCGCTCTTCCGGTTCTTCGTCCCAGGTGCGTTCTTCAAGTTCACAGACCCGCTCCACAGGCAGTTCATCACAGGTTCGCTCGAGCTCATCCCAGACCCGCAGCTCGGGCACTTCTTCTCAGGTAAGAAGTTCAGGAAGTTCTTCACAGACACGTAGTTCCGGTACCTCCTCACAGGTCCGTGGTTCGAGTTCATCGTCTCAGGTCCGAGGCGCGAGCTCATCATCCCAGTCCCGTTCTACCGGTACAAGGACATCCGGTTCAAGCTCTTCGTCTCAGGTTCGCGGTTCGAACAACCGTTCCAGCTCATCCTCACAGACACGTCAGTCCGGCAACTCCTCACAGGTACGTGGCTCCAGCTCATCTTCCGGGCAGAGTTCGCAGGTACGTTCCTCTTCTTCGAGCTCAGTAAGGAGCAATACCAATGTTACCAAAGGCGGTCTCGGCACAGTTACCAGCCAGATGCGTTCACAGTCCGGTTCCAATACCAGAGTTTCAGGCGGCAAGCCGGGTTCGAGAATGAACAATGCTGATGACTTCAGGATCAACAACCACAATGTGGAGCGTATCCCGCCACGTGACCGCGGATTCATGCCTTACGACCGTCCGGGACATTTCTACGACCATCATCACCCTCATTGCTTCGGTTTCAGAGTTGAGGTCCTGCCTCCGAGATACAGGGTCGTGAGATATTTCGGCGTGGACTACTACATCTATAACGATGTGTATTACAGACCTTACCACGGACATTACATCGTTTGCCGTCCGCCTTTCGGTGTCACTATTACTGCTGCTGTCGCCGATATGACATTCGCGGCAGTGAACTTCGCTTATTATAACAATGTTTACCGCACATACAGCGCGATAGATGCGAACAATAGGTACATTGACCAGCAGAACCGTATCATCGCCCAGAACAATGCGACAATCCTGGCTCAGAACAATGCCATTGCCATGAACCCGACAGCGGCGCTTTCTTCCTATGAGATAGCAAGCCGTCTGGGACTTGTCCAGAGCTATGCTTTCGCTGACCGCAATTATTTCTACCAGGACGGTATCTTCTACATTGTAAACGGCAACGGACAGTATCAGACCATAGTTCCTCCTGCAGGAGCATTGGTCCAGAGCCTTCCGGAAGATTATGATATAATCACTCTTAACGGAGTTCAGTATTACAGGGTGGATGACACAGTCTATAGACTGACTCTTGTCGGTGGCGTGCCTTATCTCGAAGTCCTCGGTCAGATGTACGGACAGATGTCCAGAACTTACAACAACTACGGATATTAGTAGTCAACATTCTCATTATGATTAAGATAGGAGTCTTCGATTCCGGTGAAGGCGGGTTGTCAGTCCTCAAGGAGATAACCCGTCTTCTTCCTGAATCAGAATATATATATTACTCTGACAATGCGCATTGTCCCTATGGGGAGAAGTCACCGGAGTACATTCAGGACCGTGCGCGTGCGATAACGGAGCGCTTGCTGAAAGAAGGTGCGGACGTTATTGTCGTGGCATGCAATACAGCTACTGCTGCGGCGATTTCCGTGCTCCGGGCTGAGTATTCTGATGCTTCTTCGCAGGAGGTGCGCGACAGAGTTCGGGAACTGACTGGAGGCCGGCATGACCATATCTGCTTTATCGGGATGGAACCGGCGGTCAAACCTGCCGCGCTCGGCACCCGCACCGGCGTCGTCGGAGTTCTTGCCACAGCCGGCACGCTCAAAGGCTCCAAATATCTCAAGACCAAGGAAAGTGTAGATGACCAGGTCAATGTCTTCGAACATGTCGGACGGGGCTTCGTGGAGCTCGTGGAAGAGGGCAGACTGTCCGGTAGCGAAGCGGAAGACGTGGTGAAGGCAAGTCTCGGTCCACTGCTGTCCGCAGGAGCGGATATCATTGTCCTGGGCTGTACGCATTATCCGTTCCTTCTACCTGTCCTTCAGAAAGTTGCCGGGCCGGATATCAGATTCATTGACCCGGCTCCTGCCGTCGCGCGTCAGCTGGTGCGTGTTCTAAAAAGGGACGGGATGCTCAGTGCCGGGGAGGCGTCTTCTGCACTGGCCCGAAATGCCTCTGCTGTCCCGTCTTCGCCTCACGTGAAGCTCCTTTCCTCAGGTGATCCGGAGCCGCTCCATCATCTGTATGGAACTATTTTTACCAATTCTTGAGAATTGCTTTTTATTGTGGACTTAAATTCTTAAGTTTGCCATACTGTTTTTCCGACAAATTATCAGCAATTTTACTGATTGGAAGAAAAATGCGAAGTAATAACACTAAATTGATAACAATATGGCAGATAAAAAGATGGAGCTGTCTCCAAACATTGTAGCGACATATCTGAGAAAGTCGCCGGAGTCCTTTACCAAGGCTGATATCGTGGAGTTTATCCGTTCTTACGGTATCAAAATGGTGAATTTCATGTATCCTGCAGAGGACGGAAGAGTAAAGACATTGAACTTCATCATCAATAGTCTCGAATATCTCGAGACGATTCTCAGTCAGGGCGAGAGAGTGGACGGATCCAGTCTGTTCCCTTCATTTGTGGAGGCGGGCAGCAGCGACCTGTACGTGATTCCGCGTTTCAGGACGGCGTTTGTGGATCCTTTCGCCGAAATTCCTACTCTGGATATGCTCTGCAGCTTCTATGACAAGGACGGCAGACCTTTCGAGTGCGACCCGTACCTTACTGTGCTGAAGGCGTCAAGGCAGTTCACCAAGGCTACCGGCATGACGTTCGACGCCATGGGCGAGCTTGAGTATTATGTGATTGCTGACGAGGATGAACTGTTCCCGGGAACTGACCAGAAAGGCTATCACGAGTCGTCTCCGTTTGCAAAGCTCAATGAGTTCAGGACAGAATGTATGGCCCGTATCGCTCAGGCCGGTGGTCAGATCAAGTATGGCCACAGCGAGGTCGGCAATTTCACCAGAGACGGAAAAACCTATGAGCAGAATGAAATCGAATTTCTTCCTGTTCCTATCGAGACGGCTGCAGACCAGATTCTTCTTGCCAAATGGGTAATCCGCACTCTTGCATGGGAATATGGTCTGGATGTTACATTTGCGCCGAAAATCATCGTAGGCGAGGCCGGTTCAGGTATGCATATACATATGAGAATCATGAAGGACGGCAAGAGCTGCATGACCGAAAGCGGCAAGCTTTCAGAAATCGCGCACAGAGCCATCGCCGGCATGATGACGCTCGCTCCTGCTATAACCGCGTTCGGCAACAAGAATCCTACTTCATATTTCCGTCTGGTTCCTCATCAGGAGGCCCCGACCAATATCTGCTGGGGTGACTGCAACCGTTCTGCACTCGTGCGTGTCCCATTGGGCTGGTCCACTGCCAATGACATGTGCGCGGATGCGAATCCGGTGGAGAACCACTGCAGCAGACCCTTGTCACCGAAAGAGCGCAAGG
>OQWI01001193.1_pt1 | contig 11391 bp, 11 predicted proteins | sample 1691551 | NCBI WGS metagenome assembly OQWI01 (sample SAMN03418259, study PRJEB22391) | human gut metagenome | biome: human-gut; feature: organic feature; material: feces | host: Homo sapiens | place: Tanzania | collected 2013-01
GCAGTTTGCCCTCCGGCAGCGCGGCAAGCTCCGCCTTGCTACCAAGTATATTTAAGTTTTTTAATCGAAACATCAATCTTGAATTTATAATCAAATTCTCCCTTTTTCAAAAGCTATCACTTTAGATGCGCATCAAAAAAATCCAATAACGGCTTCAAAGCCTCTCGTGTTAAATCCCAATATTTAGGATCATCAAAAAGCCAGAATCCGGAACCTATCTTGTCGCGCTGCTTTTTATTTAACTGCTGCGAAGTGATATAAGTATGGAGCTTTGCTTTACGATTAGGCAGATTGTATTTTTGATTGTTTTCAGAATCCTTTGCTCCTTGAATACATGTTTCATAGTCCTCAAAGCAATCCCACCAATCTTTATGCAGATCCTTGCGGATAAGACTCTCCATCAATACCTCTACATCACCATCGTCACTATTGTTCGGATAAATAAACAGAGGAAAGTTCAACTGCAATTGAGTCTTTTTATCCTCGATATCGTCATGCCTCTTAGTGTATCCCCATCCTTTACTTGGACTGTCAGCATCAACCAGCACAAGAACACTATCACCTTCGACTTGCGCCTGTTCCATTCTGTTTATGATAGACTTTTGGAAAAGATTCCCAACCCCATTCATACAAATAAATTCTACAGACTTGTCGGCAAAATGTTTCGACAATACAGCCTTGAGAAAGTTGCATTCGGAAGTATTTGCATTCTTCGCTTCAATAAAAATAAGATTCATATTATCTGATTTCTATTTCCTGGGTTAAAGAATAATCAACGCTGTCAAGAGAATACGTATACGACTTCAGTTCGTAATCGGCAGTACGCTGCAATTTAAAACATACGATAGAGTCATCATACTCCTCGCCAGACATTGCAGCATCACGCAAACCTTTTATTGAATCCAGGTCGTGTGTAGTGGCAAAAATCTGCACATTGTTTTTCTTAGCTACAGAAATAATCGCTCGCCACACCCCTTTCATAACAGAATAGTGGAAGCCATTACTCAATTCGTCTATCAACACTATACCATTTTTACATTCGTATATGGAGGTCAAGATAGACAAAATCTTGCGTGCTCCGTCTCCCATCATATTTATAGGGATACGCTTATCCAGACCGATATCCACCAAAACCTCATTTTGCGAAAGAACAAAATCCTTGATATTTGGTTCTATGAGTCTCAAAGCGTTAACGATGAACGCCTCGTCCTTGTTCTTTATTACGTCTACAAGTCCGTCAATAGAAGTCGTAAAGTCGAACTTCGGATTAAGGTATCTACATGTGAGTTTCTCCTTATAATGTGCAGGCATCTTTATTCGTTGCTCCAGAGAGTTGTTAGAAGAATGCGACATTATTATTGAAGACTCGTAAGCATGCTCGTCAACCTTATACTTTAATACCAAACCATACCTATTGTCAGGATCGGTAGAAGCCACATTGTTGTCTTCGCCCAGAAGGTTCACCTTGCTTGAAGACGACTCAACAACAGATATTTGCAACTCTCTTGTTTCGTCATTCTCAGCCTTTATTACGATAGGGCTGCTCATGTCAAGAGAATAGAAGTCCAGCTTCATATCAGAAGGTTCCAATCGACGATAGTTGCGTATGATGTTAACATTAAGAGGCAACTTCGGATTAGATATACCTGATATGAGAAAAATGGCATCCAAAAGTGACGACTTACCACAGTTATTCTTTCCGAAGAAAAGATTTATCTGTTTCAAGCCTTCTATTTTCGAGTGTTTTATACCACGTAATCTATTTATTTCAATATTATGAAACATTGCTTTAGTAATTTAAAATGACGAAATAATGGCACATCGTGTGCAACGATGTCCGATTGCTCCTTGACCGTTGTTAACGATCGAAACGCATTCAAAAATAATAAAAAAAAGGCAATGTGGTTGTGCAGATAGACTAAACGACTATATATTTAACGTTTGTTATCACAATTCTTTACAACCTCCACTAAACTCTTTTCATTTATATAATACATTAATTGTGTTAATGAGCAGTTTGCCCTCCGGCAGCGCGGCAAGCTCCGCCTTGCTACCAAGTATATTTAAATCTTTTAATCGAAACATATTAGTATTTGAAATATAGCTTTTTACTTTCTAATATCCAATTAGATCCTCTTTCATTTTTGTATGCAACTCTGTTCCCGAAGCCTCACTGCGAGGCTTGCCAAAAAGAGAATACCTCAGTCCCTCTATAGTACCTAATCCCATTCGCTCCATCTCTGCCAACTTCTCATCAGGGAAGTTTTGCCTGTTCTTCAATAATTGATAAGCGGTATAATTCTGGCTTTGATATCTCTGTTCTAACCCCAACGTGTTCTGATTTATCATCATATTTCCTTCAGTATGCATCTTGATGGAGAAATCGGCTTCTGGTACCGCATCATAGTTCACTCCTATGGGCAGGTTTGAATAGAAATAAGATAGGTTCTCTATATCCGACTCGTAAGGATTGGCAGCCACTGGATTCGTCAATTTCAGTTGATTGCAAACCTTACAACTTGGAACCAGATTATAAAAGCACATGGCCAGTCCAGGATACTCATCAGTACCTTTCGGATAGAAATGGTCGAACTCCAATGTACGTTTAATCTGTTTGACATGCATTACTTCTACGATATCCAATAGTTCATGTTCGCAATATGGGCATACCTTTAAATTCATTTTCTCAAACAAAGTATATGCATTATAGGTTTCATTCCGATCTACATAGTTCGAGATACCATTTGAGAACCTGTTTAAGTACACCTTCTTCATATAATCAAATTTCAGCAGTTCAGAACAATTCGCCACCCATCCTGCAAGAGTCTGACAATCGGCTAATATAAATTGTTTGAGCCAGTTGAAAGTATCATGCTCCAGATCATACCCACTATCATATTTTTCAAATCCAGGCAGAGCTACCACTTCCTGATAAAACTCTTTCCGCAGTTCCTTGTGCATGATACCAGCCACATAACTTTTTACCGCTTCATAATGAAGCAATTTCAGTTCTTCTATGTTCGGCAACAACAGTCTTATCATCTTATTTCAACTTTTCCAACATCATGCAGAAACAATGGCGTATCAAAGCATCACCGATATTCGGAATCAAGCTACGTATCATTGTTAGCTCTTCTTTCTCTGAAGAAGAAAGATTTCTGTTCATGCAAGTTAACCTTTGTAACAACTTAAACTTGTCTTCAAGAAAGATGCGAGCCTGCTCTCCAATTGTGTATTCTAAAAAGAAACCATCAGCCATAATGCTATGGATATTAGCAGCATAATATGGCTTCTTACTTTCTGAGATAACACACTTACCATTCTCATCATAGTCCATTTTGATAACCTGCGATGCCATCACATCAGACAACATAAATGGCGAATGCGTACTAATTAGTACCTGTAGTTCTGTATTCGGGTTGCGTTTACTTAGCAATACATTCAGATTTCTGATAAAAGTTCTGCACATTTCTGGGTGCATATAATTTTCAGGTTCATCCAGAAGGAGAATGAGATTAGGTTGAATGGCTTCCGAATACTTCTGCCCCTGCGTCATCATTTTAACTCTCACTCCATATTCTTCCAAAACACCCCATATTTTGGCATACTGATACTCTCCAGAACTCACATAACTCCAATGATAAGGCAACAGGCACTCGGAAAAGACCCCAATCTGGTCAGGTCGATATTGCTCCATCCGTTCAAACACCTCCCTCATCACGGTCTTTCCGTTTACATCTATATCCATTACAGGTATAGTAAACTCAGTATCCGTGAAGTATTTGTCATCCATCTTTCCGAGAAGGTGGAAAAGATCCCTGATATCAGAACCAATCTGCCATACAAGACCTCTATTGCTCGTAATCTCGTCAGTATGATAATCTATATATTGGCATAACCAGTCAATGCGCTTTAGGATTCCCATATTCTTCCCGTCAGGCAACTCTCTGGGATCTTCGATGCCCAAATCATATACAATACCAGTGTAAGGATAATATTTCTCAGGAAACTCATATTCCACCAATTCAGCCCACTTTCTCAGATATATGGCAAAATCAACCATTAAGTCATGGATGAAACGACTCTTTGGTGTAGATTTCTTATCATATTCTATTGGCTTGTTGTATTGCCCATTACGAAAATTCTTATCCCTTTGTTCTTCTGCTCTATCCTTATACGTCCAGTACTCCCTTTTTATCAGTTTCTCATCCAAATCTGATTGAATTTTATTCTGCCAGTTCTTCCATCCGATTACAAAAGAGACTCTTCTTTTTATGCTCTTTTCTGAAAAATGGCTCAAGTATTCTTTCAGAAACTCACATTCCATAGAAACACTTGACTTTCCATATTGAGTGATTTTCCGAGGAATAAACTGATTATTATCAAACATCTGTTCCTGCCTTACATTATCATAAGGACAACTTGCAAAAGCATATCTGTCAAAAGCATTGATTATGTATGTATCCTCATGATCATCATAAGCAGCAGGTATATATTTCAGAATTTCGTGCTTATCAAAATCATATGTGAAGCAATACGCCCGTGTCTTATTTCCAAGCCCCACTTCCTCAACAAAGAAATCATTTTCATTGTGCATTTTATACAGCAGAAGATAGGCATCATCATCAGCCGTACTTTTTCTATTCCACCAGTCCATACCTATCAATTGCAGGAAATTGGTTTTACCAGACCCCGTCTTTCCTACAATAATTCTGAGATTGCTCATGAAACCATTGTCATAAATGTAATCCATCAGCGGATTCTTTTCTCGCTTTTCTATAAATATCTTAGAATCACGGTAGCGACAATCGAATTCATCAGATAAGGAAACATCCTGATTTTCTATGTTACGAAAGTGCTCTATGTAGCAATATATCAGTTTCATATTGTATTTTAATCACACATTGTTAGATGCTTTTTAATAATGTAGACAATGATTAAGGATTTCAACAATCCTCTTCTCAAACACCTCCAACGTAAACTCACGTTCAAACTTTTCTCGTCCTGCCGAACCCATTTTATGGCGCAAGTCGGTATCACGAATAAACATTTCTATTTTATCAGCCAATGCCACAGCATCATGTTTAGGAACGAGGAAGCCTGTCCTTCCGTCATCTATGATGCCCGGGATGTCACCCTCTGTAGTAGAGATACAAGCCACACCATGCTCCATAGCCTCCAACAATACAAGAGGAAAACACTCGTTATGATAGAACGTAGGGAAGACAAAAATATCGGCGGCATTCAGGAAAGCCACCTTGTCCTTACCATATTTCCTGCCATGATACACCGCCATGCCCTCAAGCCCACGCTTTACGACCTCAGCCTGAAACATGGCAGCATCCATCTCCACCGTTTCACCACCCACAAAGTCGCAGACAAAACGGCAGCCTTTCTCCTTCAATACCTTCAGAGAATCAAGCAGGACAACCACACCCTTACTTATCAGAAGATTAGAAAGGAACAGGAGATGAGACACCTTATCCTCAGGAGAAGCCATAGCAGGAGAAGCCGACACGAGACTATCAATAGTAGAAGAAGGAATACCATTGCCACATACAAACACATCGTCCCTCTTCACATATTTCTTCACGTCCTCATAAAGACATTCCGAAAGCAGAATCACCTTTATGTCCTTAAAGAACCTCTTATACAAAGCATCATCAAACCATTTGCCTTGATGTGTAGCCACACCTTTGTTATGATAATGCACAACCACCTGACAGCCCAAACGCTTCAACATCTGAACCACCACAAAGTCCTTATAGAAAGCACCGCCTCAAGCATTAGGCGTAACATACACCAATTGAGGTTTGACCACCTTCACCTCATGCCGTATCTTCCTTAGGAGCTTGAAGAAATCAAAGAGTTTCCTCATCCCCACCTTCCCGATGTCCTGCAAGTTCTTTGCAGTAGTCAGGTTGATGTAATGGCAATCAAACTCCCCATTTATCAACTTGCTATCGTGGATATACTGCCCCACCATAGCAGCACCATGCACAGGCGGCGGCATGTGCATGATAAAAAGTATCTATTGTTTCATAATCAAAATCTACTCAAATTCTTTCATAATATGCCAATAATATCCCCTCGGATTCTTACTGGCCATTTCCACTTTTCTGTAATTCAATTTATGAAAACTCACATGATCAATCAGATCCTGCCATTGCTCCTGATGGAAAGTACGTCCCAAGGCATCCCCCAAGAGAATACTGTGATAACTGTTCTCACGAGGCATCCGAGCCTCAATCATCGGAAACTCACGAAGCGACAACCCCAGGAACAAGTGAAAGATATAATAATCCACCAAACAGTCGAAATCCTTCCAATAAGCAAGGATCATGTCAAAGATAGAAGAAATAATGATTTCGTTAGGCACAGCAGCGATAAACCAGTTAGATAACCCCACAGGAGCTATAGCCCCACGCTTGAAGTAGCGGAATACCGTCAGTTCACTCCGCATAATCCTATCCCATCGCCCTTGCAACTTCTCATTTCCAAAACCAGAACAGAATACCGTAGCATCCATCCAGACACCGCCATACTTCTGCAATACCGACAGGCGGAGCAAATCGCTGAAAGAAGCAGCAGGAATCAAGCCCTTCTCATATTTCCTGACAATTTGGAAATGAGAAGTTGCAAGGGCGATGGGATGCTGGTAATTACTCAGATCAAAGACCCTGAATTCATAATCCGGCAGATGCTTCCTTTGCGAAGCCAAGCACACCTTCACCAAATCAGGAGCCTGATCGATACCCTGCAGCCAGGAGAACCAGACTATCTTCGGAACACCCCCATCATTTGGAATCGAACTAGCCGCATCCCTTAGCTTCATATCATCCAAGATATAGCGATACTGCCGAATCAGAATCCCATCCACTTTCTCAATAATCACAGGATAAGCAGCCTTCAAGGACCTCCCCTTCAAGGCACAGCGTATCAAAGCACAGACACCCGTCCACAACACCCCCATACGGATATATTGCCAGACAAGCCTCCATCCTCCAAACTGCCGAAAGCGAGTAATCAGTCTATCAAAATCTACCATTTATACCCACACAGTTTATGATACAAACACCATATAACGTAAGCAGCAGCAAGAGATTCCAGATATATCCATGCCAAATCAGCAAATGGATTTCTGAAGTGAAAGCCATAGACGATAAAGAACAAGTGGATCAACCACATATTCATAGACATTTTGCCTAAGAATTCAAATCCACGCTTCATCCTATCAGACAAATATCCCTGAATATCTATCAGAAACATAATCATAGCGACAATCAGACCGATATTCAAAATGTTCCATCCAAAAGCAAAGCGGGCAACCACTAAAGCCACCACCAAGAACAATCTATACCATACTCTTTTCTCTGCCAAGAAATCAAACAAAGAGAATTTACGGGCAATCATACCCGAATAAAGCAGAGGGAAATAATGCAGCACATAATGCCCAGCTTCAGAATAATATCTGAGAAACTTATCTAAAGGTTGAAAGCAGACCACAGAAACAATCAGCAAAGGAATCCATACCTTATTATATTGCAGACTTTTGGCAAATAGTGGAAAACAGATTACGTAAATCACGTAGGTCTGCATAAACCACCAATTTCCATTCATATTCCTTGTCAGCAGAAGTGCATCCGTCACCACCTGATGCCATTTCACTTCATGATTAATCAACAAGAAGGGCGCTACCAGGATGACAATCAACCAAAAGGGCAACAACACCTTCTTCAGCCTCCTCCAAATATGAAAGCCATTTCCTGCAGAGCAGTAAGAAGCCATTAATCCATAGCCAGAGACAAACAGGAACATGCCCACACAAATCTTGCCCATCATACCAATAGACAGCAGCAGATGCTCATACTCTATCGGCTCAAACAGAGCAAAATAAGGCTGATGCCATAGATGATGCATAATCATCAATACCAAGGCAAAAGCCTTCAGCTGGTTTGATACATTCTTATCGAATAAATACTTAGATTTCAGCATTATATATCATATCCATAGATTGCACACAAGCAAATATCTCCCAATGACGAAACTCGCCCCTAATCCCTATCAATCCCCATAAAAGTAAATAGCGGATAGATAATATGTTCCAATATCCAAGTCATTTTACGATAATTTTCTTTCGTGCTCCTTGATTTCCTCTTCAGAAAATCTCATTTTGATCAGCTTGGCAGGAATACCACCGATAATACTGTAAGGAGGAAAGGATTTAGTGACCACAGCACCAGCAGCCACTACCGAACCATGACCGATCGTCACACCTTTGAGGATGGTAACATTCGCCCCACACCAAACATCATCCTCGATGACAACAGGCTGGTCATATACATTCACCTCATCCACAAACTTTTCCTCTACGGTAACATCCGACATATACTTACCCAATATGTCAATACGATGATCACCAGTGATAATCGTAGGCTTCGGACCAAAGAGTACCTTCTTGCCTATAGTACATGCAGCATCCGTACAATAGATAGTACTACCTTTTGGAATCGAAGTTCCATCTCCTACAGACAGGTTCCACAATCCCTTGAAATCCGAAGATATCGGACGGATATATACCCCCTTGCCACAGTGCTTCATGCATCGCTTCCATACAGGAGCCCACATCTTGTCCCATAAATAAGAAGGAACAAGACTTATCTTTTGTAATATCTGAAAAATATTCATGATTAATAAAAGAAGTAAATGACTTAATTGTCAAATTGATAAATCGAGTTCAGTTTCTCAACATACTTTTCAGGACTGAACTGATTGAAAATAGTTTCTCTTGCAGCATCACCAAGCTTTCTCAAAAGACTTCTGCACTCATTCAGTTTCTTGATGACATAAACGATAGAATCACTGTCATGGTCTGTGATAAATACACCATTTTCCCCATCTTTCACCACTTGCGGAATACTACCCACAGGAGTAACTAATGGCGTAATACCATAGCTCATAGTCTCTAAAAGCGACATTGGTAAACCTTCAAAATAAGTAGGAAGAACAAAGGCATCCAGACTTCTAAGGAAATCACACTTCGATTTACCAGAAACCAAACCAGCATATTCAAAGCTATTACCCAACCACTGGTCAAACTGCGGAAGATACTCCCCTTCCGTTTGTTCCTTACCAGCGATAACGAGTTTAAAAGGATATTTCTCCTTTTTCAGTCTTTGGCAAGCCACCAAGAGTTCCGTCATTCCCTTATTAGGTTCTATACGACCCAGATAACCAATACGTAGTGGTTTTGATTCATCATGAAGGACCTGTTCTTTTTCAAAAGCAGTAGCATCACTCAGATCTACGCAGTTAGGTAATGATACAACATTCTTTGCACCAAATCTCTGTGTAAGAATATCCTTTTCCATATCACTCAATACGATGAAAGGCAAATCCTGTCCAAATACCCATTTCATGATTCGCATGAGATAACCAGGAATGTGAGGAGCCGTCAGGAATAAACCTCCATGCACATGTACCACCATCTTTCTACCCTTTTTCCACGCATACCGCATAAACCAAGGATCACGAAGAAGCGAAGGTTTAGAAAGAGGGAAATTGTAGTGAATAATAGCATCAGGATGCAGAGCAAGCATCTTCTTCCACTCCCTATATTTCTTTATCAAGGCAGGAATACGATGCCATCCTCCCTTATCCAGATTCTTCTTACCCAATTCAAAATGCAAGTAGTTTTGCTTCCGGTTATTACTGATAATAAACTGCGTAACAGAAGAAATACCACTCACATTCTCCTTCGGATTGAGCGAAGGAGAAGTTATAATAATATTCATAAATCGTTTTCTATCTTAACATAGGTATTTTTTTACCTGTCTTTTTCACACCAGCAGAATTTAAGCAGAGAGCAAGAATCATGAAATATCCCATACCTTTACCTGAGAGATAGGAAGAGTCAGCGGTACTCTCTAAAGCCAAAGCCATTATTGCCATCAAAGCCATGCGATAAAAAACAATGTTTTTAATCTGATTGCACTCCCATAAACGTCTCTTCCAGAACCAAAGGAAGAAGAATAGTCCTACTATACCATACTCGGCCAAAGTTGGATAAAAAGCATCAGCCAAAAACATAGGGTTATCAGGAGTTAAGCCCCAGATAGTATTAAGTTGGTATTTATAGTATAAAGGTGAATACTCCTTGGCCGCTGCTGCTGTACCAAATGAACCAAGACCACTTCCAAAAGGAATATAATCATGGAACATAATCTTCATACCTGTCTCATATGTTGCAGGGCGAGCCATTGCTTGAGCATCTTCTTGAAAACCTTCTACATAGTAAGCATTAAACTTAGTCCAAGTAAAGAAAATAACTACAGAACCCAATGCGGCAACTTTTAGCAATGTAGAAACAGAGGTGAAATTGATTTTGTTTTTTACAAATATTACCAAAGCTATAAATACAACACACTCACCAAAATACTTGGATTTACCAGAAATCAATCCTAAAAGCATGATAAGTATAGCTATATTTCTATTCCGCTTAGTCTGCTCAGAGAATAAGTAGTAAATCATAGCACAACAAAGTGCAATCTGACCTAAAGCAGCAGATTCACTTCCACCATAAGGAGTAACTAATGAAGGTTTAATCTTGAAAGCTAATAAATAGCCAAAAAACGATAAGAGCATAACGCATTTTATTCTGTTTTTCTGTTTCAGCGTAAAGTCAGGGGCCATTACCCATGTCAAATAAAATACAGCGTATGGTCTTAACTGCTGCATAAAATCAAGTAAAACACCTCGTGGTGACGTTATTCTTATAAAGAAAGAATATACAAGATAAAAAAGCATTAAACCAATATAAATATTTATTTCCGAATTTCTCTTCTTATCTTTTACCAAATAATGCCTTTTCATCAAAGCGTAACCCAAAAGAGCTACAGTTAAGATCTCATCACTCCAATCAAAATTAACGACAATAGCGAATGCGATACAAATCGGAAAATAAATGATCCAAAACCAAGTATAGAATTGAGAAATACTTTTCATCGTGATTTGTTTTTTAAGTTTATTAAGATCAACACCCAAGATTCGGGCAGAATGCGCTTTACTAATTCCTTCAGCGAGAAATTCTTGTCCACCCATGTACCTGCATAATGGTGTATGGTGCGAGTATTCTTCTCTACATGGATACGACCAGTCGTAACATTTATAGGACAGAAATACTCTGCCGGATATATGTAGCAACCAGCCACCTCCTGTATACCAGCCACATTCTTCAAGCCGTTATCGCGAAGAACCTTAGTTGCTATATGCACCACAGTAATCTGGTTCTTCATCACCGCTTCATGCACAAAATGCTGTCCATCGTAATAGTGCATCATTTTTTCTATTATCCCAAGGCCGGGGTTTACCCCCAGGCCGAGGCCGGGGGCG
>OQWI01001197.1_pt1 | contig 11368 bp, 7 predicted proteins | sample 1691551 | NCBI WGS metagenome assembly OQWI01 (sample SAMN03418259, study PRJEB22391) | human gut metagenome | biome: human-gut; feature: organic feature; material: feces | host: Homo sapiens | place: Tanzania | collected 2013-01
CACTGGCAACTTTGTCAAGGTCGAGTAGCGCGTCACCGTGCGCATCGCCCTCGATGGCAACAGCGCCGAAGACCTTGCCCGCCTGCATGCCGGGTACAACGTGGAGTGTGAGGTGAAATACTGATTACGACGCCAAGGACGATTATGATACCAATGCCTCCTCCCCCACAGACAGCAGGCATGGGCTTCAATATGCCCATGTTCCGCGACTGGGTGCCACGGTGCATCCGGCCGTGGATATATGTGCTGTGTGCGTTCTGCATCCAGTTCTCTGGTGGTATGTACCTTGGTTCGCTTGAGGCCATCCAGGGTTCCACCAACTTCATGATAGAAGACCTGATGATGCTGCTCTATGCCAGTCTTGCCGGCATGGCCATCTACTTCCCCATGCTCTTCCGCATGAAATTCCGCTTTACCAACCAGCAGCTGCTCATCACCTCGGCGGTGGTCATAGCCGTGACCAACCTCGTGACCATCCATACCACCTTCATGCCGCTACTGCTGGTGGTGTGCTTCATAGGCGGCATGGCCAAGCTGCAAGGCACCTTTGAGTTGATGAGCAACATCCAGCTGTGGATAACTCCCCGCCGCGACTTTGCCGTGTTCTTCCCCGTGCTCCACATCGTGCTGCTCACGTCTATCGAGGGCAGCGCCTTCCTGGCGGCGTGGTTCGGCTATCACTTCACCTGGCAGATGATGCACGTATTCATCATCGGCGCCATGTGCGTGGTGGTGGGCGTGCAGCTGGTGATGTGCCGCCCCTTCTGCCCCATGCCCAACAGGATAAGCCTGCGTGGCATCGACTTCTGCAGCGGTCTGCTTATCAGTCTGCTCATGCTCGTGCTGTCCTACATCTTTGTCTATGGCGACTACAAGATGTGGATGGACAGCCGCACACTGCGCATCTTGACGGGCGTGGCGCTGGCTCTGGCGGGCGTGGTGGTACACAGACTGCTCAGGGTGGCCAATCCCTATGTAGACCTGAGAATCTTCAGGCTGCGCAACATAGTGCCCATCATGGTGGTGGTGACTATGGGCGAGCTTCTCTTAGGCTGCGAGCACACCCTCGAGGAAATACTCTATACCGAGGTGATACGGCTGGAAGAGCATACCAAGGCACAACTGCTCTTATGGGCACTGCCCGGCGTCTATCTGGGCATAGCCATCGACCTGTTGTGGCTCAAGGTGATGAAGTGGAAGGTGTGGAAACTCTTTGCCCTTGGCTTCGGCTTCATCCTGGCTTATGCCCTGCTCATGTATTTCAGACTCGACATGCAGGTCAACATCGAGCAGTTCCGTCTGCCTATCATCTGCCGTGGTGCGGCTTATGCCATTCTCGCCGCCACGCTCATGTGGGCTCTCAACGAGTCTGCCCCCAGCCTGGAACAGTTCTTCATGGGGCTCTTCGTGTTCAATATCTTCCACATGTATCTCGCCGGTGCTGCCGGATATGGCATCTACACCCACTGGTTCTCCTGGTTCATGAACGACGACATAGCCCGCTACGGCCAAGGGCTCACGCTGACGCGTCTGGACCTGTCGCAGATGAATTTCCCTGCCTTTATGGAGCAGTATATACGTAGTATGATGAGCGTAGCCCTCAAGCAGATATATGGTATGGTGGTCTGGATGAGCGGCGGCATGACTCTGCTCTTCCTGGCGCTCGACATACCGGCGGTGAGGACCAATGTGCGCAAGGTGCCGCTATGGCCTGTCTATGGCATAGAGTATCTCGGCAGATTGGCGCAGCGTCTGAAATAGGCTGCCCATACACCCGGACCGCCTCTTGTCACCTCTGGCAAGAGGCTGTGGCTGCGTGTGTGTCGTCTGGAAACGCATAAGGCCGACAATGGTAGTGGCGCGTCTATATATAATATAATGTATATAGGGCGGGCGCAACGACAAGCGGCTTGAAAGGGTGGGCAACGCCACTCTCTCAAGCCGCTCTTCCTGTATAGTCAGCCAAGGAGTGAGGTTCGCTGGCGGCTCAGAACCTGAGGTGCTCATCCATAAGCCTAATCGTTTGCAATAACTTTTCTGCCGGTTACACGGCGCAGTCTGTGGTCATCCTCTCGCCTGGGCAGAGCCATGCGGCATCTCTGCAACGGCAGCAAAGGGTGGCAGAGTAGGTCGGCAGCCGTCGCCCGATGGAGGAAGTGGCTGCCGGAGTGGTCATCGGCGACACAAATGGCCACATAATCAGCGTGGAAATGAAAAAAATGCACGGGGAACGTAAAAAAACGAGGAAAAAGATTGCCGTATCGTTTTTTCTTTTTATATTTGAGCATTCCTTTCTAAACCAGGAGTTTTGCGGAACTGCGCTTTGTGAATGTGTAATAAGACTATAAGCCTATGAAACCACTATCAATGATGCTGACAGTACTGGCTGTCATGTTTGCGATGCCGATGGGCGCCCAGACGCCTACCACAGTCCCGACGTGCAAGGTTACGGGAACGGTGATGGACAAGGAGACCGGCGAACCCGAGATGATGGCTACCGTATGCGTGGCACACAAGTCGCTGCCGGGCACCGGCGTGAAGAAGGTGCTGGCCGATAGCGTTGGCCGATTTGAGGCGGTGGTGCCCGTCATGCCAGGCCAATACACCGTCACCGCAGCCATGGTGGGCAGAGTGGCTGAGCCCCGTCGCTTCGCTCTGACGGAGGGACAGGAAGTCATGGACATAGGAGCCGTCTATGTCGCCGATGATGTGAAGATGCTGAAAGAGGTAACGGTGGATGCACAGAAACCGCTGGTGACGATGGATGTGGACAAGCTGACCTACGATGTGGCATCGGACCCCGACGCCAAGATACTGCGACTCTCGGAGATGATGGGCAAGGTGCCGCTGATAAGCGTAGACGGCGAAGGCAATATAGAGATGAATGGCACCAAGAAGTTTCTCATCCTGCAGAACGGTCGCAAGACCGCCGTCACGCGCAACCCCAAGGAAGTGCTGCGCAGTCTGCCTGCCGAGATGGTCAAGAGCATCGAAGTCATCACCTCGCCGGGTGCCCGGTATGATGCCGAGGGCATAGGCGGCGTTATCAACATCGTGATGCGCTCGCAGTATGAGGGCCATCTTACCACCCTGTCGGCCAGTGCAGGTACGACGGCCTACGACGGCGGCGTGATGACGATGAGCAAGATAGGCAAGTTTGCCTTTGACGCCAACTTCTCTTACAACCGCATACTGGCGCCCGAGGACAGGACGTCGCTGCTACGCAATGGCTACGGCGCGGGTGATGTCCTTGCTGTGCGACGGACCGGTACTCAGCTGATACGACAGCGTGGTGACGCGCTGGTGGTTGCGCCTTCCGTTGCGCTGGTAGTCCAGATTAAGGGTGCCGTTGAGCATCGAGTTCTTCAGATTGCCATGGCGCAGATACGAGTAGTCTGCCTGACTGTTACCCTGGCTCCACATGCCGGTACGCTCGTCGCTCATCATGTGCTGTTGGGCACCCATACCCATCAGCGAGAAGGTAATCATCTGCACGCTATCTATCTCGTAGCTGGCGTTGACCGAGGCAAACTCGGTGTTGTCCTGCGACTTGGTGCTGTTCACGCTCCTGAGTTGGGTGGCGAGTGGCGGCATGGCGAGCCTGATAGAACAGCTCCAGCTCTATGACAACCGCTCCAACCGTGACAACAAGACCAACGAACACACCCTGCAGCTGGACTATAGCACACCGCTGGGTAGGCAGCACACGCTGGAAGTGGGCGCCAAGTACATCCTGCGCAACAACGAGAGCCAGAACGACCTCTATGACAGCAGGGCCATGTCGGGGCAGTGGGCTCACAACGACCTGCGGAGCAACCACTACAAAAACCGCAATGACATCGTGGGCGGTTATCTCAGCTATACCTACCGCGGAAAGACCGTCTCGGTGATGCCGGGCCTGCGCTACGAATATACCTATCAGGACATCAAGTATCTGGCAGGCCCCATAGGCGCCGAGGGCAACTACTCGAGCCACTACGCCAACGTGGTGCCGTCGGTGAGGGTCAACCTGAAGCTCGCCAAGGCCCAGTCGCTGAGGCTGGAGTACGGCAAGAGGCTGGCACGCCCCAGTATATACTATCTCAACCCCTACTTCAACAACCAGAACCCGCAGTACATCGTGCAGGGCAACAGCAACCTGGACGCAGAAAACAGCTATAACCTGGGCGCCACCTATGGATGGTTTACCCGCAAGACCAACCTCAGTCTGAGCCTGAGTTACCGCCATCTGAGCAATGGTATCGAGAGCTACAGCAGACTGATAGGCGAAGGGGGCGAGTATTTCGACAACGGCAAGCACTATGCCGCGCCCGGTGCCGTCTATACCACTTATCTCAATGTAGGCAAGGTGGAGCGTACGGCTGTGAATGTCTACTACAAGTGGAACCTCACCTCCAAGCTCTGGCTCACGCTGAGCATGGGAGCCGCCTATATAGACCTCAGAGCGCCCAGCCGCCAGCTGCAGAACCACGGATGGACCGGCAACGCAGACCTCAACCTGTCGTGGAGGCTGCCGGCAGACTTCTCGCTCTATGCCATCCTGTCGGCGCGGTCGAGAGACATCACGCTGCAGGATAAGGTAGACGGTCTCGTGTATAACTACTTCTCGCTGTCGCGTCCGTTCCTGCGTAGCAAGCGCCTCATCGTGTCGCTGCGTGCCGCCGACCCGTTTCATAAGTGGCTCACCCGTACCACTTACACGCAAGGCCCCGGCTATCAGAGCCAGTCGGACAGACGCTATTCGCGTCAAGGCATCAGCATAGGCGTCAGCTATCGTCTGGGCGACATGAAGTACTCCAAGACCAAGCGCTCGCGTCACTCTATCTATAATGACGACCTGAAGAAAGCGCCCACGGCGAAGTAGCGCCGAACACCCCACCGCGACGGGCAAGGCGTAGACGGGCAAGGAGATGGACAAGCACCGGGCAGAGGGCTGCGGCAAAGGTACGCCGGCGACCGCAGACTCTGCCGGGATGCTGTATAATGTGGATGCGCGGCGCGATAGGAGTATTTCGCGGCAGGATATGACGATTGCAGACTGTGAAATGACTGTTTCGCGGTCTGCAATCAGTCTGATGATGGTCACGGCGACATCGGAGGGTGTCGGCTTTGCGGTGTCTTGCTGCTCCTTGATAATGTCTCGCCGCTCCCTGACTTTGTCTCGCCGCTCCCTGCCTGTGCTGGTGCGCTCCCTGCTGCCGTCAGCCACCGCGGTCTGGATAGAGACCACGGGCGTGGTCGTAATCGTCGTGAGGCATCTCGGAGGTGTCAGAGCGGGCCTGACGGGAGTCGCCCTTTCAGCGTTAAATACAATTAATTGTGATAGAAAATCGGGAAAACACACTCGTGAATGAATTTTTATTGCTAAATTTGCATGCAATAAATTTCAAAAATACATATGTCATCATTTGTTGCAGATAAAGTAGTGATGGACGGTCTCACTTTCGACGACGTCCTCTTGATTCCCGCTTATTCAGAAGTGTTGCCCAAGACGGTAGAGTTGAAAACCATGTTTTCGCGCCATATTGAGCTCAATGTGCCTTTTGTGACGGCAGCCATGGACACCGTGACCGAGTCGTCGATGGCCATCGCCATTGCCCGCGAGGGAGGTATCGGTGTGATACACAAGAACATGAGCATCGACGACCAAGCCCGTCAGGTGGCAATCGTGAAGCGTGCTGAGAACGGTATGATCTACGACCCCGTGACCATACGCAAGGGCCGCACCGTGAAGGATGCGCTGGCCATGATGCACGACTACCACATCGGCGGCATACCCGTAGTGGATGAGGAAAACCATCTGGTAGGTATCGTCACCAACCGCGACCTGCGCTTCGAGCGTCGCCTGGACAAGACCATCGACGAGGTGATGACCAGCGAGAATCTGGTGACCACCCATCAGCAGACCGACCTGGCTGCGGCTGCACAGATTCTGCAGGAACATAAGATTGAGAAACTCCCGGTGGTAGATGCCGAGAACCATCTCGTGGGTCTTATCACCTATAAGGATATTACCAAGGCCAAGGACAAACCTATGGCCTGCAAGGACGACAAGGGTCGTCTGCGTGTGGCTGCCGGAGTGGGCGTCACCAAGGACACGCTGGAGCGCGCTGCAGCCCTGGTGGGCGCAGGTGCCGATGCCATCGTGATAGACACAGCCCACGGTCACTCACTGGGCGTGGTAGAGAAGTTGCGCGAGGTCAAGGCTGCCTTCCCCGGTATAGACATCGTGGTGGGCAACGTGGCTACAGGTGCCGCAGCCAAGATGCTGGTAGACAATGGCGCCGATGCCATCAAGGTGGGCATCGGCCCGGGCTCAATCTGTACTACCCGTGTGGTAGCCGGTGTGGGTGTGCCCCAGCTGAGCGCTGTCTACGACGTCTACTCTGCACTCCAGGGTACTGGCGTGCCACTGATTGCCGATGGCGGTCTGCGCTATTCGGGCGACGTCGTGAAGGCTCTCGCTGCCGGCGGTTCGTCGGTGATGATAGGTTCGCTCGTTGCCGGTACCGAGGAAAGTCCTGGCGATACCATCATCTTCAACGGTCGTAAGTTCAAGAGCTATCGCGGTATGGGTTCGCTCGAGGCTATGGAGCAGAAGAACGGTTCTAAGGACCGCTACTTCCAGGGCGACACCACCGATGTGAAGAAGCTGGTGCCCGAAGGCATCGCCGGCCGCGTGCCCTACAAGGGAACTGTACAGGAGGTTATCTACCAGCTCATTGGCGGTCTGCGCTCGGGTATGGGCTACTGCGGAGCTGCCACCATCGACCTGCTGCACAATGCCAAGTTTACCCGTATCACCAATGCTGGTGTGCTGGAGAGTCATCCCCACGACATCACCATCACCAGTGAGGCGCCTAACTACAGCCGCCACGAGTAATATATATAATAAGGTATAGAGCAAGATGAAACAAGCAACAATACTACTGATGGCTGCCGCACTCTGGTGGGGCAGCCCAGTTCATGCTCAGAGCGACCCTGTCATCATGACGGTCAACAACAAGCCCGTGCTGCGCTCGGAGTTTGAGTACTCGTACAACAAAAACAACAATGCGGGCGTCATAGACCGCAAGAGCGTGAAGGAGTATGTCGATATTGAGTCTATGCGCGCCTTGGCTGCAGCCACCTTCTCCGGAGTGGTCTTCTGGCGCAGCATCACGAGGATATGCGCCGGCTTTACCAGTCCGCCGTTGCCGTCCACACGCTGCCGGTATTCGTTGGCCGATGTGGCTCGCCGCCTCTCTGACGACAAGGGCTCTGCCCAGCAGGGTGGTGAACTGCCGTGGATAGAGCACGGACAGACGCTCAAAGAGTTTGAAACCCAGGCCTACGCCCTCGAGAAAGGGCAGATGAGCCGTCCCTTTGAGTCGCCGGCAGGATGGCACATCATCCTGATGAAAGACCGCCGCATGTGTATGCCCTACGACACACTGCGCGCGTCAATCCTGCAGTTTGTAGAACGCAGGGGAATGGTCGAGGCCATCATCAACCAGCGCATCGACTCGATAGCGCGCCAACAGGGCACCAATGTGTCGCACGAGGAGGTACTCACCGCCCGCATGAAGGAACTCGAGGCCAAGCAGCCCGAGCTGCGCTACCTCATCCAGGAGTATCACGACGGTCTGCTGCTCTTCGAAATGAGCAACCGCACCGTATGGGAGAAAGCCCAGAACGACAAGGAAGGCCAGGAGAAGTACTTCAAGGCCAACCGCAAGCGCTACAAGTGGACTGAGCCTCACTACAAAGGCATTGCCTATCACACCCGCACCAAGGCAGACATCGCCGCGGTGAAGAAAGCGGTGAAGGGGCTGCCCTTTGACAAATGGGCTGAGCGGCTGCGCACCACATTCAACAATGACAGCATCCTGCGCATACGCGTAGAGAAAGGTATATTCGTCAAAGGCGACAACAAGACCGTCGACCGACTGGTCTTCAAGACCGGCGATGAGGTCAAGCCCAACAAGGACTTCCCCTTCGACGCCGTCTATGGCAAGAAACTCAAGGCCCCTACAGAGGCTGCCGACGTGAACGCCCTCGTGGTGGCCGACTATCAGGAGTATCTCGAGGAGAAGTGGGTCGGGGAGTTGCGTAAGCGGTATACTTTCACGGTCAACGAGAATGTGGTAAACACGGTAAACAAACATTAGAAGATGAAGAATATATATAAAATAGGTATAGGTGCCGCCGCCCTCACGCTGATAGCCGGCGGCAACGCGATGGCTGGCAAGGGCCAGTGGGTCATGAAAGGCCAGGCGCCCAAAGATACCGTCAAGGTAGCTAAAGACACAGTGGCCAACGTGCCCGAGTCGGCCGTGGTCGACGAAGTAATCTGGGTGGTGGGCGACGAGCCCATCCTCAAGTCGGATGTCGAGACTATGCGCCTGCAGGGACAAATGGAAGGCATGCAGTGGAAAGGAGACCCCGACTGTGCCATCCCTGAACAGATGGCAGTGCAGAAGCTCTTCCTCCATCAGGCCGAGATAGACTCTATCGAGGTGTCTGAGAGCGACGTGACCACAAGCATAGACCAGCAGATAAACTACTGGATTTCGATGGCGGGCTCTAAAGAGAAGCTCGAAGAGTATCGCAACCAGACCGTAGCCCAAATGCGCCAGCAGATGCGTGATGAATTCAAGAACCAGCAGCGTATCGAGAAGATGCGCAAGGAACTGGTAAAGGATGTGGCGACGACTCCGAGCGAGGTGCGCAAGTACTTCGACAAGCTGCCCGTAGACAGTCTGCCCTTCGTGCCAGTAGAGGTCGAGGTACAGATTATCACCCGCCAGCCCAAGGCTACCCGTGAAGAGATAAACAAGGTCAAGGAGGAGCTGCGCAACTTCACCGACCGCGTAACCCGTGGCGAGACATCGTTTGCCACGCTGGCGCGCCTCTACTCAGAGGACTCCAAGTCAGCCCGAAGTGGCGGTGAGCTCGACTATGTAGGTCGCGGTATGCTCGACCCAGCCTTCGCCAATGTGGCATTCAACCTCACCGACCCCAAGAAGATTTCCAAGATTGTGGAGTCTGAGTTCGGTTTCCATATCATCCAGCTCATCGACAAGCGAGGCGACCGTATCAAGGTGCGCCATATCCTGCGCATGCCCAAGGTAGACCAGGAGGTGGTCGAGAAGACGCGTCTGCGCCTTGACTCTATCGCCGACGAAATCCGCGAGGGCAAGTATTCGTTTGAAGAGGCTGCCTCTTACATCTCGGACGACAAGGATACCCGCAACAACAATGGACTTATGGCCACAAACCAGACAGAGGAAGGCCGAACATCACGTTTCCAGATGAAGGATCTGCCCACAGAGGTGGCACAGCAGGTGGAAAACATGCAGGTGGGCGATGTGTCAAAAGCCTTTGAGATGATTAACGCCAAGGGACAGAAGGTCTGCGCCGTCATCAAGCTCAAGAGCCGCATCCCCGGTCATCGCGCTACGCTGGCAGAGGACTACCAGCTGCTCAAGAACATCGTGCTCAACAAGATGCGCGAGGAAAAACTGCACAACTGGGTGGTCGACAAAATCAAACATACGTATGTTTGGATGGCCGACAGATACAAGAACTGTGATTTTGAATACCAAGGTTGGGTGAAATGACGAAAGGTAAACAAGTAAAGATATTTTTATCAGGGCATAGAATTGCATTGGTTGCAGTTCTATGCTTTTTTGCGCTTTGCGTGCAGTCGGTGGTGACGCAGAAGAAGCACAAGCCCAAAGACAAGGATGAGAAGATTTATCTCATCCATTCCGATGAACTCAAGTTTGACCACTATGGCATGAACCCCGATGCGCAGATAGCCAAGGGACGTGTCCACTTCCGCCACCAGGGTGCCGAGCTCTGGTGCGACAGTGCCTACTTCTATCAGGAGTCCAACTCGGTGAAGGCCTTCGGCAACGTGCGCTTCCGCCAGGGCGACACGCTCTCGCTCACTTCCCGCTATGCCGACTACGACGGCGTGGAGCAGCGTATGGCCGCACGCTACAATGTGGTGCTGACCCACCGCAAGCAGGTGCTCAGAACCGACAGTCTCAACTACGACCGACTCTACAACTACGCTTACTTCCTTGAGGGCGGTGTGCTCGAGGACGGCAAGGACAAGCTCGTGGCTGACTGGGGAAAGTACAATCTTGAGACCCGCGAGGCTGTCTTCTACTACAATGTGCGTATGCGCAGCGAAGACACCGACATTGCCACCGACACTCTCTATTACGATACCCGCAAGTCGCAGGCCCATATCGTTGGCCCTGGTTCGACGATACATACCAAGGATGGCGTGGTGCTTACCACCGATGCCTACTATGACACCAAGACCGACAAAGCCCAGCTCTTCAATCGCTCACGACTCGAGGACACTGAGAAGGTGCTCGAGGGCGACAGCCTCTTCTACGCCAAGGATGGCGACAGCTACGGCTACGGACGCGTGGTCTACATCGACAAGAAGAACAAGAACTCGCTCGTCTGCGACAAGCTCAAGTACAACGAGAAGACCGGCGAAGGCTATGCCACCAAGCGTGCGCTGCTCAAGGACTTTTCGCAGAGTGCCGACACGCTCTACGCCCATTCCGACTCTATCCGCATCTACACTTTCAATATCAATACCGACTCTGTCTATCGCAAGATACACTGCTACAACCACGTCAGCGTCTATCGCACCGATGTCCAGGCCATCAGCGACTCTATCGTCTTCAACAGCCAGGATTCCTGCATGACCATGTACAAGGACCCGGTGGTGTGGAACGGCGGCAGACAGTTGCTCGGCGAAGTCATACGCGTCTACATGAACGACTCGACCATCCGCTTTGCACAGGTAGACGGTCAGGCATTCTCGGTAGAGCAGTTGCCAGACAAGCAGCACTACAACCAGGTGTCGTCGCGACTGATGAATGCCTACTTCGAAGCAGGCAGCATACGCCAGACCGAGGCCATAGGCAACGTGAGGACCGTGTATTACTACACCGACGAGAAAGACAGTTCGCTTGTGGCGCTCAACTATATGGAGACCGACACCCTGCGCATGTTTCTCTCGCCCGAGCGCCAGTTGGAGAAGGTATGGGCAAGCAAGCCGCAAGGCACGATGTACCCCATGACGCAAATCCCGCCCGGCACGGAGCGCCTCGATGTCTTTGTGTGGCTCGAGGACCTGAAGCCCCGCGACAAGGACGACATCTTCAACTGGCGAGGTAAGAAAGCCGGCGAAGGACTCGTGGTGCGTAAGCGTCAGGAGGCCCCTCTCCAACATCTTGACCACGATGGGCTGGTTAAATAGCCGCAAGCCGCAAGGTTTCCACCATACCTATATTTATATAGATGAGCGCAACGAAGCCGTGCGCCGTCTCAGACAGAGTAGGGTGGAAGCGGCGGC
>OQWI01001199.1_pt1 | contig 11360 bp, 10 predicted proteins | sample 1691551 | NCBI WGS metagenome assembly OQWI01 (sample SAMN03418259, study PRJEB22391) | human gut metagenome | biome: human-gut; feature: organic feature; material: feces | host: Homo sapiens | place: Tanzania | collected 2013-01
TAACAATCCGGCCGTTTTCCGTGTCGGGACGACGCCACGCCCTCAATCCTAAAATCCTATCACACAAATAGTTACAAAACGCTGTGTGGATTTCCGGCCAAAAAAAGCCCGCAAATCCACGCATAAAAATAAATGGTATCTGATTATCAATGTGTTACGAGCGACCGTGTGGCATCGTCCCGCAAAATGGTAAGCGTCTCCGGCTTTACGCATTGACGCGCTATCAGTATCAACTTACTTTATTTTCAGGTCGAATCACGCCCGGAGGTGTCGGCGGATTACATATTTTGGAAACATTGACCATCAATGAGTTATATCAATGCTATCCGCCGAGCCCTATCCGAGTCCATTCCCCCGCCATCGGGCCCCCAAAAACCAAACGAAGAGCCTGGCCATGCCGGTCGGGCTCTTCGTGTAAACCTTTGTCATGGGTCAGCTGTCCAGCTTATCCCCATTCTCATTGTAGAATTCATACTGCAGTACGCTGAAGTCCTGGACCTCCTCGTGCTTTATCTTGCATTTGTACTTCCTTCTCCATTTCCTGAGGAAAGAATTGAATCCCCTGGAAATATAAGCCCCCAGAATAGGTCCTGTCTTGAGAATGAAAGACTTGACATCGTTCTCTGTTGCGTAATAGGAAATCTTGCGCTCAATGTCCTCATCGATAACAAGACTCGGAGCAATCTTGCCTGTGCCGTGACAGACCGGACAAACCTCAGTCGTATTGATTTCAGTCACAGGACGAATCCTCTGCCTCGTTATCTGCATCAGACCGAACTTCGTGAGAGGGAGCACATTGTGCTTGGCCCTGTCATCCTGCATAAGCTCAGTCATGTATTTGAACAGCCCGTTCTTGTGTTCCTGATTCTCCATGTCAATGAAGTCCACAATCACAATTCCGCCCATATCTCTGAGCCTCAGCTGTCTCGCAATTTCCTCTGCGGCGTAGCGGTTCACCTCGTAGGTATTCTCTTCCTGGTCATTGGTCTTGGCCCTGATACCACTGTTGACATCCACCACGTTAAGCGCCTCTGTCGATTCTATAACAAGATATGCCCCCTGTTTAATGGGAACCACTTTACCGAAAGAACTCTTGATCTGCCTGGTAACTTCGAAATGGTCGAAGATAGGCTCCTTGTCATCATAGAACTTTACGATCTTCTCCTTGTCCGGCGAAATCTGGGAAATGTACTTTCTGATTTCCTCGAACTCCTTAGTGTCATTGACATACACATTGGAGAAACTGTCATTGAACAGATCTCTCAATATTGTCGTGGTCTTGCTGTACTCTGAAAAGAGCGGCTGGATACTCTTGTTTTTCGACAATTTTGACCAGGAACCTTCCCATTTGCTTATCAATGATTTAAGCTCGGATACAAGAATCGCTGCATTTTTACCTTCTGCGGCCGTCCTGATAATCGCGCCATAATTCTGGGGAAGAATGCTCCTGACCAATGTTTCAAGTCTTTTCTTCTCTTCCTTTGAAGAGATCTTCTGGGATATGCTCACTTTCTTCGCGAAAGGGAGGAGTACAATATTGCGTCCTGCCAATGAAATCTCGGCCGTAAGTCTGGAACCTTTGGTGGAAATCGGTTCTTTCACAATCTGGACAATTACCATCTGTCCCGGCTTGAGTATGTTCTCGATCTGACCCTCTTTCTCAAGAATAGGTCCAAGCTGAATGCCCGAAAACAACTCGTCGGCATCGGTATTCGTATTAGTCTTGCGGACGAACTCGTCAAACGCAGTGAAATAGAAACCGAGATCCAGATAATGGATGAAAGCTTCCTTCTCGTCTCCGATATCCACAAAGGCAGCGTTGAGCGCAGGCATAATCTTCTTCACCTTGCCGAGGAAGACATCCCCGACCGTGAAACTGTGCCCCTTGCTGGACTCCTTGTTCAGCTCGATGAGACGATGGTTCTCCATCAATGCAATCCTTACCTCATCAGCGCCGACATCTACAATCAAGTCTTTGACTGATTCTTTTTCAGATTCCATCAGGATAAATCAATATTTATTAGTGAAGCAATACATTGCGGTGACGTACCGCAACGACAGTAGGAAAGGCTAGCCTTTCCATATAAAAACTAAAGAGGCCGTCCGGACTACCGGTCAGCCTCTCTCTCTTAGCAGACTGCTAAAATGGCAGACACTGAAAAATTACTTCTTCTTATGTCTGTTCTTGCGCAAGCGCTTTTTACGCTTGTGCGTTGCCATCTTATGTCTTTTTCTCTTTTTACCGCTTGGCATAGTTTGAAAAATTTAAAATTTATTTCTTAACAGCACTTGTGAAGACCTTAGCCGGTTTGAAAGCCGGAATGTTGTGTGCCGGGATTGTCATGGTTGTGTTCTTTGTGATGTTGCGTGCAGCTTTCTCAGCTCTGTGCTTGATGATGAAGCTACCGAATCCACGAAGATATACTGGTTCCTCTCTTACGAGTGAAGCCTTTACAGTTTCCATGAAAGCCTCGACAACAGTCTGCACTGTTGTTTTCTCTAATCCGGTTGACTTGGCAACCTCGTTAACGATCTCTGCTTTTGTCATAACAACTGATATTAAATATTACTGTATCTTTATTTGCAAATTGGGTGACAAAGATAAGGTTATTTTTTTTATTTACAAACAATTACGATAAAAATCATGGGACTAAAACGGTAAATTGCCGATATGGCGGAATCTCTGAGCAAATCGTCAAAAATTTCGTTTTTACATTTTTATTGTGCAGATTTGCAAGATTATGTGCCATTTCAGACACCGGACAAAAACCGGACACCGGCTCTGGCATAGAGATTGACTTATATATAATATGGTTCATTTTGTATTCTTCTGCATGACAAATTGTCAGAAGTGGGGAACCGTGACTTATTTATTTTATATAGAAAACATATATTATATTATGACAGATAAATTTTCGGATATCATGGCTCCAGAAGGTGCCGAAGTCAGCATCATACCGGTCATGGCAGGTGACGTCTCATCCAAATTCGAGGAGACCGAACTTCCTGACTCCTTGCCGCTTCTTGCGCTGAGGAACGCGGTCATTTTCCCGGGTGCCATCTATCCCATAACGATAGGCAGGGAGAAATCCATAAAACTCATTACGGATGCACAGAAGAGCAACTCCTTCATCGGTGCAGTTCCGCAGAATGATGTCGCGGTGGAGGATCCGGGAGCGGAAGACCTGTTCCCGTTCGGAACCGTGGCCAGAATCATCAAGACCTTCGAAATGCCTGACGGCACCATTTCAGCCGTGCTCCAGGGCCTGAAAAGGTTTGAACTTGGAGAAATCCTCTCCGAGAACCCGTATTTGCGCGCAAACGTCCAGTATCTCGAGGACATCAGCGCTGACATGTCCCAGAACGACGTGAAAATCATAGCTGACTCCTTGAAAGAGAAGTCGGTAGCCATTCTCAGGTCATCCTCACTCGCACCTAAGGAGGCAGTGACGGCATTGAAAAACATCGAGGACTTCGACTTCCTCGTGAACTTCATCGCCACCACCATTGAAGTGGAAAACTTCCACGACAAGGTCACTCTGCTCAAGTACGAGGACATGAAGACAAGGGCAATGCAGCTGCTCAATGTCCTGGACACGCAGGTCGAACTCCTGAAAATCAAGCAGGAAATCAATTCCAAGGTCAAGAACGAAATCGACCAGCAGCAGAGGGAGTATTACCTTAACAACCAGCTCCGTACCATTCAGGAAGAGCTTGGCATGGACGACGCTGAAGAATTCGACAAATTCAGAGAGAAAGCCGCCACGAAGAAATGGCCGAAAGAGATTGCGCAGGCCTTCGAAAAAGAATTGGCAAAGCTTGAAAAGTACAACCCTTCCTCTCCGGATTACAGTGTCCAGTACAACTATATAGAGTTCATGCTCCAACTGCCATGGGAGGAGATGAGCAAGGACAACCTTGACCTGTCGCACGCACAGAAAGTGCTTGACCACGACCATTTCGGTCTTGACACGGTAAAGGACAGAATCATAGAATACCTTGCCGTACTGAAACTCAAGGGGAATATGAAATCTCCGATACTCTGCCTCTACGGCCCTCCGGGAGTAGGTAAAACTTCCCTCGGAAAGTCTGTAGCCAAGGCTCTTGGCAGAAAGTATGTGCGTATCGCCCTCGGAGGCATGCACGACGAGGCGGAAATAAGAGGTCACCGCAAGACCTATGTAGGTGCACTTCCGGGCCGTATCCTCAACGGTATCGCCCGTGCAGGCACTTCCAACCCTGTAATCGTGCTTGACGAAATAGACAAGCTCAGTTCGGATTTCAAAGGCGACCCGTCATCAGCGCTTCTTGAGGCTCTCGATCCGGAGCAGAACTCAAGTTTCCATGACAACTACCTTGATCTGGACTATGATTTGAGCAATGTTCTGTTCATCACTACGGCCAACAGCATCTCCCCTATCCAGCCGGCCCTTCTGGACCGTATGGAAGTGATTAACGTCACCGGATATCTGGCCGAGGAAAAGATGGAAATCGCCAAGAAATTCCTCATTCCAAAGCAGATGGAAGAGCACGGACTCAAGAAAGGCAGTCTCAAGATTGACAAGGGTGCACTTGAGGCGATAATCAGCCAATACACCCATGAGTCAGGAGTGCGCGGACTCGAGAAGCAGATTGCAAAAATCGCTCGTGTCACCGCAAAGAAAGTTGCACTCGAGGAGCCGCTTCCGGGCACCATAAAGAAAGATATGCTTAAAGAGTATCTTGGCCTGCCTACCGCTTTCCATGACAAACAGAGCGGCAATGAGGCCCCAGGCGTGGTTACCGGTCTTGCATGGACCCAGATGGGTGGAGAGATTCTATTCGTCGAGAGCTCCGTATCCAATGGAAAGGGTGTCATGACAATGACAGGAAACCTCGGTGACGTGATGAAGGAATCCGCCACGATTGCCTACCAGTATATCAAAGCACATCCGGAGCTCGCCAGGATGGACTCAGAGAAGTTCGCATCAAAGGACATTCATGTGCATGTACCGGAAGGCGCCACTCCAAAGGACGGACCTTCTGCCGGAATCACCATGGTGACATCCATGATTTCAGCACTTAGAGGCGAAGCCATCAAATCGGGCATAGCAATGACCGGAGAAATGACATTGAGGGGAAGAGTTCTCCCGGTAGGAGGAATCAAAGAAAAGATTCTGGCAGCCAAAAGAGCCGGAGTAAAGACAATTGTCATTTCTGAAGACAACAGAAAAGACGTCGAGGACATCAAGGACATCTATGTAAGCGGCCTTGAATTCCACTATGTCAAGACTATAGAGGATGTAATATCCTTTGTATTCTAAAAGTTGTTCTCAGAACAGTTTCGGATGACTTTCCTCAAGTCCGGAAAGCACTTGTTCCATCACCGTCTTGCGGATAAGCGCTGAGCGGGAGGAAACATTGAAACGCTTGCAATATTCATCAATCGCCGCAATTTCCTGTGAATTGAAAAGCACGGATTTGCGGTGATTTCTTTTTAGGGACTCACGTTGACGATCAAGATACAACGGATCCACGCCGACATATTTTTTACTTTTCTTCATTGGTTATCTTTATGTAGCGTATCATCTCTTCCAGATTATCCACCTCCAGCCTGCGTCCGATAATTTCACCGTCAGACCAGACAAGGAACATCTTCGGAGTTCCGGTGACACCATAGGCAAGATGATATCCCGAATCCATTTCCGGATCCCAGAGATGAACAAGTCTCACTTTCTTGTTTTTAATCTTGAAGTTGCGTCTGAACGCCTTCCAATCCCGCTTGTTGTCAGAGACATACACAGCATAGAAATTCATTGGGAAATCCACACTGTCAAGGACAGAAGGAAGAACCATGGATTCCAGACGACACTTGGCGCAGGACGTGTCATAGAAGAACAGGACGGCTATCTTCCCGTCCTCCGGGACAATCATCTTTCTGCCGGAAGGCTTGATAAGAGGAATCTTCTCCGCCGTCATTCCAAGAAGCGATCTGCGGTTGCAGTTGGCAAACATCTCGGCTTCCATATATTCAAACTCGCTGGTCGCCTTCACCTTTCCGCTCTTGAGCCACTCGTCGAAGATATGAATGGCCACAGCCTCTTCTCCCATCACTCTTGCATGCATGTAATGATTGAGAATACGAAGCGCAACATGCTGACGGGTAAGGGAATCCGTACATACACCTATCAACCCGTCGAACTCCTTGTTCTTAACCTCCACGCTCTCCGGCTCCAAAGACACATAGAACTGGGTCAACAGGCTGTCCAGGGCACCGTAGCGATACGGCTCGTCATCATCAGCATAGCAGCGGAGAACCGGCAAAGCAAGGACGGCGAAGACCGAAAGGAGTATTTTACCCGCTCTTCTCATAACACCTCGGGAAGTATCACCCCGTCAGGAAGGAACAGGGACGTGTCACCATTATGCCTCAGCAAATCCCGCACGGCAGAAGAAGATATGTGTGCATACTCCTGAGCCGTAGGAATGATGATTGTCTCTATCTCAGGCGCGATGCGACGGTTTGCATCAGCGATAGCTCTCTCGTTTTCGAAATCTATCATATTTCTCACACCTCGTACTATATGTCTGATTCCAAGCTGCCTGCATATATCCACCGTAAGTCCGTCATAGGACGTGACTTCCACATTTTCAAGAGAATCTATTGCCTGATGTATAATATCCAACTTCTGCTCATTGCTGAACAGTCCCCTTTTGTCCTGATTGACACCTACGGCCACTACGACCTCATCGAACATACCGAGCGCACGGGTCAGAATATTCAGATGGCCGGCCGTAAACGGATCAAAGGAACCTGGAAATAACGCTTTGTGTTTCATAACTTCCAAAGTTAGTCATATTTTGATTATATTTGAGAGTTTACAAACAAAACTTGACAAGATATGAATGTCCGGATGGAAGACAGTTGGAAAGCAGCTTTGAGGGACGAGTTCGACAAACCCTACTTTATGAGCCTGGTTCAGGAGCTGCACCGACAGAAAAAAGAAGGCATAACGATCTATCCCCCGGGGAACTGCATTTTCAGGGCATTTGACCTGTGTCCTCTGGATAAGGTAAAAGTGGTGATTCTCGGTCAAGACCCATATCACGGGCCCGGGCAGGCTATGGGCTTGTCTTTTTCCGTTCCGCAGGGCATTCCGGCCCCTCCGTCACTAAAAAACATCTTCAAGGAGATAGAAAACGACCTCGGCATCAGAATGTCAGGCAGTACGGACCTCTCTCCATGGGCCGGCCAGGGGGTACTTCTCCTCAATGCCGTACTCACAGTCATGGCAGGAGCGGCCGCATCCCACAGCAAACTCGGATGGCAGCAATTCACGGACGCCGTAATAAGCACTATCTCCCAAAAATGCACCGGTGTGGTATTTTTGCTCTGGGGCAATTATGCAAGAAGCAAAGCGGCCCTTATAGACAGCAGCAGACACCATGTCCTTGAAGCGGCACACCCTTCTCCGCTGGCGAGAGGAGCATTCTTTGGATGCAGACACTTCTCGCGCACCAACGAAATTCTGGTTTCCGAGGGTAAAAGTCCTATAGACTGGAAATTATGACAGTTTCTTGCGCATCAATACCCGTATAAGAAGTAGTACAGAGAGCAGGAAAAACATAAGCGTGCTCACCCGGCCGACGATATCGCCGTTTCGGACAAAGAACGTTTCCAGGGTATTGAAGTTTATACTTCCACGAAGAGTCTGAGCCTTCCACCAGTCGGTCTGCGACACAATGTCGCCCTTCTGATCAATAAAGCAAGAAATGCCTGTATTTCCGCATCTGGCGAAATCCCGTCTCAATTCTATGGCCCTAAGACGCGAGTAATTGAGATGCTGTTTGTATCCGGGCGTATCTCCCCACCACGCATCGTTGGTTATCACAGCCATAGCTTCAGCCCCGGCATTGACATATCCGGTGCAATACTCCCCATAGATAGACTCATAACATACCGCGCATCCGAGAGCTGTCCCGTCCTGCATGGTAAGTACAGATGCCTCGTCCTGTCCTTTGCAGCGTCCCATCAGTGAGGAAACGCCCATTTTCCTGGAAAGCCAATCATCCAGCGGAACGAAAATCCTGGGATATGGTGTCAACTCCACGCCGACCACAAGACGACTCTTATGATACATCTGAGCCGGGGCGCCGGTCTGCAGAAGAAATGCGGTATTGCGATTTATATACCACCCGTTGCCATAATGGCGGGCAAGGATATCCGGAGGTGCAGCCGTACTGAAGAACTCCATCGTACTCGCCCCGAAAAGCATCTCCGCACCGGGGTGGCCGGAAAGAAACTCACGAAACCGCCTCACAGTAGGAGAAGACTCGATATCCTGAAGAACTATATCTGAAGTAAAGGTCTCAGGAGCAATCAGAAGACAGCGCCGGGAAGAATCCGGGGAAGCAGTCATCGCAGCGGAAAAAAGTCCGAGAAGACGCTCCGTCTGCTCAGCCTGGGTAAGGCTCCCGAATTTTTCATACGGATCAAGATTAGGCTGCGCTATTATCACGTCCATACTGCCCTCGGAACGCTCCTCATACGAAGAATAAATGCATTTCGAGAGGACAAAAGGCCCGCAGACGGCAAGGGTAATTCCAAGAATGGAAGACAGCCGCATCATATTGTTCCATCTTGCAGCTACTCCGCAGGCGATGGAGCGCACAAGTCCGAATATGGACAGATTGCAGAGCCATATCCACAAGGAACCCCCAAGCGTGCCGGTATATTCATACCATTGTACAGACCGCGTACTGCCGGCAAACGCATTGCCAAGAGTTATCCACGGCCATGAAATATCTACAGAAAAATACCGTCTTTCCCAGGCAATCCACATCACCGCAAGGAAAATATACGAAACCGCTCCGCCAAGATACTTCTTGGCCAGACGGAACAATATCCAGACCAATGTCATTTGCGCGGCATTCGCCACAATCGCGAAGATACCGCCGCCCACAGTGGCATTGCACACCCAGAAGGTGGTAAGCGCATTCCACAGGATGAAAGTATAGAAAGAATACAGCCAGAAATGCTTCACATCCATCTCATCGGCAGCCCAATCGGCCCACAGCAAAGGCAGGAAGGCCACCAAAGCGACAGCACCGCAATGAGGAACCAGCCACGGTAAAGAAAGCATCACCGCGGACAACGTACAAAAAATCAGCAGATATAATCTCTTCCGTCTCATTCTTCCGGCATTACTGTGCAATACTTTCTCCATTTGTCGAGAAGAGCCGTCATGTCTTCAGGGACTTCGGAGTCAAACTGAAGCCACTCCCCCGTGCGAGGATGCACAAACCCCAAAGTCTTGGCATGGAGAGCCTGACGCGGACACAATTCGAAACAGTTGCTGATAAACTGCTTATATTTGGAATATATCGTTCCCTTGCGAATTTCGTTGCCGCCGTATCTCTCGTCATTGAAAATAGGGTGACCGATACGCGACATGTGCACGCGAATCTGGTGCGTACGTCCGGTCTCAAGCTTGCATTCCACACAAGTCACAAAGCCGAAACGCTCCAGGACACGATAATGCGTGACCGCCCGCTTGCCCTTGTCATCCTCCTCAAAAACCCTGAATCTCATACGATCGTTAGGGTCTCTTCCGATATTGCCTTCTATCGTCCCTTCGTCTTCCTTGATATCTCCCCAGACTATCGCCACATAGCGTCTGTCGATACTGTGGTCAAAAAACTGTTTGGCAAGCTTCAGCTGCGATTCGTCGTTTTTGGCCACCGCAAGAAGACCGCTGGTGTCCTTGTCTATCCTATGGACCAATATCCCCATACGCTCGTCTTCCGCCTCCGGTCCCTGCGAGATGCCGAGATGGTGAGACAACGCGTTGATGAGAGTTCCCTCAAAATGGCCGTGTCCGGGATGGACCACCATACCTGCAGGCTTGTTCACTACCAGCACATCTTCATCCTCATACACAATGTTGAGAGGAATATCCTGAGGGAGAATTTCCAGTCCTCGCCTGCGATACGGCATCACAAAGCGGATAATATCTCCTGGACGAACAATATAGTTGGCCTTGACAATTTCTTCTCCCACACGCACATAGCCTTCCTTCAAAGCCTGCTGGACACGATTGCGCGAGGTATCTTCCATGTGGGTGCACATGTATTTGTCCACTCGCATGGGAGCCTGTCCCTTATCTACTTCGAAACGGAAATGTTCAAACAGTTCTTCCGACATGCTTACTTGGCTTTGGCGTTCGACTTGTTAGGAACCTTGGATTCATCCAAAGTAAGGTACAAGGATATGTCCGATCCCTTCATGACACTCTCCTCATTGGGTGACGGCCTCTGTGAATACACCATCGCTGCCAGCGAATCGGCAGAATTCTTCACCGTAGAGTCAAAATGAAAACGTCCGACATTCAAAGAATTATCCTGAATGACATCCACGGCGTTGCGGTACTGCCTTCCGCGAAGGTCAGGGACAATGGCCTGATTGTCACTGCTCAGACCGAGTACAAGATTGATGACGGTACCGCTGGACATAGGGGTAAACGGTGCAACATCAACGCCATAGCGCTGCTGTCTAAGCACATAGTTGGTAGCCATGTCATTTACATAGATTAGTCTACCAAGAACAAGGCCAGACCTCTGAAGCTCCGCTTTGGCCTGACGAAGCGAACAGCCCACTAAAGAAGGCATATACACTTCGCTCGGAACCATCGTGTTGGCGGTAAGTCTGATTGTACGCCCCTTCTTCACGTGAGCTCCGGCTTTAGGCGTCTGCATATACACAGCACCTGGAGTCATACCCCGCACATACACAGAGTCAGTCACAACCACCGACACTCCGGCGGCTTCCGCCAGATTAACAGCCTCCTGCGCGGTCATACCATAAAAATCCGGTACCGATATCTCCTGTCCGTGTCTTGTGCACATGGAAAGGGCTAAATTCACCACCATCACAAACGCGAATATCAGCAGTGCGGCAAGAAGCACGTTCTTGACAAACCAATGACCCAAAATATCCTTAATCTTCATTTTCGACAATATTCTATAATGTCACAATTCCTCTAATCAGTACGAAAACGGCAAAACAGCAAATCGCAATCCCGGCCACCTTATTCATAATCTGAATAGAATGTGGTCCGAGCTTGATGAACTTGGAAAGTCCGAACACTACAAGCGACCAATAAAGCAATTCGCCACAAGCCACGCACATGACGATAGCCCATGCCGGGGTCACGCGCTCTTCACTCCCCAGTCTCATCATGCCCAAAAGTCCGAACATGACGGCGTATGCCGCCGGATTGGAAAATACTGCCAACAGGGCCTGAACGGGATATGAGGCCAAAGAGCCGGTATCACGCACCTGGTTCTCGCCGGAAGAGTCCGCGCCCTTCTTTCTCGCAATA
>OQWI01001201.1_pt1 | contig 11358 bp, 7 predicted proteins | sample 1691551 | NCBI WGS metagenome assembly OQWI01 (sample SAMN03418259, study PRJEB22391) | human gut metagenome | biome: human-gut; feature: organic feature; material: feces | host: Homo sapiens | place: Tanzania | collected 2013-01
CTGTTTAATTCCCTTATCACGGCTACCCGCTGCATATTCCTTCCTCTATGCCTTCACGTTTTCCGGCACTATATTCTGAGAGCAGGCATCTTTCATAATCTTCTCTTGCTTCACACTGCATCCGAATTTTTTCATCTTCACTTAATGCTTGATAAAGTCGAGAGGCTGCCATTATTCCATATTTGCCACCAATTCTTCCATCTGCTGCATCAGAAGAGATGTTGCTATTATGCACTTCTCCTGGTCTGACTCTATCAGGAGCTAAGTAAACCAAGTCTTTTGAGAAAAGAGCACAATTACTTTCGAATTCAGATAAATTATCAGACACTTTAGTTTTACAAGTATCTTCATCCTTGACGGCATCAACTATGGTAACATCAAGTGCGTCATCGATAGTGTCGTCTTCTATAGAGATAGTAATATCCGTATCCTCACTCTCAAAATACCTTATTGCATCAGCACTTTTTAGATAAACAAGACTACCACGCAACTGTACTTTTTCACTCAACAGTGTACGTTTGTCCAGATCACTCTGTCGCAGTAGCATCAATGCTTGGATAAGCGTTGATTTACCTGCGCCATTGGCACCTGCTATTATAGTTAGGTTTCCTAAAGCAAAGCTTTGTTCCTCAAAGCATTTGAAATTCTTTAATGTGAGATACGATAACATATTCTATTTGTTTAATTTGTTTGACATATATTTGATTTGTTCTGATAATAAATTGTATGAAGAACTATACAATTTGTATGGCCTTTTTCTCCAAAGTCTCTTTGACTTCTTGATAAGTATATCAAGTGAATTATTATTGTCAACTTTTATAACACCATTCATGATTAAAAGGATTATGACTGTCTTGAGCGACAGACTTTTCCATGAGAAGACCTTTTTACATGCCTCATACTGCAAGAAAGAAAGTTTTTCTATCATTGCATGCTCATCAATCCCTGCAGAACAATTGTCTTCCAACAGAGGAATAAGTATGGAATCAATTTTCGTGCTACCTGAGATTGAAACTCTTGAAGTGAATTTCTCCACATCATTTCTTATTTCCCATAACAACGGGAGACGTACTATTTGTCTTCGATTCTGCTTTATGTTCGGATATGATAGAATTATATCATCAACAATCCTTTCAAGATTGTTATACCCATTGGGAAAAACAAATTTGGCTACTGCCCATAAATCGCTACTTCCCTCTGTAACATTTCCCATCTCATAGATACGATATCTATTACTCTGCGTAACTCCTGGGTTAAGAACTGTAACGAAAAATTCTGTATTAAGGAGTTTCCTTTTCAACATTAGGGGAAGTTCTTCAAATCGTTTATATTTCTTAAACTCCCCAAGTGCTTCTTCGCTCAAAGTAAGAGAGCCAGTAATATATTCGTAAATACACTTCAGTTGACGCTCCCCGGTTATAACATACCAGTTCTTCTCGCTTCCATCAAACATCAGTTCAGGAACTTGGAAACCAGAAAGCATCTGATATATGAACATGCTCTTTAGTCCAATATCCCATCTGGAGTTTGAACCATAGGTATGACCAACAAACCTCAAAGAATCCTTGTCTATCATTTCAAGGATTTGTTCACAGATGAGGATTTGCTTCCTAAAAGTATATTTCTCGTTTACTATCATAATCACTCTAAATTTTACCAGTCTGCATTCAAATATTTCTTCAGCTGTCCGGCATTGAGCACCTCATAGCTGAGCATCTTGCGCTTCTGTATTGGTGCAATATTCTTGCCAACACCATCATCGAGTTTCGGGTCATAGCCGCTGGCAAGCAGGTCATCCACTTTCTGACAGAACTCCTGTAACTCAGTCAGTGTGGCACGAAGTTCCTGTGCCTCCATACGCCCCTCAGTGTTGCTGGTATCAATGGAGTTGAGACGGTCACGAAGAGCTGCCTCACGATTGGCTACATAGATAGAGCGAACACGGTACAGGGCATCGCGGTTCCACTTATAGATGCTGACGTAAAGTTCTATGGCGTGATGTGGACCCGAACTGAGGTGCCAAATAAATGGAGTCTTGGGTAGATACATGAAGAGGTTCAGGTGGTCACTGAGTTGCTGGAAGAATCGCTCTTGCAGATACTTCTCTAATTCGCAACCTAACAACTGGCATACCTGTGAGAACTGCGCTGCCGAGTAGCCACGCTCCATCATTTCCTTTTCTATACGGATGGCAAGGCGTTCCTCACCGAGACGTTCGCCCAGTGGAATAATGCCGTCATCGTCCTTTGCCAGCACGGTACGGATAACATCTGTAATCAGTTCGAATGCCAATACCTGTGTGCGCTGAGAGGGCAACACGTTGGCATTCTTGAACTGCCACCATGCCTCCACGGGGTTCACGTTGCGCTTGATGCAGAACTCCTCCCACTCGTTATTGTTCTGGTAGAGGGTATCGAAGTCGGTAATCTTTGGCAGGTCATCGCGCTCCTCCAAGTTCTCTAAATAATCCAGCACATCATCCGTTGGTTTGAACTCGCTTTCTGACAATAGCCACTGCTTATAAGTTGCCTTTGCCTCATGACTCACAGGTAAGTCGCCAACAGGGATGCCCTCTTTGTCCAATACCATCTGTTTGTCATGCTCACTCAACTCATAGACCTCAAAGATTGTATTATTAATGATGCTCTCGTTGAGGAGAATTTGAGTGAGGAAGGCATTCTCCTTATTGTAAAACAGAACAAGAGAAATGTTAATATCCTGTTCCGCGCTTAACGGAGTACTCTCATAATGAGGTTCTATAATAGAGTAATGGCAAACCCTTTCTCTTAAATCAGAGTTTTGCTTTGACAAATAGCGAATGGTCGTTTGTTGAGTTTTGGAAGGGACTGCAAACGGAACTCTTTTAATATCCCCCTGTGTAATATTAACTGTTGGGTTCAAACATTCAAGAAGATATGTAGATAGGGTTGAATTTAAGAATCCCAAATAGTAATATATATCATCAAATTTATCAGAAGGATAAATGCCAGGTCCTGCACCGCTAATGACCTGATTGGGAGGCATATATCTAAAAGAGCATCCTCTACTTCCGCTACTACAGTATGTGACACCTTCTTGCAGATAAAACGACTCACTTGGTAGACGATTGCCATGTGATTTTAGGTAGTCATACATCGTTGGATTATAATATGCTAATACAACCCAATTGTTGCCATACCATTTTCGGAAAGGACCTCCCTTAGGATAAAAAACATATTCTTTTTTTATACTAGGATTTTCAGATATTTTGTTTTTGTCAATTTCCCAAAAATACCGTAGTGTTCTTTCGTTATTGCCTGTTGCTCCTCCTTGTCGGATATAAATAGTATTATCTAAATCTTCGCTTCCAAATTTCTCTCTAAACTCATCTGAAATCCAATAGATGAAAGGATATGACTTGATGCCCTTCAACTTAGATTGAGGAAGGGTATAAACATGCTTATTCGCTTCACCGGTGATATAATCTGTTAAGGCTTGCAGACAATAATTCTTCTTGAACTTTTCTTCTGGAGTTCTTGTGTATTGGTCAAGGGAGATGAATATGGAATCTTTCTTGTTCCCTTGGTTCATGTCAAGAACATAGAATGCAGGGTCAACCATGATTGTTCCAAATAAATTACTCAAACCATATTCCACGAACAAATCAATATGGGCCTGATCAAGTAAGAACTTACGTACATCCTCAAACGTCTTAATATACATAAAGGTCATTGGATGAATCATTCCCACCTTTCCGTCATCTCCCGCTAATTCACAGCAGCGCTTGATGAAGCAGGCATACAGATTGCTGTTGAACTTCAGTGGCTTCTTGTAATTGTCCTCCACGAATGCTTTCAGCTCTGTGCCGAAGTCACCGCTGTCGGTGTAGGGCGGATTTGCCACCACCACGTCATAGTTATGCGAGATTATATCAAGGAAAGAAATGGCATCATTGGTTTTTGATAAAGTATAAGCATTACTTCCCTGACCACCCCACTTATTCACATTATTACGGAGTTGGGTGATAACATTGTTCTTATATTCAAAGAGATTTTCCATTTCAAACTCCTTGAACATAGAGTGGTTCACATCATTTGGCATCATTTCATTTAGACGTTCTTCTACACGTACCAGCGAGCCAAACTTGTAGGCTGAACACAAATCATTCCAAATATGCTCAATGGCTTCAATCTGCTTTTGCGACCATGAACCAAGAATCTCAAATGTGCCCTGTAACTCTTCATATTTGGGAAGGAAGAAATGCGTACTCACCACATTGGTATATGCCGGCCAATGGCTGCGATGACCACCTAATTCTCGTGCTTTGATGAAGAGTGCTATCTGAGATATCTGTGCTGCACGCTCATCCAAGTCAACACCGAAGAGGTTGTTCTCCACAATCATCTTTGGAATATCACGACGGCTGTAGTCACGCTCGTAGTTCTCCATCTGATCTATGTACAAGTCGTAGAACAGCGAGAAGGCATAAATCAGGAAGTTACCCGAACCACAAGCGGGGTCGAGTAGTCGCATCTGGCGCAAATCCTTGGGATGACGCACCTGATGGTCGGGGATATTGGCTATCTGGTATTTTTCTTTGATACGGCTATCGGGGAACATCTCCATATATGCCTTACCCAGCGTGTTGTCAACAAGGAACTTCACTACCCACAGGGGCGTATAAACCTGACTCTGAAGCGACACCTTATTATATTCTGTCTTCTCGCCACTCTGCTTCAATGCCTCTTTCTCAACGGCATTGAAGTTCTCATAGAGCCAGCCAAGAATGTCGTCACCTTTCCAAACATCAGCTCCACAGTCAGCATCCGCTTCTATGGCATTGAACTGCTCGATAATCTCATTCAGTTCATCGGCTGTCGGCAGCAATGCGTATGGATAGTCTTTCCGATAAAGAGGAATATGCTCACCAAGGTTGTCGAACTGGTCGCTGAGGAAATGCTTCAGTCCCTCACGTTCTGCATTGCGCTCCTCCGGGTGGTTCTCCAGCCACACATTGTGCTCAAAAGAACGCCCTGCATTCTCCTTTCGTCGGGTGATAATCTCGGGAAACAATTCCTTCGACTCCATCACCTTGATAGCAGCGATGCGGTTGAAAAGAGTAAAGACACACTCGTTGATGGCAGCCTGACGCGCCTCCTCATAGTCACTCAACTCGCTTAGGTGGCTGCTCATCAGTTCATCCAGTTTCCTACGTTTCTCTTGGTGCTCTGCCGGAATCTGCTCTACAGGCGTAGCTTCCTCCTTACGAAGTCCCATGCGAGAGAAACGATTGTCGAATGCCTGCTGAATCAGGCGGCGTATGTCGAGAACGTGATTGATCAGTTTCATATCTATTCTTTTTTAATTATGTTGTTGCCCTTTGTTTTGCGTAACCTGGATAATAATAGAACCAGTCATAGGCAAGAAGTAATTTCCAATAAGTGTCTGCATTATCTTTCTCGCCAAAACCAGAAAAACCAGAATACCTTCTTACTTCTGTTTTTAATGTGGCAAAGTTTGTTGTGGAATATGCAGATTTGAACCATTCTATGCGTTCCTTCATTGGCATTGTTAATGCATTGGATATATCTTTGCTAACCCTGCTGAGATGATACCAAACAGAACGGATTTCTTTAAAAGTGTCTGAATTCAGTTCGTCAATCATCTGACTTAATGTACCGTCATTGCATGAAATAGACATAATACCATTCTGATCATATTTCACCTCTGTACTGGCTTGTTCCATGAGCATGATGGGTAGTATCTTATTGTCCTTTCTGTTACCATTACAGCAACATCCTATAGTATTAAAAGTATCCCTTGTGCCATTACATGCTACGACAAGGTTGGACAAAGCTGTTATATGGGGCATCTTATCCTCTCCTTCAATATTATTGGTGGAGGCAAATGACTTTTTTTCAAATTCATCTGCCATTATAACATGATCATGCAACGCTGGTGCATGAGAAGAGTAATAGGCATATTGTTCCTGTCCTTCTGCACCAGACAGCGAACGTGGTATTATGTGCTCATAGTTTATCTTACTTGCAGAAGGATTAAGCCTACGCATACAATAGCAACATCTTGGATGCCCTTCAGATTTCTGTTCCTCAAGTAGCAAGTTCTTCCATCCGCTAACGCCATCTCTATATTTTGGGTTTTTAAAATCCTCATAAGAACTTTTAGGATTTGCAGGAGATGGCAATGGCTTATGAATGTCATCTGCATAACAATCCTTCAAGAATTTGACATTGATGGCGTGAGCGGCAGAATGCATTCTATATTTGTCAATGTACCTCATATGCTTTGGCTTTCTCTTGGAGTTCCTTTACATATTTATGATTTTTACCTAATGAACTTTCAAGTTCACCAATGATTGAATTTGCTTCTTCTTTCAATCCCATTGAGCAGTATGCAAGATACTCGTCGCCTTTTTTCTTCATGTCTTCATTGCGCGAGGGGCTACCCATGAAATCTCTTAATGCCGCATTGTAGTCCAATCCATAGATTACGGGAAGTACATCAGCCTCGTCTTGTCCTTCTTGCATGAATACAAGTTGGTTAGCTGGAACCTCATTACCATCCTCATTCATAACTTTTTCTGTAGTATCGAGGTTGGCAATGACCGCTGCTGAGTGAGAGGTCATAATGAACTGTACATTAGGGAAAATTTTTCTCAAACATTGAACGACCTCTTGTTCAAGAGACGGATGCAGATGCAAATCTATTTCGTCTATAAGAACAACTCCGCTCGATTCCTTATTTCCGTTAAGAATATATGCACGATAAGCAAGGTCAAGTACAAAAGAATACAATCGGCGATAACCTGCAGGGAGTTCATTGAGAAGTTTGCTCTTACCATTTTTGAAAACAAGATTTAGTTCATATCCCATTCCCGTGTTTACGGCGACAAAATAGTCAATATCATATTGCTCTTCTGACAGCTTTGGCAACAACTGCGATATGCGAACCATTCTGCTTTGAACGTATTCTATCTCCTCATGCAAAGGTTCAAATAGTTTACCGACATTGTTTTGCTCTGATTTGGCAGCTTGATAGTCTTTATTATCTGTCAACTCTTCCTTGCTGTCATCATTCTCAAACGCCAGAACTGCAGCATCGGCACGAGACATTCGCGTATATAAAGGAGCTATATGAGCTAACTGATTGCACAATCTGGTTTCCCATATAGATGTACATGCCGTATCAAGATTCCATTGGTAATACCCAAAGTTACGTGGTATTCTATCTTTTAATATGCTGTTTATTGCAAATTGAGTCTGTTTTGTTGCTTTGTGAGGGAAAGAGTCAGAGAAACAGGCAATTAGAGGCAGATCTGCACCATTGTCCTTCCACTCGTGCATAAATTCCTTAAATGCAGTTTTGTACTTAGCTGAATACAAAGAAGCATTGGCTGTAGAACGTTTATATAACTCCCAACTGAGTTTTTTCCCATTGTAACGTGCAACTCCCTTTACACTGGCATCAAGCGCTGTCGTACCTTGTTCATGGTCATACTTGAAATCTGTATCAGTAAACGAATTAACATTTAATGACGGATTACCGGCAGACAAGAAGTCTTTCCCTAATTCTTTATTATTAGAGAATATGAAACTAATTGCAATTTTGATAGCATCTATAAGGGTCGATTTTCCTGCACCATTTCGACCAATTATTATCGTGGTCTTAGGTGTAAAAGCAATCTTAAATGATTCAAAACATCTAAGATTTTTTATTTCAAGTGTATTCAGTTTCATAATTTTCTATTTTATTCGTCGAATTTAAGAATGTCGTTTGTATCAAATTGATTGACCATCGCCAACTGTTGTTTCAGCCATTGCTTGTACTGAGCTACGCTGAGTTGCCCAGTTGGCAGCTGGTTACGCAACTTGCGTTCCTTAGGCTGTGGCTTTGGTTGCGGCTGCGGATTGGGATCTCCAGGACCAGGCTGTGGTTGGGGCTGTGGCTGTGGCGCAGGCTTCGGGTCAGATGTACAAATCTCTGTTTCCATCACATCTACGTCAACGTTCAGTTGTGGCAGCATATTGATGGCACTCACGATGTCACGAAGCTGAAGGTGACAATTGGAGCAACGAATCTCGTAATCTTTTAATTGGATTTTTGAAATAATGTATTTTTTGCATACATCTTCCTTATCCTTAATCTTGGAATAGAGGCGTGTATTCCACTCAGTAGGATACTTGGCAGCATCGGATTTTACTGCATCCACACGACAGAGAAGAACACCATATCCATTTATCATCTGCTCTGATTGCTGCTCCATGTATTGAAAGTATAAGCCTTTTACGTCCAAATACAGTTTCTTCATCTGGGCGTAGTTGTGTACAGGATCACTATCGAGCATTTGCAGATAGGCTTCATGTAATTGGTCAAAGGCTTGCATTGGAAGACCGACGTACTCCAATTCATTCTTCACATCAAGGAAATACTCCTTTTGGTATTCAATCTCGCGAATATTGGTATCAATGAAATGAATGTCTGCTTCTATCTTTTCAACAGCCTTGCAGAACTCCTCATTTTTGTTATCGTCAAGGAAAGTTCTTGCTGTATTGAAATAGTTGTATTCTGTGACCGTTCCTGCATATTGTCGAAGTACATCCTTTGCAGCAATGGAACGGCGGAAAATGCGTTCTCGCTCAGTGTCGTTACATATCTGATTATTGACTTTATGAATCTCTGTGACTGCAAGTGACTGGATGGCAACAACAAGTTCAAAGTCATTCATGTTATAGCTGAGATTGTTTCCCGTCAGTTCCTTATAGCGACAATCCTTCAGGGTGTCAACAATTTCACGTTTCTCATTATAAGTCAGACTCTTGGTGATTGCCTTGAACGAAGCACGTTGAAAGTTACGACTGTTGGCGAAAGGTTCTTTAGCTCCTTCCTGCTGCCAAGAATGGTATTCCTGGTTGTTGTACTTGATGATAACCTTGCTGGCACGGAAGAGTGCTGCCAAAGTCGAAAATACCGTACCAAAGCTATAACCGGTAGGAGCGGCCGCAAGGTCACGTTCTAAGTCTGCACCATTCTTATAAGACGCCATTTGTGCCATCATTTCTGTAATGACGGGTAACTGGTCGCCAATGAACTGTCCTGTGGTATCAAAGAACAAGAAGTCAGACTGTTGACCAATGACATTCTGTAGCTGGTTTTGGCTAACTTTCAATAATTGCTGAGCCACACTATCCTTTATTGAACCGCCAAGGCGCTTGGTGTAGATATTGCCATACATCTTCAATTCAGCCTCCTTGATGCTGGATGCCGCATTCTGAGTGGTCATGATGCTGGCATTATAAAGATAGACAAGTACACCGCTGGCATACGACTTCACAATGACCTGCTCCAGTTGTGCCGTTTTACTCTCCAAAGAATTGGCGATCTCGTCAACAACCTTCTTCTCTTCAGAAGTGAGATTAGGTACATCCTTGATATAACTGATACGGAGGATGTCCTCTGCTATTTTCTGTATTTCTGCAGCATAGTCGGAAGAAGGTACAATACTGATGATCCCCTTCTGAGACTGCGTTTCTTCCTTAACGTGTTCGACATAGTCATTGAAAAAGGGCTTGACGCTTAGAATGTCATGGAAGACAACCTTCATGCCCTGGTCACCACCAGTAGAAAATGGTTCGCCACTATCTGACTGAACAGCGAATCCCACATTTACCGAGTCAACCATCAAATTCTGCGCTCCACGGACAAGTGACAATTGCTTCACCTGTTTGGTAATCTCACCTTTGATACGATAGTTAGCAATATCAATGTTGTTCATCATCTCAAAGATGCGCTGTTGGGTTTCACTCGTAATACGGTACTCATCGCCAGAAAGGATAAGAATTTTATCGTCTGCCAATTTCTTACAGGCTTTCTTGACTTCTTCAAGAATGCGAAGAATGCTCAACATTTCGTCATTCGTGCAGCCGGCAAGCAACTCTCCGATTTTCTCGTTTGCCACGGCGTATGTGCCGGGTGTGTTTGCCCGCAGAATCCAGTCAGTTGCCACATCGAGCGCCTCTGCAATGCGGATGAGTGTGGATAATCCCGGCGTTTTCTTGCCGAGCTCAATGTTGGATAGATGCACCACCGAAATGTCCGCTTTTTCCGCCAGCTCTCCTTGTGTAATCCCGACTTCACGGCGTAAGTCGGCAATGCGCCTGCCGATGGCGGAGGGACTGCAGTTTCTATTCATTGCTTTTCACTCCTTCGCCTGCAACACAAACGGAGACCGCGCCTCCGGGTTTGTCCCCGGGAATACAGTCTCCGTTCTTTTTCATTTGCCTTGCCGCAACATATTCTTTTGCCGTAATCCGTGCCATTGTGCGCACCTCCTTTGTAAGCACACACAATACCACAAAGGCGACGGGAAGTCCAGAGAAAGCGGAAAAGTTAGCAATTAAGTAGCAATCGTCTTGCCGACTATATCAAAACCCCGTTACAATGATCCACCTCGTGCTGAATGATCTGTGCCGTCCGGTCGGTATAGGTTTTCACCCTTGTCTGCATCTCCACGGTCTGATACTGCACCTTGATGCTCTGCCAGCGCTTTGTTTTCCGCACGCCTTCCAGCGAAAGACAGCCCTCCTCGGCTTCGTACTGGCCGGATTTTTTCAGGATGACCGGGTTGAACAGCACTAAATATCCGTCCTCAGCTTCCACCGCAATGATGCGCTTGAGCACGCCGATCATGTTGGCGGCCATGCCCACACAGCCGTCGGCGTGGGCGGTCAGGGTGTCCAGTAAGTCCCGCGCAATGGAGGCATCCTCCGGGGTGGCAGGGGCGGACTTCTGCGCCAGAAACAGCGGGTCGTGCATGATGGGCTGGATCATAGTAACATCTCCTTTATTTTTCAGTACAGCTCAGAAAAATGCCTGCCAGCAGTCCGGCAGCAGCCGGGAGCACCCAGCCAAAGCCCAGCGCCGCCAGCGGCAGGGCGTTGGCAAGAGCAGAAAGCGGGCCAAGCGACAGCGCGGCGGCAATGCTCTGCACGGCGGTGCAGCCGATGCACAGCGGATAGACCCGGCGGCGCTGCTCCAGCCCGGGCACAAAGGAAAGTGCGACCAGCACAATGGCCACCGGATACAGGGCGTTGAGCACCGGGACGGACAGGCGCAGGATCTCTGCCAGCCCCAGATTGGCGATCAGCATACTGGCAGCGGCAAAAAAGGCGGCAAGGGCAGGGTAGGGGATGCGGGGCAGCAGGGTGTGGAAATACTCTCCCACACAGGCGATCAGCCCCACGCAGGTGTTGAAGCAGGCCAGCATGAAGATGGCCGCAAGCAGCACCAGTCCTGCTTTGCCGAACAGCCGCTCCGCCAGCGCGGTCAGCACCTCGGCACGGCGCAGTACGGTGCACCCAC
>OQWI01001203.1_pt1 | contig 11342 bp, 7 predicted proteins | sample 1691551 | NCBI WGS metagenome assembly OQWI01 (sample SAMN03418259, study PRJEB22391) | human gut metagenome | biome: human-gut; feature: organic feature; material: feces | host: Homo sapiens | place: Tanzania | collected 2013-01
TGGCTTGCCGTGGAGGGTGGCCAGTGGCCTTGCAAATGTCTGAGAAGTCGGGAATGTTGATAGCCAGCGACTATGTGAATAGTGTTTGCGAAATAGATATTTCATCAATTGACAATAAGCAGCGTAATCCGAAAATCGCCAGGCAAATAATGCGTTCCTATGCTCGTAATGTTAGTACTATAGCTAAAAAAAACAATATTTTATCAGATATCACATCTTCTGGCGACATATCCTTGTCAATGGACACTATGGATAATTACATCAGTGTATTGGAAAAACTATATGTTATTCAAGATATTGACGCATGGTGCCCAGCTATCAGAAGTAGAACAGCCGTTCGCAGTATGCCAAAAAGAGGTTTTTCTGATCCTTCTATAGCTGTTGCGGCAATGGGAGTAAACGCCGATGGTTTGGAAATGCAGCTTAAGACATTCGGGTTTATTTTTGAGCAAATGTGTGCACGAGATCTTCGTGCTTACACTCCAGGCTTCGGTAACCATTTATCTTACTATCGTGACCGCTACGGTTTGGAAGCCGACTTGGTGCTCCATCTTGATGATGGGCGATATGCTCTTATTGAGTGTAAGCTTGGTAGTAGAGAAATTGAAGAAGGTGCTAAGCATTTGTTAGAAATCAAACGACTTGTACAGGAGCATAATAAAACTGAAAAACAAGTTCCTCTCCGTGAGCCAGACTTGCTTATTATTCTTACTGGTGGCAGCATGGCTTACACTCGTCCCGATGGAGTGAAAGTTATTCCGCTTTCGTGCTTAAAAGACTGATGGGGGGAGATTAGGTTTTGCGGAATTGTTGGGGAGTGAGGCCGGTGTGCTGCTTGAAGTAGCGGCAGAAGAATGAGATGTCGCAGAAGTGGTAGTCCCACGACAGTTCCTTGATTGACTTTTCTTCGGTGGCAAGCGATTGCTTGATTTGCAGCACCACATAATGGTCGATTACGCTTTTGGCGGTGTGGCCTGTGATGCGGCGTGTGACGATACCCAAATATTTTGCCGACACGTTCAGCAGGTCGGCATAATAACTCACGTCGCGCGATTCGCGGTAGCGGTTCTCCAGTGCCCTCATGAAGCGGTTAAAGAGTTCACGGACTCGTGGGCTGCCAGTTTCGGCCTTCTTTTCTTCTGGGTTGCGGTAAAGGTAGTCGTAAAAGCCGAGGAAAAAGGCTTTGAGTTGCAGCGTCACCAGTTGCTCCAGGCAGATGCAGCCCTCTTGCTCGAAATACAGTCGGAGCAGCGCAAACATATTGTTGATGATATTGGTGAGAATGGGCGACTCGGTGCGGCATCGGTCGGTTTTCAGTTGCGAATACACGGTTTGCTCCAGTTGCAGACTTGCCTCACGCAGCAGCGACGCGCCGTATTTCAGAATCTCCACCCTGAAATCGTCGGTACGGTTGGTCACCGCCACCACATCGTTGGGGAAAAGGGTGATGACCGAGCCCTTCTTCAATCGCCATTCCAAGAAATTCACGCCTATGGTGGCTTCGCCCTCACGGCAGAGCACTATCATGCCGTAGTCGATAGCCGTAGCCTCGCTAAACCATGCTTGTGAGTGCTCCGATGTGAGGCTCACTTTTCGGTTGGAGCGCATCTCTATGTCTTTACCTTTCATCTATACTATGCTTGCGGTGTATGTGGATAATTCTGATTTCTACCGCAAATATCGTAAATTTATGTAATATATCAGCACAAGTGTTCCCAAATATTCAATTATTGTGGATTTATTTAAAATCGTAGGGCTGTGAAAAGTGGGTAATTTTGCACCGAAATTTAACACATCACTGAATCAAATATTTTTTTATTGACAATGAACAAGAGATTACTATGCTGTGCTTGTGTGTGTATGCTGATGCCGAGTTACGGCATGGCGCAGACACAGCGCAGACTTACTGCCAACGAACTTTTCAGTATGATAGAGAGCGGCAACAACACACTCAATGCCACAAAAACGGGTGTGAGCGTGGCGGCCCAAGGCATAGAAGAAGCCAAAAACAAACGCTTGCCCGACATTGACGCCTCACTTTCGCTGAGTTATACCGGCAATGTGCTGATCACCGACCGCAACTTCAGTCACGCTAAGGGTGTGAGCCAACCCCACTTCGGCAATTCCTTCGCCCTTGAGGCGCAGCAGGTGGTGTATGCCGGTGGGGCAATCACCACAGGCATCAAACTTGCCGAACTCCAGAAGTCGGTGGCTGAAAATGCCGTTACGCTCACGCGCAACCAACTTCGCTTCATAGCCATCGGTCAGTTTTTGGAACTGTCGAAACTCGACAACGGTATCAAGGTGTATGACAGCAACATCGCCTTGACCGAACGCCTCATTGCCGACATCAAGGCGAAGCAGACACAGGGTATGGCGCTGAAAAACGACGTCACCCGCTACGAACTGCAAATGGAGTCGCTGAAATTGGGCAAACGCCAGTTGGAGGACCAAAAGAGCATTTTGAGCCACCAGTTGTGCAACGCGTTGGGTATTGAAGATGCCCTCATCGTTCCCGATATCGACCTCACTGCCACAGGCTATGAACTGATGTCGGAAAAGGATTTGCAATCCGATGCGCTGGTGAATGCACCGCAAATCCGCCAGTCGGAACTGGCGACCAATGTGGCAGAGCAGCAGTTGAAACTCGCCAAGAGCGAACTCCTGCCTAAAGTGGCGGTGGTGGCTGCCGACAACTTTTCGGGGCCGTTCACCTACGACATTCCGCCCATCAACAAGAATTTCAATGTGTGGTATGTGGGCGTGGGCGTGAAATACTCTCTCAGTTCGCTGTTCAAGACTCCAAAATCCGTTCGCAGGGCAGAGGCACAGTTGCGCCAGAGTCAAGAGGCACATGCCGTGACCAACGAGAATGTGAACAATCTGGTGCACCAAGCCTACACCATGCACCAGCAGGCGTATGTGGAACTGCGCACTCAGCAGAAAAGCGTGGAGTTGGCGAACCAAAACTTTCAGGTGGTTCAAAATCGCTACGCCAACCAGTTGGCGCTCATCACCGATATGATTGATGCGTCGAACGTGAAACTCAATGCCGAACTGCAAGAGGTGAACGCGCAAATCAATATCGCCTACACATATTATAATGTGAAATACGTGACTGGAAAAATTTAACTTGCATTTAAAAAAATACAATCAAAACAAGATGAAAAAGAAGATACTTATTCGATTGATATACAACATTTGTGTGCTTGCCGTTCTTGCCGCTGGCGCATGGCTGGTGGTGGACCATTTCTTGCAATTTGAAGAAGGCGAATACACCGACAATGCCACCGTGCAGCAGCATATCACCCCGGTGAATGCCCGTGTGGGCGGATTCATCAAGGAAATCCGTTTCAATGAATACCAACCAGTGCACAAGGGCGACACGCTGGTGGTGATTGAGGACAGCGAATATCGCTTGCAACTGGCGCAAGCTGAGGCGAATTTGCAGCGTGAGTTGGCTGGTGGCGATGTCACCAGTTCCACCATTGGCGTTACGCGTCAGAATATGAGCGTGTCCGATGCCGGCGTGGATGAGGCGAGCGTCAGACTGGAAAACGCCCGAATCGACGACCAACGCTATGCCCAACTGCTGAAAAGCGATGCGGTGACTCAACAGCAGTACGACAAAGTGCACACCGCCTACCTTGAGGCGCAAGCCCGCTATGAGCAAGCCGTGCGCAGTCGTGGCACACTCACCAAAACCGAAACCGAGCAGGGGCACCGCCTCACACAGAATCAGGCTGCCGTCAAGGTGGCACGCGCCCAAATCCAGTTGGCGAAACTCAATATCTCCTACACTGTGATTGTTGCCACAGCCGATGGCGTGGTGGGCAAGAAGGATATACATGTGGGCCAACTCGTGCAGCCGGGTCAAACCATGGCAAGCATCGTGGATAACTCCGAATTGTGGGTGGTGGCAAACTACCGTGAAACGCAGTTGCCCAACATTCACGTGGGTTCGAAGGTGGATATCACGGTCGATGCCGTCCCCGGTGTGGCATTCAAGGGCACGGTGGAGCGCATCAGCGATGCCACAGGCTCTGCCTACTCAATGATTCCACAAGATAATGCCACTGGCAATTTCGTGAAAGTGGAGCAACGCATACCCGTCAGAATCCACCTCGACGCCGACAAGAAAGCGCAGAGCAAACTCCGTGCCGGCATGAATGTGGTGTGTGTGATTAAGAAGCAGTGACGAGATGAGCGAAATAGATAACAAGAAACCAAAAACGGGCGGAAAGCCCAAGGCTGGTGGACCGCCCACCACTTTCTCCATGCCCATGTATCGGCAGTTTGTGCCGAAGTTCATACGGCCGTGGATATATCTGCTGCTTGCATTCTGTTTTCAGTTTGCCAACGGCATGTATCTCGGTGCCATGAACGATGTGGTGGGGGAGTGGAGCCTGATGCGTGAAGATGTGCAGATGTGCCTCTATGCCACGCTCATTGGTATGGCACTGTATTTTCCTGTGCTGTTTCGCATGAAGTTTCGCTTCACCAACAAGAGCCTACTGATGGTGTCGGCGGCGGTGATTGTGGTCTGCAACCTGCTTGCCACCATCAAAATGCCTCTGCCGGTGTTGTGGGCACTGTGCGTGGTGTGCGGAATGGCGAAGATTCAAGGCACATTCGAGTGTATGTCAAATATTCAATTATGGATGACACCCAAACGTGATTTCGGTGTGTTTTTCCCTATTCTCCACATTGTGCTGCTCACCTCTATAGAGGTATCGGGTTATCTTGCCGCCTGGTTCGCCTATTACATGCACTGGACCTACATGCACTGGTTTGTGGCATTGCTGATGATGATTGTGCTGCTCGTGCAAGCCCTGCTCACCAAGCCCTTCCGTGCCATGCCTCAGATTGTGCCGCTGAAAGGACTCGACTGGTTTGGCGCATTGCTTTGGATTGCATTTTGGTTGCAGGTGGCGTGGCTGCTCAACTATGGCGACTGGCTCGACTGGTGGCATTCTCGCCAGTTCCGAATGGTGACAGGCACCGTGCTGATTACCTTAGCCGTGTGTCTCGCTCGTATGCGTCAGCACCCCAAGCCATATATCGAGCCTGCCATGTGGAAATACCACAATGTGGTGCCCGTGATTTTGCTCATCGGTGTGGTGGAAGCACTGTTCTCGTGCGAACACGTGATTGAGATGGTCTATTACGAAGAAGTGATGCACTATACCGATCTCACTTACGAAGGGCTCAACCAATGGTCGCTGCCAGGCATACTGGCAGGGTGCCTGTTTTCGCTGGGCTGGCTGAAGGTGATGCGCTGGAATGTGTATAAACTGATAGCGTTTGCGCTGTTTGCGTTTTGCCTCTATGCAGGAGGATTTTACTTCCTTGTGGATTCGGGCATCAGCATCACGCAGTTGCGCGTGCCGCTTGTGTGGCGAGGATTCAGTTATGCCGTGCTGTGCATCGCGTTTATGTGGTGTCTGCACGAAATCATGTCGTTTGAGCACTTCTTCCAGGCACTTTCGGTGTTCAACGTGCTGCACATGTTTGTTGGAGGACTGATGGGTGCCGCACTCCATAGCCGAGGCATGAAATACTATGTGGGCGACGGCTTTGCGCGCTGTTCGGGTTATATCGACAGTGTGAGGATGAGTGCCACGCAAATCGATTTCCCACAGATGATGGAAAATTTGGTAGAAGGTTTCATGGCGCAAAGCATCAAGATACTGTTTGGGTGGACTTCGCTTGCCGGCATGTTTTTCGCCGCCCTCATGCTACTATGGGATATACCCATGGTGCGCCACCAAATCAAGCACATACCGGCTTGGCCTATCGTGGGTATGAGAGTGCTCCGCAACTTCAAGCGCCAGGCTCGGCGTGAAAAGCGAACTGCCACAGTGGGTTAATGGAAAATCAGTGGGGCAAACCGCTCACATACCTTGCATAAAGAGGCAATAAAATGCACGTTACAGAACGAAATGATTCGAATCATTTCGTTCTCCGTCTTATTTGCAGTATCTTTGCAACTATGAAATCACTACGCGAACTTTATAAAATAGGCAAAGGTCCTTCTTCGAGCCATACTATGGGTCCTCAGAAGGCCGCCCAAATCTTCGCCGCCCAAAACGAGGGTGCCATATCTTTCAGCGTAACACTCTATGGCAGTTTGGCCGCAACAGGCAAAGGTCACATGACCGACGTGGCCATTGAGGAAGTGCTGACCCCCCTTGCACCCACCACCATTGTGTGGGAACCCACCAAGTTTTTGCCATTCCACCCCAACGGAATGACTTTCAACGCCATTCATGCCAATGGTCGTCCTAACGCATCCTGGACGGTTTACAGCGTTGGCGGAGGCTCTCTTTCAGAGGGCGACCACCCCACCGGTGTGTTACCCCCATCGCCCGACATCTATCCGTTGACTCATCTGAGCGACATTAAGAAATGGTGTTACGACAACGGTCGTGCTTATTGGGAATATGTCAACGAACACGAAGACTCTGGCATCTGGGACTACCTGCAGGAGATATGGGAAGCTATGAAGCGCAGTGTGGAGCGCGGCATTGAGCAAGAGGGCCGTCTGCCTGGTCCGCTCAACCTTCAACGCAAGGCTTTCACCTATTATGTCAAGGCTCAAGGCTACCGCAGGAACCTTCAGACACGTGGCTTGGTTTATTCCTACGCCTTAGCCGTGAGCGAGGAAAACGCATCGGGTGGCACCATCGTCACCGCTCCCACCTGTGGCTCGTGCGGCATCATGCCAGCTGTGCTCTACCACCTTGCTAAGGGTCACGAATTTTCCGACATCAAGATTTTGCATGCCCTCGCAACTGGAGGTCTTGTGGGCAATATCGTGAAACAGAACGCCAGCATCTCAGGTGCCGATGTGGGTTGCCAGGGAGAGGTGGGCGTTGCATGCGCCATGGCCTCAGCCGCCGCATGCCAAATTTTCGGAGGCAGTCCGGCACAGATTGAGTATGCCGCTGAAATGGGGCTTGAGCACCACCTTGGCATGACCTGCGATCCCATCTGCGGACTGGTGCAGATTCCCTGCATCGAGCGCAACGCTGTGGCCGCCATGCGTGCCATGAATGCCTGCAACCTGAGCTATTTCCTCACCGGCTCCCGGAACATCAGCTACGACATGGTCTGCCGCGCCATGCACGAAACCGGTGTCAACCTGAACCAGCGCTTCCGGGAAACCAGCGAAGGCGGATTGGCAAAACTCTACGACAGAAAAGGCCGGAAATTGAATTGAAAACACAGGCGCTCTTCCCGCGGGGAAGGGCGCCTGTGCTGTTCTATTTGGATCCTTTTACTTTGTGATCTGGAAGCTGCGGGTCAGGGGGAAGGCAAAGTGGTTGCCGCCGATGATACAGACAGTGACCACATAGCGGCCGGGCTCCGTAGGCGGTGTCGTGGTACTGGAATAGGGCTTCCACTTGCTGGTGAAGCCGGAATACAGGTAATGCACACCGCTCTGGTCGACGGTCACGTCGCCGTTGTAGCTCAGAGTCGCACCGAAGTCGAAGGAGGCGGCCTCCTCGGCGGTCAGCTTGCCGCCGGAGATGGTCTCATTCCAGGTCAGCTTGGAGCCGGAGAGCCGCATTTTCAGCACCAGAACACCGGCACCGACGCCGGTATTATAGTTCTTGTTGTCGGTAACGGCGGTGACCAGATACATACCCGCCCGGTTGGGATAGCCAAAGGATACCCGGATGCTGTCCGTAATGGCGGGCAGCTTGTTGATGACCGTCAGGATCTGGCCGAAGGTGCCGGTGTCGATGTTCAGCTTTGCCAGCAGATCCAGCAGCTCCTGGGTACTCAGCAGCTGCCGCAGCTCACCCAGGGTGACGCCGTCGTTCAGCATCTGGGTAAAGGTCTTGCCGTAGAGCTTCTGGGCAATGGGATCCAGGACCTTCAGGAAGGTAGTGCTCTGGTAGCGAGCGGGCAGGTTCAGGTAGACGGCGGTGGTGACGTTGCTGGTCACACCGGCGCTGATGGTGTAGATATCGAACTTGTCGGCAGGACTGGTGGTGACAAAGTCGGCGGGCAGTGCCTCGTCTACATACAGGGAAAGGGTTTTGACTTTCACGTTGACAGAGGCCTTGTTCACCGTCACAGCGCCCTCTGCGGTCTCACTGGGACGGTATTCGGCATTGCCGACGTACTTCACACGGATCTGCTGTTCCCCGGCACCCATCTGGGGATACCGGCCCAGAACAGTACCGGCCAGCTCGTAAACCTTGCCCTCAATGGGCACCCACTGGGTCAGGGCGCTGCTGTCGCTGACGCCGGGAATGCTGGGTAGATTTACACCGGTGTCGATATCCATCAGGCTGGCCTTGTACTGGATGACGAAATCATCCATGGAGAGGGATGCCTTCTCGGGCAGGGTGGAATTGTCCCAATCAATGACGGCGTCAAAAATCGCCTGCTTCATGACATTGACATCCATGCTGTAAGTGAAGGAGACGCCCTCCTTCAGGGCCACAACGCTCTCCAACCGGTTATCGGTCATGGTCACGTCCACAATAACGCTGCCGCCCTTGTATTCCCTGGAACCGGCCCAGGAAATGCGGATCTTCCAATCTCCGGCGCCGAACTTCACCAGGCCGGTGAGATCGGACTCGCTGAGGGACTTGTAGATGGGGCTGACGCCGGTCTTGTCCACATTGTACTCCACCGCCACATCGGCGAAGGTCAGGCCCTCGGGATTTTCGGTGCTGTCCACCACGGCGGCGAAGATATGCTCGGCGGTGGCGTCATAGTCATAGTTCTCTACATCGGAGAACGCCAGGCCCACTTCATAGGGGCCTTCCTTCAGGTTGAAAGCAACCGTGGGACGGTCCGCAAATTCCACAGCGGCTTCCACAGTCGTAGGCGCATAGTCACGGCTGCCGGGCCAGCTGATGCGGACCCGCTTGGTACCGGCGGAAACAGCAGGATAGCCCTGACCCAGGGCGATCTCCTGCCCCTCCAGAGGCAGCCACTTAGAGTCGACGGAAATGAATCCCTCGTAATAGTACTCAATGGTGACATTTTCGGCATTCAGCACATCAGACTGGGCGATCACAGCGTTGAAAACCGCCTCCCGGATGGCATCGTAGTCCGTGTTCAGATCATCATCCACCACCAGGGTCACGGGAGAAACGGTCTCATTCCGGGTGTAGGGTGCCTGCTCCCGCTCCGTCAGTGTGACCTCGACTTCCCGTTCAAAGCCATAGAAATCTTCGTTCCCCGCCCAGGTGACGCGAAGCTGCTGTTTTCCTTCGGTAATGGCAGGATAGGTCCGTAAATTGACCTTACCGCCTTCCAGACTGACCCAAGCACGGACCGGACTGTCCCCCACAACAGTTGTCGCTTTGGCGTAATACTGGAACACAACATCCTCAGCGGTCAGCTCCGGATCGGTACTCTTGACAACAGCCGCGAAAACAGCTTCCTTCAATGCGGGGATATCCAGCTGGACGTCCTCGGTGTAGGGCATCTTCACGGAATAAGGAGCCTCATTCAGCTCCAGAGACGCCTTGCTCTTGCTGACGAACTCCACGGTCACTTCCTCGGAAGTGGCGGACAGATAGTCCGCGTTGCCGTTAAACACCACACGGAGAGTGTAAGTACCGTCCTCCAGTGTCTCCAGTTTCTGCCAGCTAACGATGCCCAGCAGGCTCTTCTGCTGGTATTCCACGGCCGCATTGTCGGCGGTCAGCTCTACATTGGTTTCTTCCGCATTCACAAGAGCTGCCAGGACATCCGCGACCGTCATGTTCCGGGTATTCAGGGTCTGCACATCCTGAAGTACGACCTTTGCTTCGGCCCGCTCCGTCAGGGTGACGGTAACTTCCTTCTCAAAGCCATAGTAGGTGTCATTTCCGGCCCAGCTGAACTTCAGCTTCTGGGAACCGGCGGAAATGGCAGGATAGACCTTCTCCCCTTCCAGATTGACCCAGGCATAGCCGAGACTGCCCACAGTGCCTGTGGTTGCGGCAGCATAATAGGTGATCTCCACATCGCTGACTGTCAGCACGGGAGAAACAGACGCCACAACGGCATCAAAAATTCTCGTCCGCAGGGCAGCATAGTCCACACTGCCGTCCGCGTTGTGGGGAATGGCAACGGAAACACCGTCGTTCAGTGTAATGGAGCTGCTGAGCTTTGCAACCTTTTTCAGCGTGACCGCATCCGTCGTTCCGGCGATGCGGACCTGGTAGCTGCCATCGGCATTGTCCGCCAGAGCGGGGTGGGTGTAAGTTGTTTTGATGTACTTTCCGGTGGTCGTTGTAAATCCGGCAATGGAGCCGAACCCAGTGTTCTTTGTCCCAATGGCACTCTTTCCCTCGCACTCGTACTCCCAGGCGATGTTGGAGGTATCGGCCTCTTCCTTGTTGGCGACCAGGGCATCGATCAGGATCGCGGTCACCTCCTGAACGGAAGCCCCTGCGGGAATGACCGCGGTACCGTCGCGCAGCACGGGCTGTACATTCTCCCCGGCCTGCACTTCTTCCTGCTCAGAGATTGCTTCCTCCGCCTCTTCTTCTGCCTCGGTGGCTTCTGTCTCGGGGACAGTCTCTTCCGTCTCCTCGGGGACAGTGGTTTCTTCCTCCGTTTCCTCGGGTACGGTGGTCTCCTCCACCGTTTCTTCCGTTGCCGCGGACTCTTGCGCCACTGTTTCCGCCGGAGCCTCCGCAGTGTCGGCAAAGGCGGACAGGGGCGCGCACTGCATGACCATCAGTAAGGTCAGCACTGCCGCCAACGTTCTTTTTGTCCAGTTTTTCATGGTACGCTCCTCTCAAGATTCCTTCTTTCGAATGTACGCTGTCAAACAAAGCATACCGCCCCCGCAGCGCCTGCGTCTGCCTGGTGCTATACTACCCATTATTCAGCTGGGTTGAATTATACTTGTTTCCGAAATAGATGTCAAGGAATAAAGTTCAAATAAATGCGGAAGAATTTCGCAAATTCTTCCGCATTTATATTTTTAATTCTCCACAATAAATGTGTTTATCCTGTATTGCCTTTTGAACAGAGCATACCGCTTCCATTCAAAAGGCATCGTAATTCAGTTTCCGCTTTCAAGCGGGACCCCCTCAAAGAGTCCGGACACGGTCACGGCGGGGTCGGTACAGTGTACCACCCCATCCCGGCTGTACAGGCAGTTCAGCCCGTCCAGCTCCCAGGTGGAAAGGGCCCGCATGGCCTGAAGGGCCAGCACCCCCGCGCTGCCCTGACCGAAGAGGATCAGGTTGTCATTTTGCGCAGTCAGGAAACCTGTAGCTTCGTCAAGCACCGGGGCGCAGACAGTACCGTCCGCATAGGTGTAAAAACGCGCCTCATCCCCCGCCGGGAATGCCCGCAGCGCGGCTACGGAAGCCGGA